>OFDN01001417.1_pt1 | contig 15709 bp, 14 predicted proteins | sample 1520971 | NCBI WGS metagenome assembly OFDN01 (sample SAMEA94257418, study PRJEB24077) | hot springs metagenome | biome: Aquatic biome; feature: Geographical feature; material: Water | place: India | collected 2012-06-12 | depth 5 m
TCTTGCCGGAGCCGACCGGGCCGCCGATGCCCACGCGCAGCGGCGGGCGGGGAGTGGATGCAGTCATGGTGTCAGCCTTTCATCGAAAATGCGGGTCGCTTGCCCTGAGTCCATGCCCGGGTTGTGGAAACGGCGCCCCCGCCGCGATCCGGCCGGGCCCGCTCAGGCCGGCGGCGACCATGCCCCCCACGGTGCCGCCGGGCGCAAAGCGCGGCGGCTCGAAGGGCAGGCATTGCCCCTTCTCGGCCAGCACGGCTTCCAGCTCGGCCAGCGGCGTGCCGGCGCGGGCGGTGACCACCAGCTCGGTCGGCTCGTAGCTGCTGATGCCGGCCAGGGCCGACACCTCCAGCGGATCGCCCGTGGCGGCCTCGCCGTAGAAGTGCTTCGTGTTGGCGCCGCGGATGCACAGCGGCGTGGTGGCATCGGCACCGCGTACCTGGTCCACCAGGCGGGCCAGCACGGGGTCGGCCGCGGTTTCCACTTGCAGGGTCGAGTCGGCGTTCATGGCTAGAACCTCGGCAGCTCGGGAAACGGCAGCAGACCCTTCTTCACATGCATCTTGCCGCCCTCGGCACAGCGCTGCAGCGTGGGGATCACCTTGCCGGGATTGAGGATGCCGGTGGGATCGAAGGCCGCCTTCAGCGCCATCATCTGGGCGTTCTCGGCCGGGCTGAACTGCACGCACATCGAGCCCAGCTTCTCCACGCCCACGCCATGCTCGCCGCTGACGGTGCCGCCCATGCGCACGCTGGTCTCCAGGATGTCGGCACCGAACAGCTCGCAGCGGTGCATCTCGTCCGGGTCGTTGGCATCGAACAGGATCAGCGGATGCAGGTTGCCGTCACCCGCATGGAACACGTTGCAGCAGCGCAGGCCGTACTTCTTCTCCATCTCGGCGATGGCCAGCAGGATGTCGGCCAGCCGCTTGCGCGGGATGGTGGAGTCCATGCACATGTAGTCGGGGCTGATGCGGCCCGAGGCCGGGAAGGCGTTCTTGCGGCCGCTCCAGAACTTCAGCCGCTGGGTCTCGTTCTCGCTGACCTCCATGCGGGTGGCGCCGCAGCCCTGCAGCACCGCCTGCATGTGCTCGATCTCCTCGGCCACCTCCTCCGGCGTGCCGTCGCTCTCGCACAGCAGGATGGCGGCCGCGTCCAGGTCGTAGCCGGCCCGCACGAAGTCTTCCACCGCGGCGGTCATCGGCTTGTCCATCATCTCCAGGCCGGCCGGGATGATGCCGGCGGCGATGATGGCGGCCACCGCGTCGCCCGCCTTCCGCACGTCGTCGAAGCTGGCCATGATGCAGCGCGCCAGCTGCGGCTTGGGCACCAGCCGCACGGTCACCTCGATGGCCACGGCCAGCATGCCCTCGCTGCCCACCATCACCGCCAGCAGGTCCAGCCCGGCGGCGTCCAGCGCGTCGGCGCCGAATTCCACCGCCTCGCCCTCCACGGTGAAGCCGCGCACCTTCAGCACGTTGTGCACCGTCAGGCCGTACTTCAGGCAATGCACGCCGCCGGAGTTCTCGGCCACATTGCCGCCGATGGTGCAGGCGATCTGGCTGCTGGGGTCGGGGGCGTAGTACAGGCCGTAGGGCGCCGCGGCCTCGCTGATGGCCAGGTTGCGCACGCCGCACTGCACGACGGCCGTGCGCGCGTACGCATCCACCTTCAGGATCTTGTTGAACTTGGCCAGCGACAGCGTCACGCCCAGCTTGTGCGGCATGGCCCCGCCCGACAGGCCGGTGCCGGCGCCGCGCGCCACCACCGGCACGCCCAGCGCATGGCAGGCCTTGAGCACGCCGCTGACCTGCGCCTCGGTCTCAGGCAGCACCACCACCAGCGGCTGCTCGCGGTAGGCCGTGAGGCCATCGCACTCGTAGGGCACCGTGTCCTCGCCGCGCCACAGCAGCGCATGCGGCGGCAGCACCTGCTGCAGCGCGCGGATCACTTCGGCCTGGCGTGCGGCTCGGTCGGTCATGGCGGCCCCTTGGCGTGCTTGTGACGAAGGTTCAGGCGAAATAGCGTGCATCGCCCGTGCGCTCGGGCGACAGCAGGATGCGCGAATCCACGTTCTGGATGTTGGTGTGGCCGCAGAAGGCCATGGTCACGTCCAGCTCCTTGTGGATGATCTGCAGCGCGCGGGTCACGCCCGCCTCGCCCATCGCACCCAGGCCGTAGACCATCGCGCGGCCGATCATCGTGCCGCGGGCGCCCAGGGCCCAGGCCTTGAGCACGTCCTGCCCGCTGCGGATGCCGCCGTCCATCCACACCTCGGTGCGGTGGCCCACGGCTTCCACGATGGGCGGCAGCGCGGTGATGGACGAGGGCGCGCCGTCGAGCTGGCGGCCGCCGTGGTTGCTCACCACGATGGCATCGGCGCCCACGTCGGCGGCCAGCCGCGCATCCTCCACTTCCATGATGCCCTTGAGGATGAGCTTGCCGCCCCACTGCTTCTTGACCCACTCGATGTCGGGCCAGGACAGGCGCGGATCGAACTGCTCGTTGGTCCAGGCGGCCAGCGAGCTCATGTCGCTGACGCCCTTCACATGGCCCACCAGGTTGCCGAAGCTGCGGCGCCGCGTGCCGGCCATGCCCAGGCACCAGCGCGGCTTGGTCATCAGGTTGGCGATGTTGCGCAGCGTGGGCTTGGGCGGCGCGGTCAGGCCGTTCTTGATGTCCTTGTGCCGCTGGCCGATGACCTGCAGGTCCAGCGTGAGCACCAGCGCGCTGCAGTGGGCGGCCTTGCAGCGGTCGATCATGCGGGCCATCGCATCGCGGTCGCGCATCATGTACAGCTGGAACCAGAAGGGCTGCTGCGTGGCCGCGGCGATGTCCTCGATGGAGCAGATGCTCATGGTGGACAGCGTGAACGGGATGCCGAACTTCAGCGCCGCCCGCGCCGCATGGATCTCGCCGTCCGCATGCTGCATGCCGGTCAGGCCCACCGGCGCGATGGCCACCGGCATGCGCGCCTGCACGCCCACCATGGTGGTGGCGGTGCTGCGGTTCTCCATGTTCACCGCCACGCGCTGGCGCAGCTTCAGGCGCTGGAAGTCGCTCTCGTTGGCGCGGTAGGTGCTCTCGGTCCACGCGCCGGAATCGGCGTAGTCGTAGAACATGCGGGGCACGCGCCGTTCGGCCAGCACCCGCAGGTCCTCGATGTTGGTGATCACGGGCATGGGCTCTCGTCTCCTGCTCTTGTCAGTGCACGACCATCAGCGTGAACGGATACACGTAGGCCTGCAGCGTGACGAGGATACCCACCAGGCAAGCCAGCGCGATCGAGTGGAAGAACACGTAGCGCAGGATGTCGCCTTCATGGTTGAACCAGCGCGTGGCGGTGGAGGCCACCACGATGGACTGGGCGTCGATCATCTTGCCCATCACGCCGCCGGAGCTGTTGGCCGCGCCCATCAGGTTGGCCGACAGGCCCAGCTGCTCGGCCGCCACCTTCTGCATGCCGCCGAACAGCACGTTGGAAGCGGTGTCGGAGCCGGTCAGCGCCACGCCGATCCAGCCCATCAGCGTGCCGAAGAACGGATAGAACACACCGGTGTTGGCGAAGGCCAGGCCCAGCGTGGTGTCGGTGCCCGAGAAGCGGGTGAGCGTGCCCAGCGCCAGCATCAGCACGATGGTCAGCAGCGAGAAGCGCACCAGCCACAGCGTGCGGAAGAACTGCGACACCAGCTGCACCAGGTTGAACTTCATCACCAGGCCGCCGACGATGGCCGCCAGCAGGATGCCGGTGCCGGTGGCCGACAGCAAATTGAGGGTGTAGATGGCGGACTCGGCCGTGGGCGCCGGCACCACCGGCGGCATCTTCTGCACCAGCCTGTGCAGGCCCTCGATGGGGAAGGCCGGCGCGAAGATGCCGTTGAGGAACTTCTTCACCGAGGGCAGGCCCCAGATGAACACGAACACGGTGAGGATCACCCACGGCGTCCAGGCCTGGATCACCGCCTCGCGCGAGTGACGGGTGATGGCGCCGGGCGCCACGGCCGGGCCGCTGCCGGCCTCATGGCCCTTCAGCGAGGTACTCGTCCAGATCTTCTTCGGCTGCCACACGCGCAGGAAGCCCACCAGGGCCGCCATCGACACGATGGCCGCGATGATGTCCACCAGCTCGGGGCCGATGTAGTTGCTGACCAGGAACTGCGCGATGGCGAAGGAGCCGCCCGTCACCAGGATGGCGGGCCACACTTCCCACATTGCCTTGCGGCCGGCGAAGGCCCAGATCAGCCAGAACGGCACCAGCAGCGAGAAGAACGGCAGCTGGCGGCCGATCATCTTGGTGACTTCCATCAGGTCGTAGCCGTGCACGTTGGCCAGCGTGATCACCGGCGTGCCCAGCGCGCCGAAGGCCACCGGCGCGGTGTTGGCGATCAGGCTCAGGCCCGACGCCGCCAGCGGCGAGAAGCCCAGGCCGATCAGGATCGCGGCCGTCACCGCCACCGGCGTGCCGAAGCCCGCCGCGCCCTCGAAGAAGGCACCGAAGGCGAAGGCGATCAGCAGCAGCTGCAGCCGGCGGTCCTGGGTGATGCCCGCAATGGAATCCTGCAGCACCTTGAACGAGCCGTGCTTCTCAGTCAGCTGGTGCAGGAAGATGATGTTCAGCACGATCCAGCCGATGGGCAGCAGGCCGGTGAAGCCGCCCAGCATCGCCGCGCGGCCGGCCATCTCAGCCGGCATGCCGTAGGCGAAGACCGCGATCACCAGCGCGGCCACCAGGCCGGCACCGGCCGCGATGTGCGCCTTCATGTGCAGGAAGCCGAGGCCCACCAGCATCACCACCACCGGGATGGCTCCCAGCAGGGTGGAGATCAGCATGTTCCCGAAGGGGTCGTATACCTGTTGCCAGACCAAGATGAAGCTCCTCGCGTGACGTTCTTGTAGGGGTGGTTGAACTGCTGGCCACCCCGCATCACGCGGGGGCACCGCGGGGCGCACTCTAGGGTGCGCGCCTGCGCCGCTCTTGAAAGTTCTTGGCTGCGCGCGTGAAGCTTTTTCACGGCTCAGGACAAACCCTGAGGCGCCGGCCGCGCCGCACCGCGGTCAGCGCAGGGCTTCGTCCAGCCAGTCGACGAAGGCCGCGCATTCCCAGCGCTCCAGCGTGCCCGGCTTCCAGCAGATGAAGTGGTGGTGCGGTGAAGGCACGCTGCGCTGCGACAGTCGCACCAGGCGGCCCGAGTCGACCCAGGCCATGCCCAGCTTGCTGCGCGACAGGGCCACGCCGAAGCCGGCCACCGCGGCGTCCAGCATCAGGCCCACGTCGTTGAACTGGGAGCCTTCGCGCGGCTCGGGCAGGTGGATGCCGCAGGCGTCGAACCAGGTGCGCCACGGCTCCAGCGGGCTGCGGATCAGCCGCGCACGACCCACCCGCTCGGCGGTGTCGAAGCCGTCGAACGGGCCGAACTCATGCAGGTACTCCGGGCTGCACACCGGGAACACCTCGTCGCTGAGCACCCGCTTGCTCTCGAAGCCGGGATAGGCGCCGTGGCCGTAGCGCAGTTCCAGGTCGGCGCTTTCGGCGGTGATGTTGAGCAGCGGGATCGACACCTGCAGGATCAGCTCGACGTCCGGGTAGGCATGCCGGAACAGCGCCAGCTTGGGCAGCAGGATCTGCCGCGAGAAGGTGGGCGTGACGGCCAGCCGCAGCTGCGTCATGCCCGGCGAGCGCAGCGCCTCGGGCGGCTGCGCCAGCAGCTTCAGCGCCGAGCGCACCTGGCCCAGGTAGGCGGTGCCGTCGGCCGTCAGGCTGAAGTCGCCGCGCTCGAACAGCTTGAGGGCCAGCTGCGATTCCAGCTGGCGGATGCGGTGGCTCACCGCGCTCGGCGTCACGCTGAGTTCGTCGGCCGCCTGGCTCACGCTGCGCAGCCGCGCCAGTGCCTCGAAGCTCAGCAGGCAGTTGATCGGCGGGATGCGGGCGGTGGCCATGCGCGGCTAGACGCCGTCGACGATGAACTCGCGCAGCCTCGCCATCGCGGCTTCGGGCTGGTCGCGCCAGGTGCCGTGGCCGGCATCGGCGAGGCTGGCGAAGCGCGACCACCGCAGCGGCAGCGCCGCGGCGATGTCCTGCGCATCGGCCAGCGGGCACACCGGGTCCTGCTCGCCGGCCAGCACCAGCACCGGGCACTGCGCCCGGGCCAGGCCAGGCAGCAGGTCCATCCGTTGCTGCTCGCCAGCCGCCCAGTGGAAGAGGATCTCCGGCGTGAAGCGGCCGCGCTCGCGCGCCTGCGGATCGGCCGGCGGGCGGGTGTTGTACAGCGGCATGCACAGACGGTCGTACACGGCCCAGGTGTCGGCGCCGGGGCGCTGCCAGAAGGCCTCGGCCGCCGCGCGCGCGGGCTCGCCGCCCAGCCGCTCGAACATCGCCAGCTTGCGCGCCAGCCCCAGGTGCGGCGATGTGCTGGACAGCACCACCCGGAGCGCATGCGCCGGATGCCGCGCGAGGTAGCGCTGCGCCACGAAGCCGCCGAATGACTGGCCGAGCACGATGGGCTTGTCGATGCCCAGCACGTCGCACAGCCGCACGATGTCGTCGGCCAGGATGTCCAGCGTGCATTCGTCCAGCGGCCGGGCATCGCTGCGGCCATGGCCCCGGTGGTCGTAGTAGACGATCTGGGCCACGTCGCCCAGCTGCGAGAACAGCGGCTTGAAGCTGGCATGGTCGAAGCCCGGCCCGCCGTGCAGCAGGATGAGCGTGGGCTTCTCGCGCCAGCCGGCGCCATCGGGCACCAGGCCGGGGCCTTCGATGTCGACGAAGAGGCGGACGCCGGGCTCGATGGTGATGCGCATCAGGAGCCTGTCAAGCGAAGCGCCGGCCCAAGGACTCGGCGATGCAGACAGGCTTGGGCGTGCCCTCGCGCTCCACCGTCACCTCGCAGGTGATCTGCACACCGCCTTCGATCGCATCGCAGGCCAGCAGCTTGAAGTGGCCGCGCAGCCGGCTGTCCACCGGCACCGGCGAGGTGAAGCGCACGCGGTTCAGGCCGTAGTTGACGCCCATGCGCGCGCCGGTCAGCTCGAAGGCGGTGGCGCCGAACTCCGGCAGCAGGCTCAGCGTGAGGAAGCCATGCGCGATGGTGGTCTTGAACGGGCCTTCGGCCGCCTGCTGCGGATCGACGTGGATCCACTGGCGGTCTTCTGTCGCCTCGGCAAACAGGTCGATGCGGCGCTGGTCCACGGTGATCCAGTCGCTGGTGCCCAGCACCTGGCCCACCAAGGCGGGCAGCTCGTCGAAGCGGTAACTCTTTTTCATGCTCTTGCCTGCTCGATCCATTCCGTCAGCGGCTGCCACTGGGGCAGGTCGCGTTCCACGCGGCTCGGGGCCACGTCCCACAGCGTCAGGCCATGGGCCGCCAGCTGCACGTAGTTCTGGGTGTCGCGCAGCTGGGCCACCACCGGCACGCCCAGCTCGTCGAGGAAGTGCCGCAGCTGCTCGGCCGCCAGCGTATGCTCGCGCACGCGGTTGGCCACGATGCCCAGCTGCACCCGGTCGCTGCGCTTGTGCTGCTGCAGCTCCTGGATGAAGGCATAGGTGGCGTGGATGTCGAACAGGCTGGGCTGCAGCGGCACCAGCACCAGGTCGGCGATCTTCATCACCTCGTCCAGCCGCCTGCCACGCAGGCCGGCCGGCGTGTCCAGCACCACGTGCGTGGTGCCCTTGGGCGGCTTGACGATGTGGTCGCGCTGCACCTCCCAGCCGCGGATGGCCGGCAGCTGCGGCGGCCGCAGGCCCAGCCAGTGGCGGGACGACTGCTGTCGGTCCACGTCGCCCAGCATCACCGCATGGCCCTGGCGCGCCATCCAGCCTGCGATGTTGGTGGCCACGGTGCTCTTGCCGGCACCACCCTTGGGATTCGCGACCACGACCACCGGCATCGTCAACTCCTCACGTTTTGAGGTTATGGTATCGAAGACTCCCCTGCTGTCCCTGCCTTGGCCTCCACCCTCGTCCTGCTGGCGCATCCCCACCTTGAACATTCGCGCGTGCATCGCGGCCTGCTGCAGGCGCTGCGGGCCCCTGGCCCGGCCGACATCGAGGTGCGCGACCTGTATGCGCTGTATCCCGATTACCTGATCGACGTGCCGGCCGAGCAGGCCGCGCTGGCCGACGCCCGCCTGGTGGTGTGGCAGCACCCGATGCACTGGTACGGCATGCCGGCGCTGATGAAGCTGTGGGTGGACGAGGTGCTGTCCTTCGGCTGGGCCTACGGGCCCGGTGGCACCCACCTGCGCGACAAGGACCTGTGGCTGGTCACCTCCACCGGCGGCAGCGTGCATGCGTACAGCGAGGCCGGCTACAACCGCCATCCCTTCGACGACTTCATGCCGCCCTACCGACAGACCGCCGAGCTGTGCGGCATGCGCTTCCTGCCGCCCAAGGTGCTGCACAGCGCCCAGCGCGCCACCGAGGCCGAACTGCAGGCCTTCTCCGCCGCCTATGTGAAGAAACTGGCCACCTACCCGGACTGGACGCTGCACCTGTCGCCGACCGAGGAGCACACCATCCCCGTGGCCAGCAGCGACCGCCCCGCGGCTGAATGAGCATGGAACACGGCAGCACCTGGCTGGGCACCACGCTCGTCTACCTGGCCGCGGCGGTGATCGCGGTGCCGCTGGCGCGGGCCGTGGGCCTGGGCTCCATCGTCGGCTACCTGGCGGCGGGCATCGTCATCGGGCCTTCGGGCGCCGGGCTGGTGAGCGATCCGCAGGCCATGCTGCACTTCGCCGAGTTCGGCGTGGTGCTGATGCTGTTCCTGGTGGGCCTGGAGCTGGAGCCGCGCCGCCTGTGGGCCATGCGCCAGCCCATCTTCGGCTGGGGCAGCGTGCAGACCTTCGGCTCCACCGCCGCCCTCATGGGCGTGGCGGTGGCCGCGGGCGTGGACTGGCGGCTGGCCTTGGTGGGCGGGCTCGGCCTGGCGCTTTCATCCACTGCGATCGGCCTGGGCGTGCTGGCCGAGCGCAACCTGATGGGCACCAGCGCCGGCCGCAGCGTGCTCAGCGTGGCGCTGCTGCAGGACATCGCGGCCATCCCCATCCTGGCGCTGGTGCCGCTGCTGGCCTTCGGCGACGCGGCGCAGCACGACAACGGCTGGCTGGAGGCGGCCAAGATCGTGGGCGTGATCGCCGCCATCGTGTTGGGCGGCCGGCTGCTGCTGCGGCCGGCGCTGCGCTGGATCGCCGGCAGCCGCACGCCGGAGATCTTCACCGCCGCCGCGCTGCTGCTGGTGGTGGCCATCGCCGCGCTGATGCAGGCGGTGGGCCTGTCGATGGCGCTGGGCGCCTTCCTCGCCGGCGTGCTGCTGGCCGAGAGCGAATACCGCCGCGAGCTGGAAACCGACATCGAGCCCTTCAAGGGCCTGCTGCTGGGCCTGTTCTTCATCGCGGTGGGCATGACCATCGACTTCCGCGTGCTGCTGGATTCGCCCGGCCTCATCGCGGCCATCGTGCTGGGCTTCCTGCTGCTGAAGATCGGGGTGCTGGTGGCCATGGCCCGCTGGATGCCGATTCCGCTGGCCGAGCGGCCGGTGTTCGTCATCCTGCTGGCCCAGGGCGGCGAATTCGGCTTCGTGGTGTTCCAGACGGCGCAGCAGGCCGGCGTCATCACCGCCGCGCAGTCGTCGCTGCTGGCCGCGGTGGTGGCGCTGTCGATGCTGCTGTCGCCGGTGCTGCTGGTGCTGTCCGACCGCTGGCTGGTGCCGCGGCTGGCGCGCCAGAACCCGCGCCAGCCGGCCGATGCCGCCAGCGAGCTCAAGGAGCCGCAGCATGCGCCGGTCATCATCGCGGGCTTCGGCCGCTACGGGCAGATCGTCGGCCGGCTGCTGCTGGCCAACGGCATCCCCTCCACCGTGCTGGACCATGATGCCGACGCCATCGACACCGTGCGCCGCTTCGGCGTGCCGGCCTTCTATGGCGATGCCACGCGGCTGGACCTGCTGCGCATCGCCGGCGCGGCCGATGCCCGGGTCATCGTCATCGCGCTGGACGACGTGGACCAGAGCCTGAAGCTGGTGGACCTGGTGCGGCAGCACTTTCCGCAGCTCACCATCGTGGCCCGCGCCCGCAACGTGACGCACTACTACGGCCTGCGCGACCGCGGCGTGACCCTGATCGAACGCGAGACGCTCGACGCCGCGCTGATGAGCGGCCGCAGTGCGCTGGAAGCGATGGGATGGCAGCCGCATGCCGCCCGCCAGCGCGCGATGCTGTTCCGCCGGCACAACGTGGCCCTGCTGGAGCGCATGGTCCCGCACTTCCGCGACGAGGCCAAGCTCATCGCCATCACCAAGCAGGGCCGGCAGCAGCTGATGGAGCTGTGGGCGCGCGAGCGGGAGCAGGCCGCCCAGACGCGCGGGCATGGGGGCTGGTACACCGACCGCGACGGCGACACCGAGCCGCCCCCGGGCTGAAACGCCCGGCCGGGCCGGCTACCGAAGCCCGTCCCACAGCAGCTTGCTGCCCGTCAGCAGCATGCCGATGGCGAACAGCCGGTAGAAGAGCTGCGGCGACACCCGCCGCACCAGCTTGACGCCGGCCCAGACGCCCACCGGGGCCAGCGGGGCCAGCGCCGCCGAGGTGGCCAGGTTGCCCAGGTCGATCAGGCCCAGCCAGGCATAGGGGATCCACTTCGAGGCATTCACCGCCGCGAAGAAGACCGCCATCGTCGCGGTGAAGCGCACCGGCTCCAGCCGCAGCGGCAGCACGTAGAAGCTGATCGGCGGCCCGCCCGCATGCGCCACGAAGCTGGTGAAGCCCGAGACGGTGGCCAGCCCGAAGCCCAGCCAGCGCGGCGGCGGCGGCGCGTCGGCCCGCGGCGGAAAGGCCGTGCGTATCGCCAGGAACAGCAGCGTGATGGCGCCCACCACGCCGGCCACCACCTTGGCCGGCAGCACGCCGAACAGCAGCGTGCCGATCACCGTGCCCAGCAGGCCGGCCGGCAGGATGAGCCTGATCAGCTTGCGGTCGAACTCCTTGATGAAGGCGGCCAGCCCCAGCCCGTCCATGATGGCCAGCAGCGGCAGCATGATGGCCGCGGCCTGCGGCACCGGCACGGCCAGCGCCATCAGCGGCACCGCCAGCGCACCGAAGCCGGCGCCGAAGCCGGTCTTGCTCAGGCCCATCAACAGCACCGCGGGCACGGCCACGGCATAGAACCAGGGATCGGTGATCACGTCGTCAGGGTCTCGTGCCGCACGGCTTCTTCGGCAATCCACTGCGCCGCCCGCTCCGCGATCATCAGCGTGGGCGAGTTGGTGTTGCCGCTGGTGATGGTGGGCATCACGCCCGCGTCCACCACGCGCAGGCCGCGCACGCCGCGCACGCGCAAGCGGGCGTCCACCACCGCCATCGGGTCGTCGTCGCGGCCCATCCTCGTGGTGCCCACCGGGTGGAAGATGGTGGTGGCGATGTCGCCGGCCAGCCGCGCCAGTTCATCGTCGGTCTGGTACTGCGTGCCGGGCTTCCACTCCTGCGGCTGGTAGGGCGCCATCGCCGGCTGCGCGACGATGCGGCGCGTGAGCCGCAAGGACTGCGCGGCCACCTGCCGGTCCTCCTCGGTGCTGAGGTAGTTGGGCGCGATGGACGGCGCCTCGTCGAAGCGCGGGCCGCGGATGCGCACCCGGCCGCGGCTGGTGGGATTGAGGTTGCAGACGCTGGCGGTGAAGGCCGGAAAGCCATGCAGCGGCTCGCCGAAGGCATCCAGGCTCAGCGGCTGCACGTGGTACTGCAGGTTGGGCCACTCGCGCTGCGGATCGCTGCGGGCGAAGGCGCCGAGCTGGCTGGGCGCCATGCTCATCGGCCCGCTGCGGTTGACCGCGTACTCCAGCCCGATGCGCGCCTTGCCCAGCAGGCTGTTGGCCAGCACGTTGAGCGTGCTCACCTTCTGCACCTTGAACACCGCGCGGATCTGCAGGTGGTCCTGCAGGTTCTCGCCCACGCCCGGCAGCTCATGCAGCACGTTCACGCCATGCTCGGCCAGCCAGGCGCCCGGGCCGATGCCCGAGAGCTGCAGGATCTGCGGCGTGCCGATGCTGCCGGCGCTGAGGATCACCTCGTGCCGGGCCTTCACCGTCACCGATTCGCGCCCGTTCCAGAACCTCAGGCCTGTGCAGCGCATGGTGCCGTCGCCATCGGCCTGCAGCACCAGGCGCTGCACCTGCGCACCCACTTGTATGGACAGGTTGGGCCGCTCCTTCGCTGGCCGCAGGAAGGCCTTGGCGGTGTTCCAGCGCCAGCCGGCGCGCTGGTTCACCTCGAAGTAGCCCACGCCTTCGTTGCTGCCGCGGTTGAAGTCGGGCGTGGGAGCGATGCCGGCCTGCTCCGCCGCGCGGGCGAATGCGTCGAGGATGTCCCAGCGCAGCCGCTGCCGCTCCACCCGCCATTCGCCGCCGGCGCCACGCGCGCGCAGCGACTGCAGGTAGGCATCGTCGCGCGCGCCTTGCGCCTGGCCGCGCAGCACCGCCGGCATCGTGCCCGCGGCGCCGTGCAGCGCGTCGGCGCCACCATGGTGGTCCTCGTGCAGCAGGAAGTAGGGCAGCGTGTTGCGCCAGGCCCAGGCATCGCTGCCGGTGGCGGCGGCCCAGCCGTCGTAGTCGCGCGACTGGCCGCGCATGTAGATCATGCCGTTGATGCTGCTGCAGCCGCCCAGCGTGCGGCCCCGCGGGTAGCGCAGCTGGCGGCCGTTGAGGCCGGCGTCGGCATCGGTCTGGTACAGCCAGTCGGTGCGTGGGTTGCCGATGCAGTAGAGGTAGCCCACCGGGATGTGGATCCAGTGGTAGTTGTCGGCCGGCCCGGCCTCCAGCAGCAGCACCCGCCGCCGCGGATCGGCGCTGAGCCGGTTGGCCAGCAGGCAGCCGGCGGTGCCGCCGCCGACGATGACGTGGTCGTAGAGTGCCTCGGGCATGGCCTGTCGTCTCCGCTGTTCTTGTACTGCCCGGCGCAGCGAGGCCCGGCGGGTGCATGTTAGGCGCTGGCGGGCGGACGACGCGGCCGCAAGCCACCACGGCCACCCGGGCCGTCCGCGCGCGCGACAATCCAGGCCATGTTCCAGCCCAGCCAACACGACGTCCGCCGCTTCTTCTGCGAGGTGCTGCGCAAGCAGCGCGAGGGCATGCCGCTGGTGCCGATGGAGGCGGTGGCCGCGCCCTGGATCGACGAGCATCCCGAGTACCACGGCGACCTGTCGGACCTGGAAGCCGCGCTGGCCGCCAGCTACACGGTGGAAGAGGGCCGCACCAACCCCTTCCTGCACCTGAGCATGCACCTGTCGATCAGCGAGCAGGTGGCCATCGACCAGCCCACCGGCATCAAGCAGGCCTTCGGGCTGCTGGCGGCCAAGCTGGGCTCGGCACACGAGGCGCAGCACCAGATGATGGAATGCCTGGGCGAGATGATCTGGGCCTCCCAGCGCAGCGGCCTGCCGCCCGACGGCCAGGGCTACCTGGAGTGCGTGCGCCGGCGCGCCACACGCTGAGCAGCAGCGCGGGCTAGCGCTTCGCCCAGAACGCCTGCTGCATCGCCACCGTCTCGGCGGCGATCTCGGGCACCGGGCCGATCAGGTCCACCGGCTTCTGGCAGTGGTCGAACACGTAGCGCGAGGGCACGCTCATCGTCGGGTTTTCTTCGTGGCTGCCGGTGGCCTCCAGCAGCTGCTCCTCGGTCATGCCGAAGACGATGCGGCCGATGTTGGCCCAGTAGGCCGTGCCCGCGCACATGCAGCAGGGCTCCACCGCGGTGTACAGCGTGCAGCCCCACAGGAACTCGGGCGTGAAGTTGGTGGCCGCCACGCGGGCCAGCGTGCTCTCGGCGTGGTTGACCGTGTCGATGTTGCACTGCTCCAGCAGCACGGTTTCCTGGTCCGGGCCCACCAGCACCGCGCCGAACGGGTGATGGCCCAGGGCCACCGCCCGCTGCGCCACTTCGTTGGAGCGGCGCAGGTGCTTGAGGATCTGCGCCTGCGTGGGCCGCAGTCCTTGAGGCGGAAGGCCCTGGGGCGGAAGCGGGGTACTGCGCACGCCGCGTCAGCCGGCCGAGGCGGCCACCACCAGCGCGGGCTTGCCGCCGAAGCGCTTGCGGATGGACTGCTCGATGCCGGCCGCGTCCAGGCCGATCATCGCCATCAGCTTGGCCGGGTCGCCATGCTCGATGAAGTCGTCGGGCAGGCCCAGCGACAGCACCGGATTGGACAGGCCCGCAGCCTGTAGCGCTTCCATCACCGCGGAGCCGGCGCCGCCCATCACGCAGCCGTCTTCCACGGTGACGATGGCATCGTGCGTGCGGGCCAGTTCGGCCACCAGCGCGGTGTCCAGCGGCTTGGCGAAGCGCATGTTGGCCACGGTGGCGTCCAGCTTCTCGGCGGCCGCCAGGGCCGGGTAGAGCAGCGTGCCGAAGGCCAGGATCGCGATGCGCTGGCCGGTGCGGCGAACCTCGCCCTTGCCCCATTCGAAGTCGGGCAGGCCGGCGTCCGTCGCCACGCCGGCACCGGTGCCGCGCGGGTAGCGCACGGCCACCGGGTGGTCGCGGCGGAAGGCCGTGGTGAGTGCCTTGCGGCATTCGTTCTCGTCGGCCGGCGTCAGCACCGCCATGTTCGGGATGCAGCGCAGGAAGGCGATGTCGTAGGCGCCCGCATGGGTGGCACCGTCGGCGCCCACCAGGCCGGCGCGGTCGAGCGCGAACACCACCGGCAGGTTCTGGATCGCGACGTCGTGGATCAGCTGGTCGTAGGCCCGCTGCAGGAAGGTGGAATAGATCGCCACCACCGGCTTCAGCCCCTCGCAGGCCAGGCCGGCCGCAAAGGTCACCGCATGCTGCTCGGCGATGCCCACGTCATGGCAGCGCTGCGGGAAGCGCTTCTGGAACTCCACCATGCCCGAGCCCTCGAGCATGGCCGGCGTGATGGCCACCAGCCGCTGGTCGGCCGCGGCCATGTCGCACAGCCACTGGCCGAAGATGTGCATGAACGACGGCTTGGCCGGCGCGCCCGGCTTGGGCAGGCCCTTGGCGGGATCGAACTTGCCGGGGCCGTGGTACAGGATCGGGTCGGCCTCGGCCAGCTTGTAGCCATAGCCCTTCTTGGTCACCACGTGCAGGAACTGCGGGCCCTTCTTGTCGCGCAGGTTCTCCAGCGTGGGGATCAGCGCGTCCAGGTCGTGGCCGTCGATCGGGCCGACGTAGGTGAAGCCAAATTCCTCGAAGATGGTGCCGGGCACCACCATGCCCTTGGCATGTTCCTCGAAGCGACGGGCCAGCTCGAACAGGCTGGGCGCGTTCTTCAGCACGCTCTTGGCGCCTTCGCGCGCGGCGCTGTAGAACTTGCCGCTCATCAGCCGCGCCAGGTACTTGTTGAGCGCGCCCACCGGCGGGCTGATCGACATGTCGTTGTCGTTCAGCACCACCAGCATGTCGGCCAGCATGCCGGCATGGGCCACGCCCGCGTTGTTCAGCGCCTCGAAGGCCATGCCGGCGGTCATCGCGCCGTCGCCGATCACCGCCACCGCCTTGCGGTCCTCGCCCTTGAGCTTGGCGGCCATGGCCATGCCCAGCGCGGCCGAGATGGAGGTGGACGAGTGCGCGGTGCCGAAGTTGTCGTACTCGCTCTCGTCGCGCCGCGGAAAGCCGCTGATGCCGCCCAGCTGCCGCAGCGTGCTCATGCGGTCGCGCCGGCCGGTGAGGATCTTGTGCGGGTAGGTCTGGTGGCCCACGTCCCACAC
>OFDN01001421.1_pt1 | contig 15685 bp, 4 predicted proteins | sample 1520971 | NCBI WGS metagenome assembly OFDN01 (sample SAMEA94257418, study PRJEB24077) | hot springs metagenome | biome: Aquatic biome; feature: Geographical feature; material: Water | place: India | collected 2012-06-12 | depth 5 m
CGGCCAGCGCCGCGGGCGCTGACCCGCGGCGGCATCACCGCGCACGCGGCACGAGGCCCCGGCAGAGCATCCTCTGCCGGGGCCTCGTGCGGTCGTGCGGCGCTAGAGCGCGGCCGCCCGTCGGCGGGCGAGCAGCAGCAGCACGGCGCCGAGGAACAGCAGCGCGCCGATCAGCCAGAGCGTGAACACGATCTCGACGCCCGTCTCGGCAAGCGTGATCATGAACACGTTCGTGAGGGTCGAGTCGTTCGCTCCCCCTGCGAGCGCGAGATCGCCGAGCTGCAGCACGCCGTCGAGCCAGAGCAGCTGGCCGGTGGCCCCGCCGCTGTCAACCTCCGCGATCGAGCAGACGGCCGTGGCCGGCAGGTTCTCGAACGTGATGGTCACGCCGTCGGAGATCTCGCTGCGCACGCCGGTCGGCTGCTCCGTCGGATCGGCCGGGTCGCCGTCGATGCCGCCGAGGTCGCCGTCGCCACCGCCCTCGGTCCACCAGTCGCCCGGCAGCATCGGCACGAGCACGCCATCGCGCTCCCACATGCAGGAGGTCTCGATGATGAAGACGCTGTCGCTCGCCTCGAACGCGAACGGCCCCGCGAGCTCCTTCGTCACCGAGAAGGCGGCGAGCAGGAACGTGTTCTCGATGCCGACCGTGTGCTGCTCGCCGGCCACCACCGTGAACTCGCCGTCGGTGATCGCGGTCGACGTCGCGCCACCCGTGCGGCTCTCGGTGACGACGCACGCGGCGCCGGCGGGAATCTGCTCCCACGACGCGCGGTAGCCGTTCGCGGTCGTGAGCTCGCGGGTCGCGCCGCCGGGGATGTCGAGCGCCGTGACGACGCCGTCGATCTCGAGCGTGCAGGCGAGGCTCGCCTCGAACGCGCCGCGCACGAACTGCCCGGTGCCGTCACCCGCGAAGGTCTTCTCGACCGCGACGCTGCCGACATCGAAGGTGTTGGTCACGACGAAGCCCACGGGCTCGGAACCGACCGTCACCACGTCGAGGTCGATCGCGCTCGAGGTCGCGCCCGCCGTGCGCGTCTCGACGGCCGAGCACTCGGCGTCGTGCGGCAGGCCCGTCCAGCTGGCCTCGTAGAGCGAGTCGGAGCTCAGCTCGCGCGTCGCACCGCCCGGAATGTCGATCGCCTGCTCGACGCCGTCGATGTCGCGCGTGCACGACAGCTCGACCTCGAACGGTCCGGCGCCCCACGTCGCAGCGCCCTCGCCGTCGCGCACCTTGCTGACGGCGACCTCGCCGAGCAGGAAGGTGTTGGTGACCGTGACCTCGTGCCCGCCGTCGCCGATCAGCACGTCGGCGGTGAGGTCGGCGACCGGATCGCCGCCGTCGACGACGATCGTCGTCGCGGATGCTCCACCGGTGGCCGACTCGGTGACCGAGCACAGGGCGCCCGCGGCGAGGTTCTCGATGAGAACGGGGTCGTCTCCGCGCTGCAGCGTGTACGACTGCTCGAAGACAGTGCGCTCACCGCTCGCGTCGTCGAGCACGCAGCGCACGTCGAGCTGGAAGGGGGCATCCGCCCACGCGTCGGCCCCGGCACCCGTGACCGCCTTGGTGACGGTCAGCGAGCCGACGTCGTAGGCGTTCTCGATGGCGACCGAGCTGGTCGTGCCGAGCGCGACGGACGTGCTCGCGCCGTCGACGGTGTCGGGGTCGCCGCCGTCGACGACGACGGTCAGGGTCGTGCCCGCGGCGTCCATCGCGTCGGTCTCGGTCACGGTGCAGGAGGCGCCGTTGGGCAGCCCCTCGATCGTCCAGCTCGCGCCATCGGCGAGGCTCTGCGCCATCGGAGTGTCGGCGTCGTAGCCCGTTCCGTAGACGGCGGCGCCCTCGAAGAGGCAGTCGACCGTGACCGGGAACGGGCCGTACGCGACCGCGGTGCCCGACTGGTCGACCGCCGAGCTGTCGACCGACTTCGACACCGTCAGCGACGCGAGCTCGAAGGTGTTCTCGATCTCGCGCGCGGGCTGCGTCTGGTTGTCGAGCAGCACGGTGTCGTCGACGACGACCGTGAAGGTCGTACCGGTGGCGACATCGTCCGTCAGCTCTGCGCCGTTCTCGTCGAGGATACGGCTCGAGGTCGCTCCGGCCGGGTCGGTCTCGGTCAGCGTGCACTCCGCCCCCGAGGGCAGCAGCGTGTACGAGGCGGTGCCGCCCGCCGTGATCGACCGGGTCGCCCCGCCGGCGATGTCGACGGCGATACCGTCGCGCTCGCAGGCGAGAGTGACCTCGAAGGGACCGTCACCGAAGTCGGCACCCGCGCCGACCACCGACTTCGTCACCTCGAGCTCGCCCGTCAGGTAGTAGTTCTCGAGCGTGACGCGTCCGGGCTCATCGGCGGTGATGACGATGTCGGTGCCGTCGATCACCGTGCCCGCGTCGTCGACGATGCGGTGCGCGTCGGCGCCCGTGAGCTCGACGTCGCGCTCGAACACGGTGCAGGTCGACCCGTCGGCGAGGTTCTCGATCGTGGTCACGCCGTCGGCCGCGACCACCACGTCGCCGTCGAACGAGACGACGCCGTCGGCGGTCTCGCAGTAGAGCGCGGCGGTGAAGGATGCGGGCGCGAACTGGTCGACACCCCCACCGATGACGTCCTTCGTGATCGTGAAGCTCGACACCCCGTAGCGGTTGGTGAACTGCGTGGAGTTGCGCGTGACCGGGTTGGTCGCGTCCGCCGCGAGCGAGGCGATCGTCGTCGTCACGCCGTCGATCGAGGTCTGCGTGCTGTTGACCGTGCGCAGGATCGATGTCGAGTCAGCACCCTGGGTGTTCGTCTCGGTGACGGTGCACGAGCCGCCGGCCGGCAGGCCGGTCAGCGTGCGGGTCTCGCCGTGGCGCAGCGTGAACGTCATCGGCGAGCTGCTGAAGCCGCTCGCGAGCACGGTCTGCGACTGGAAGGTGCACGCCACCTCGTACGCGAAGGGGTCGGCCGGGTAGACCGGGTTGCCCTCGGCGTCGACGGCCGCGGTCTGCACGGTCTTGCCGACCGTGAGCGAGGCGAGGTCGAAGCGGTTGGTGATCGTTCGCGCAACGGTCGAGTTCGCCGTGATCGTGGCATTGCTCGGCAGCGTCACCGCGGTGGCACCGGCGTTGTTCGGCTCCGTGATGACGCAGACCGACCCCGCCGGGATGTTGTCGATCGTGCGGGTCAGCGAGCTCGGCGGGTTGCTGTTGTCGAGCGTGAACGTGCCCCACCACACCGAGTTCGCCGGCGCGCCGACGGTGGTCGGCGTGGCCGATGCTCCCGTGCGCGTGCAACTGACGCGCACGGTGAAGGTGCCGTCGCCGTACTCGGCCGCGCCAGCGCCGGTGATGGCCTTGGTGACGCTGAGCGATCCGACCGCGATGGTGTTGGTGTAGTCGACCTGGTTCGTCGGGGCGCCTCCGGCCGTGTCGGGTGCGAGCACGATGTTCGACGCGATCGCGCCGGACGTCGAGCTGCCCGCGACGCCGCCCACAGTCACGACCTTGGTGACCGTCGCGCTGCGGGTGGTCGTCTCGGTGACCGTGCAGACCGCGCCCGCCGGGAGGTCGGTGTACGTGCGCGACCCCCCGTGGCTGAGCGTGAAGGTCGAGGGCGTCATGGTGACCGCCGTCGGGCCGGACCCGTTGTCGTAGGTGCAGGCGATGCTGAAGGCGAAGCTGCCCGGAGAGACCGGGTTGCCGGCCTCGTTCACGGCACCGTTCATGTTCACGGTCTTGGTGATCGTGATCGACGCTTCCTCGTACGTGTTCGTGACCGTGCTCTGCTCGATCGCGGGGCGATCATCGAACGCGGGCACGGGGTTGAACACGGTCGAGGGGCTCGAGGGCAGTGCTCGCGAGACGACCTGCTCGGGGCTGATGACCGTCTCGGTCGCCCCGGTCGTGCCGACCTCGCTCACATCGCAGACGGCGTACAGCGGGATGCCGAGGATGCGCGTCGCGGCCGCATCGCCCGTCAGGGTGAACGGCGAGCGGTTGGCACCCGTGCTGCTCAGCAGCTGGATGGGCTCGGGATCATGCTCGGTGCCCGCGCCGTCGATGTCGACCGTGCAGGCCAGCGCGACCTGGAAGGTTCCGGGCGCGAACCGCTCGCCCGTGCCGTCGACGACCTTCGCGAGGTCGACCGCGCCCGTGGCGAGGGCGACGCCGACCTTGCGCGGCTCGGTCACGAACCGGTACGGCAGGTCGTTGACGCCGTCGAAGCCGCGCGCGGCGCCGGCGATCGAGTTGTAGGCGATGGAGTCGCGCGCGAGGTTCGCGTTCGTCTCGCGCAGCACCGGCTCGAGCGCCGTGCGGGTGCGGTAAGCGATCGACACAGCCTCGCCGGGCGCGAGCCCGACGGGGGTGATGCCGCCGACTTCGAAGTCGATGACGAACTTCAGCGCGACGACGCTCTCGAGCAGCGCGGTGGAGGGGGCATCGGGCATGACCCGCCAGCCCGTCGAAGGGTTCGCACGGTCGAGCAGACCGCCCGCGGCGGCGCTGCTGACGCAGGGCCAGTACGCCTCGACCATGGGCGGGTCGCTCGTCGGCGACATGCCCAGATCGTTCTGGATGTCGGCGCCGTTGCACGCGGGCGTGGCCATGTCGAGCCGGTCGGTGTAGTAGACCGTCAGGGCCTCGTCGGGGTAGCCGACGAGCCGCGGGCGCTCGAGCAGGATCGGCGCCCAGCGCGAGCTGCGCGCGTCGTTGATGATCACGCCGCGGTCGTTCTCGCGCGGCAGCACGTCGATCGACGAGATCTGGTACACGCGCACGTTGCCGGCGTTGAAGAAGTAGCCGACCCACTCCTCCTCGCCGCCCGGTCGCGTGATCGGCACGCAGGGGTAGCGGTAGTAGAGCTCGCCGTCGACGGCGAGCGTCGGGGCCGAGCAGTCGGCGGGGTTGCTCGGCACGGTCTTGATCACGCCGAGGTCGTCGTAGGGCGCGCCCGTCGCCGGGTCGATGAGCGGCAGACCGTCCGTGCCGAGCGGCCCGGCCTCCACACCCTTCACGCCCTTGATGATGGTCATGGGCGCGCTCGGCAGTGCCCAGACGCGCGTGGTCGCGGTGCAGGAGGCCACCTCGAAGATCGTCGGATCGAGCACCGTGTCGGTCGCCGGGGTGCACTCGTCGAACGGCTGGTCGCTCGTAACCGTCGCGCTGTTGAGCACGAAGTTCTCGGTGGCACTGCCCGCCTCGAAGAACTGGCGGAACTGCAGCGGCGCGCTGATCGTCAAGGTCCAGTCGTGCTCGAGCACGAAGGCGGGGTCGATCGTGATCGTGAGCGGCTGCCCCGTGACCTCGGCGGTGCCGAGGGTGGCCGTGAAGCTCGGCGCGGCGACGGGCTGGTTGGCCTCGTCGAGCACCGTGAGCTCGATGATGTCGGCGGGCTCGTAGGGCAGGCTCGTCTCGGGGTCGAGCGGCAGCACGAGCTGCGGGCCCTGGCCGTCGACGGGGATCAGGTCGACGATCTCGAGCCCGGTCAGCTGCTTGTCGAGCCCGCTGCCGCGGTTCGTGACCTCGATCTCGTAGGGGATCGGAGCGCCGAGCGTGAGCGGGCCGAACGGCGTCTTGATGATCTGCACCTTGGCCGGGCGGTGCTGGAAGAGGATCTGCTTGGTGTCGTTGTCGGTCGCTTCCCAGAGGGGAGCATCCGTGCCGTTGTCGGCCCACGAGGTGACCGTCAGGTCGTTCGTGAAGACGCCGATCTCGGTCTCTCCCGGCGCGGGCTGCGTGTAGATGTACAGCGTCGAGGGCACGGGCTCGTCGACCGGCTCGACGAGCGTGTCGCGGCGGGTCACCGTGAAGCGCAGCGTCTGGCTGGGGTTGAAGGGGCGCTCCCACGCGGCGCCGTCGGCGCGCGTGTACTGGGCACGGATGCCCCGGATGTCGGCCACCGTGGCACCGGGCGGCAGCGTCGGCAGCGCGAGCGAGCTGGCGAGGGTGCCCTCGACCCAGCAGGCCGAGAGGTCGGTGCTGCCCGCGCACTCGACGATGAGGTCGCCCGTGCCCGGGTCGACGCTGTAGTCGACCCCGATGAGCACATCGAGCTTGACCCGGTTGATCGGGGTGGCGAACGAGTGCGAGCCGAACGCGGTGAAGCTGTACGCGTTCCAGAAGGTCGGGCTGATGTCCTCGAACAGCATGTCGGTCGACCGGACCGTGCCCGAGGGCTGTCCGGTGAGCGTCACCGTCGCGACGCGCGAGTTGCCGTCGATCTGCGTCGCGGGCGTGCTGGGGGTCGCGGTGGTGTCGGCGACGATGCCCTTCGTGGCGGTGACGCCGTAGGTGAAGTCGACGACGGCGACTGACGCCGAGTCTTCGGCGAGCAGCGTGTAGTTCGCCTCGCCCAGCGGCGGGGCGATGACCCCGCCCGGGTCGACGATGCGCGCCTGCGCGGTGTTGTCGACGATCGGGCTGCTCGTCGAGTCGACCCGCGTGCCTGCGTCGCTGCGCAACGTGGGCCGCAGCTGGGTGTCGATGACCAGCCGGGTCGATGCCTGCACGTCGATGCGACCGGTGTGCACGACCTCGATGCCCACGACGTCGGCGAGCTGCGCCGTGGTGAGCGCGAGCGCGGCGCTGACCGTGTGGCTGGTCACGCCGCCGCCCTCGCGGGTCAGCAGCACCTCGCTCGCGGTCGCGCCCGAGGGCACGGTGAGCGTGACGATGTCGAAGAGGTTGACCGCGTCGAAGGGATCGGTGCCGCCGACCGGGTCGACGATGGCGAGCTCGTCGACGCGGGAGACCGACTCGTTCGTCGCCTCGATCGTCATGCGCGCGCGGGGGTAGAGCGACTGCGGCGTGCCGTCGGGCGGCGTGCCGAGCGGGCCGTCGACCCAGGTCTTCGTGATGTCGACCGTCAGCGGCGTGTCGAGGATCAGGATGTCGTCGCTCGCGGTGCGCGAGAGCAACACGGCCTCGGCCGCATCGCGCCCCTGCATGAGAGCGGAGTTGCGCACCAGCCCGAAGTCGCCCGGCAGGTTGTACTCGGCCTCGCGGGTCGATCCGAGCACGGCGACGCTCGGGTCGCTACGGCGCACATCGCGCACTTCGAAGACCAGGCGGAGATCTCGACTCAGACTCATCGAGGGCGCGACACCGGTGCCGACGGGCGGCGCGAGCGGGTTCGTGCCGATGCGGCTGCCGCGGGTCGGGCTCTCCTCGACGATGAGGCGCACGCCGGTGGCGTTGGCGCTCTCGCTCGCTGTGAGCGTGTAGCCCGGGAAGGTTCCGTCGCAGGCGCTGCCCGCGCAGGGGTTGCCGCTCGCGGGCGTCCACCCGGAGCCCGGCAGGTAGAGCTCGACGGCGACGATGCGGTCGTAGGTCAGCAGCGGGTCCATGGCGGGGGTGATCGCCGGGATGCGCACGAGATCGAAGGCCTCGAACACCGTGTCGGCGACCGAGGTGGTGGCCGGGTCGCTCGCCGTGTCGGCCACGACGACCGAGTCGAAGGCCGCCCCGCCCGTGCCCCAGCTGATCTCGACGGTCGCCTCGTCGGCCGAGCGGGCGTTGACCGCCTCGATGCCCGTGCTCGTGACCGGCAGCCAGCGCTTGGCGATGGCGGTGACGTTGCCGCCGGGGCCGCCCGTTCCGCCCTCGGTCGCGGTCGGCAGCAGCGTGATGCTCTCGGTGGTGTCGGCCGTCGCCTCGGTGGGGTCGGCGGTCGGGTTCGCGACGCGGCTCTGCGCGGCGTTGTCGATGACGACGGTCTCGGTGCGCGTGCCCGACGCGGCCTCGCCCGTGCCGTCGCGCAGCTGATCGCGCAGGCTCACCGACAGGTTCGGCTGGGCGCTGAAGCCGGGGTTCAGCAGGGTGCCGAGCGTGTCGTAGTCGACGTGACGGTAGGTGAAGCGGATGCCCTCGAGCTCGCTGCGGATGGCCGGGTCGATCGTCGTCGACAGGAAGGTCGGGCCGACGATGCCGGTCGCACCGGGCAACGGCAGCCAGTCGGTGCCGTCGAAGTACTCGACCGACAGCGTCGTGCTGCCGGGCACCGCTGTGGCGACGATCGCTCGCAGGTCGAACCAGTTCCAGAACTCGTCGGTGCCCGCGTCGAGCGGGTCGGTGATGACGAGCGCGGTCGAGCCGACCGTCGACGCGGTGGGGTCGACGACCGCCGCCGGGAGCGGCGTCACCCGGGCCGGGATCGAGATGAGGCTCGTCGCCCCGGCGATCGCGTAGAGCTCGTCGGGGCTCGCCGTCTTCGTGATCGAGGTGTTGACGCGCGAGGTGCGCCGCGTGAGGTCGTCGTCGGCCTCGGCGAACGCCGTCTCGTCGGCCAGCGTCACGACGTCGACGCGCACCGTGTTGGTCTCGGTCGCGTCGCTCAGCACCGTGTCGGTCATGGCGAGGAACGGGAGCACGGCGTACTGGCCGGGAGCCATACCTCCGGGCAGGGTGCTGAGGAACCGCACGCGGATGTCGGTCACGAGCGCCGCATCCACCGGATCGGGAAGGGTGTCGGCCGTCGTCGTGACGATCGGCGCGCTGAAATTGAGGTCGCCCTCGTAGCGGTAGCTCACCTCGGCGCTCGTGGCCCCCACGGGCCACTCGATGTCGGCCTGCACCCAGCCGTCGAAGGTGAGGCCCTGGTCGGCGAGCGACGTCGAGCCCGGAGCCGGCTCGGTGATGGTCAGCTCTGTGAGCCCGAAGTCGCCGCCGTTCGAGCCGCCGATCTCGGCGCGCACCTGCTGGCCGCCGATGATCGAGTTCACGTCGAACTGCTTGGTGGCGATCGGCCGGATGCTCGGCGGCCCGATCACGATCGAATCGGTCGCCTGCACCGGGGTCGTGCTGTCGCTCGCATAGGTCACCCACGACGAGGCCGTGTTGGTGATGGTCGTCGGCTCGGTGACCGCCGCGGCGGCCGCGCTGAGCTGCGTGTCGAGGGTCAGGGCCGCGGTGGCTCCGATGGCGATGCGGCCCCCGGTGGAGCTCGTGAAGACGAAGCGCAGGGCCTGGATGTCGGCCGGCGCGACGCCGCTCGGCAGCGCCGCGGTTGCCGACGGGGTTCCGGTGGTCCACGTGGAGCCGTCGAACCAGTCGACGCGCACCCGATCGGCGCCGCTCGGCATCGTCACGCCGCTGATTCCGCTGGGCTGCAGGAAGTCGAGCACCGTCGACGCGGTGTTCGAGGGCTCCTGGATGGTCAGCGAATCGACGGAGCCGTTGCTCGTGTTGGTGGCGCCGAGGGCGATCGCCACGCTCGTTCCGAGAACGGCGGTCGCCGACTCGGGGGTCACGGTCTTCGTCACCTGCGAGGCGAGCGTGCGGGTGACCGCGAAGACGACCTGCGCGCTCGACTCGAGCGTGCTCGGCCGGGGCGGGTCGAGCGTGAGGTCCTCCCGGTTCGACACCGTGACGGTCGCGGTGTTGTCGACGACGACGCCGTTCCAGTCGGCCGAGAGGTCGGCGGGCACGGTCGCCGTGGCGTTGAGCTGGATGCCCGTACCGGCCTGGAGGCCGACGTTGCCGCCGCCGAGGTCGTCGATGATGCGCACCGAGAAGCTGTTGCCGGTGATGTCGACGTCGATCGGGGGGATCGACTGCGCGGTCGTGACCGACTGCAGCACGAGCGGCTCGGGCACGACGTCCTCGAGCGTGAGGTCGAGGCAGTCGGTCTCGAGCGACGAGCAGTTGATCGTGAACTGATAGGTGACCGTGCCGCCGGGGACGACGGCGGTCGGGTTCGCAGGGATCGCGTCCTTCTCGAACTGCACGAGCACCGGCTCATCGGGGTCGCCCTCGGCGGCGACCGCGGGCTGCAGCACCGCGAACGGCGCGAGCAGGGTGGCGATGGCGACGCCGGCGATGCCGGGCAGGAGGGAACGCAGGCGTGCGCTCCGCATCCGTCGACGAGTGATGCGATCGCGACGCGATGCTGCTGCGGACATGTTCCCTATCCCCCCGGGTGACGATCGCTCCCGCGGCAGGTTTCGGGTCTGCCCCCCCCGTTCGGGGTACACGAGAACGGTTCACTTCACGGTGAACTCCGTCATTCTACGGGTAGCGGGGTACAGATCGCGTCACCCAAATGGGGTGCATTTGGGTCCCTTTTCGGGGGACAGGCCCTGCGGCACCAGGAGGCGGAGCTACGGCAGCACGCCCACCGAGGCCAGCCCGGCCCGCAGCAGGGCCCCGCGACCGCCCTCGAGCTCATCCGCCACGCGCTGGGAGGCCGCCTCGTCCGGCGTCATCCAGGTGAGCTCGAGCGCGTCCTGCCGCGGCTCGCACGTGCCCGTCACCGGCACCACGTAGGCGAGCGCCACCGCGTGCTGACGGTCGTCGCTGAACCGCGTCGGGCTCGGGAACGGGAAGTACTCGGCCACCGTGAACGGGGTCGGCGAGGGCGGCAGCTGCGGGAAGGCCATCGGCCCGAGGTCTTTCTCGAGGTGGCGGAACAGGGCATCGCGCAGGGTCTCGCCCCGCATCACGCGCCCGCTCACGAGCGTGCGGGTGATGCTGCCCGCCGGGTTGACCCGCAGCAGCACACCCACCTCGGTGACGACGCCCATGCCGTCGACCCGCACCGGGATCGCCTCGACGTAGACGATCGGCAACCGTTGCCGCGTCTGCTCGAGCTCGTCGTCGGAGAGCCAGCCCGGGTTCGGATCAGGAGTGCGCACGGTCGCCATGCTCCATTGTCACCGCTCAGACGAGGGCGTGCGCCACCTGACACGATGGCTGCATGACGAGCGTGCAGCTGATCGACGAGAGCGCCATCATCTGGTCGGCCCCCGAACACGAGCGCGCCGGGCGCCCCCTGCTCGTGCTGCTGCACGGCTACGGCTCGCACGAGGGCGACCTCTTCGGGCTCGCGCCGCACCTGCCGCTGCAGCCCGTCATCGCCTCGCTGCGGGCCCCGCTGCGCGCCGGCCCCGGCTACGCCTGGTACGCGCTCGACGACGCGACGAACGAGAGCCGGCTCCAGGGTGCCGACGCGGCGGCGCGCGGCGTGCTGCAGTGGCTCGACGGGGTGCCGGCCGCCTCGGTCGGGCTGCTGGGGTTCTCGCAGGGCGGGGCGATGAGCATCCACCTGCTGCGGCACGCGCCCGAGCGTTTCGCGTTCGCGGTCTCGCTCGCGGGCTTCGTCGTTCCGGGCGAGGCGCCGGCGGATGCGCGGCTCGCCACCCTCGCCCCGCCCGTGTTCTGGGGGCGCGGCACGCACGACACGGTGATCCCCGACTCGTTCGTCGCCGCGACGCAGCGCTGGCTGCCGCACCACGCCGCCCTGACCGAGCGCATCTACGAGGGTCTCGGGCACGCGGTCAGCGAGGCCGAGCTCGCCGACGTGCTCGCCTTCCTGCGCCCTCAGTACGCCTGACGTCATCGGACGGGCGGCTGTCAGCGGGCGGGACGACAATGGGGGGATGACCGAGGCCGCATCCGACACCGTGCTCGGCCGGTTCGCGCCCGCCACGCGGGAGTGGTTCACCGGAGCATTCCCCGCTCCGACAGCTGCGCAGCTCGGCGCCTGGGAGGCGATCTCGACCGGGCGGCACGCACTCGTGATCGCCCCGACGGGCTCGGGCAAGACGCTCGCATCGTTCCTGTGGTCGATCGACCGGCTCGCGAGCGAGCCGCTGCCCGACGACCCGCGCCGTCGCACGCGCGTGCTCTACGTCAGCCCGCTCAAGGCCCTCGGAGTCGACGTCGAGCGCAATCTGCGGTCGCCGCTCATCGGCATCACCCAGACGGCGAAGCGACTGCAGCCGGGGCAGGATGCGGTGCCGCTGCGCGTCGGCGTGCGCAGCGGCGACACCCCGAGCGCCGAGCGCCGCGCGCTGCAGAAGGAGCCCGCGGACATCCTGATCACGACCCCCGAGAGCCTGTACCTCATGCTCACGTCGAGCGCGCGCGAGACGCTCGACGGCGTCACGACGGTGATCGTCGACGAGGTGCACGCAGTGGCGGGCACGAAGCGCGGGGCGCACCTCGCGCTCACGCTCGAGCGGCTCGACGCCCGGCTGGCCCAGCCGGTGCAGCGCATCGGCCTGTCGGCGACGGTGCGCCCGCCGGAGGAGGTGGCGCGGTTCCTCGGCGGAAGCCAGCCGGTGACGATCGTGCAGCCGCCCGCGGCGAAGACCTTCGACCTGCGCGTCGTCGTGCCGGTCGACGACATGACGCAGCCGCCGACCCTCGGTTCCGGCCAGGCGAGCGGCCGCAGCGCCACGGGCGATGCCGACCCGCTCGACGCCTCGTTCGCCGCGCAGCCGCCGTCGATCTGGCCGCACGTCGAGGAGGACATCGTCGACCGGGTGCTGCAGCACCGATCGACGATCGTGTTCGCGAACTCGCGACGACTGGCCGAGCGGCTGACGGCGCGGCTCAATGAGATCTACGCCGAACGCGCGCAGACCGACGTGCTGCTCGCCCGCGCCCATCACGGCTCGGTCAGCAAAGAGCAGCGCGGCGAGATCGAAGACGCCCTGAAAGCGGGCCGGCTGCGCTGCGTCGTGGCGACGAGCAGCCTCGAGCTGGGCATCGACATGGGCGCGGTCGATCTGGTGATCCAGGTGGAGGCTCCGCCGAGCGTCGCGAGCGGCCTGCAGCGCGTCGGGCGCGCCGGGCACCAGGTGGGCGAGATCAGCCGCGGCGTGCTTGTGCCGAAGCACCGCCTCGACGTGCTGCACGCGACGGTCACGAGCGAGCGCATGACCGCGGGCCTGATCGAAGAACTGCGGGTGCTCGCGAACCCTCTCGACGTGCTCGCCCAGCAGACGGTCGCCCACGTCGCGCTCGAGCCGGCGCGCGTCGACGAGTGGTTCGAGCAGGTGCGCCGCAGCGCGCCGTTCGCGACGCTCCCCCGCAGCGCCTACGAGGCCGTGCTCGACCTGCTGAGCGGGCGGTACCCGAGCGACCGCTTCAGCGAGCTGCGCCCGCGCATCGTGTGGGATCGCGTGAACGGCACGATCACCGGCCGGCCGGGTGCGCAGCGGCTCGCGGTGACGAGCGGCGGCACGATTCCCGACCGCGGCCTGTTCGGCGTCTTCATCGCCGGCGAGGGCAGCGGCCGCCGCGTCGGCGAGCTCGACGAGGAGATGGTCTACGAGTCGCGGGTGGGCGACGTGTTCGCGCTGGGCACCACGAGCTGGCGCATCCAGGAGATCACGCACGATCAGGTGATCGTGACGCCCGCGTTCGGCCAGCCCGGCAAGGTGCCGTTCTGGAAGGGCGACGGGCTGGGCCGCCCGGCCGAGCTGGGCCGCGCGCTGGGGGCGACGACGCGCGATCTCGCGACGGCGTCGACGGATGCCCGCCGCGAGCGCCTCGCCGCCGCGGGCCTCGACGACCGCGCCGTGGCGAACCTCGAGGCGCTGCTGCTCGAGCAGGCCGCGGCGACCGGGCAGGTGCCGAGCGATCAGACGCTCGTCGTCGAGCGGTTCCGCGACGAGCTCGGCGACTGGCGCGTGGTGCTGCACTCGCCCTACGGCCTCGCCGTGCACGCGCCGTGGGCGCTCGCGGTCTCGGCGCGCATCCGCGAGCGCCACGGCTACGACGGCGCGGCGATCGCGGCCGACGACGGCATCGTCGTGCGGCTACCCGACACCGAGGCCGAGCCGCCGGGGGCCGAGCTGTTCCTGTTCGAGGATGACGAGCTCGAGGCGCTCGTGACGAGCGAGGTCGGGGGCTCGGCCGTGTTCGCCGCGCGCTTCCGCGAATGCGCGGCGCGCGCCCTGCTGCTGCCGCGCCGCGACCCTGGCCGCCGCAGCCCGCTCTGGCAGCAGCGGCAGCGGGCGAGTCAGCTGCTCGAGGTCGCGCGCGAGTTCCCCGACTTCCCCATCGTGCTCGAGACCGTGCGCGAGGTGCTGCAGGACGTCTACGACCTGCCCTCGCTCATCGACCTCACGGCGGGCATCGCCCAGCGCCGGGTGCGGCTGCTCGAGGTCGAGACGCCCAGCCCGTCGCCCTTCGCGCGCAGCCTGCTGTTCGGCTACGTCGCCGCGTTCCTCTACGAGGGCGACAGCCCGCTCGCCGAGCGGCGCGCGGCGGCACTGAGCATCGACCCCGCGATGCTCGCCGAGCTGCTCGGCCGGGCCGAGCTGCGCGAGGTGCTCGACGAGGCGGTCATCGCCCAGCTCGAGGCCGAGCTGCAGCGGCTCGCGCCCGACCGCCGCGCGCGCGACGCCGAGGGCGTGGCCGATCTGCTGCGGCTGCTCGGGCCGCTGACGATCGCGGAGGTCGACGACCGCACGCTCGATGAGGTCGACGTCACCGCCGTGCTCGACAGCCTCGAGCGCGCGGGCCGAGCTTTCCGCGCGGGCGTCGGCGGCGAGCAGCGCTGGGCCGCGGTGGAGGACGCTGCCCGGCTGCGCGATGCGCTCGGCACGGCCATCCCGCACGGCGTGCCCAGCGCCTTCCTCGACCCGGTGCCCGACCCGGTCGGCGACCTCGTCGCCCGCTACGCCCGGTCGCACGCGCCGTTCACGGCGGCGGAGGCGGCGACCCGGTACGGCCTCGGCATCGCGGTCGTCACGGATGCCCTCCGCCGGCTCGCCGCCGACCGCCGTGTCATCGACGGCGAGTTCCGGCCCGGCGCCGCGGGCACCGAGTGGGTCGACGCCGAGGTGCTGCGGCGCCTGCGCGCCCGCAGCCTCGCGGTGCTGCGCAAGGAGATCGAGCCGGTCAGCCACGGCGCGCTCGGACGCTTTCTGCCGGTGTGGCAGAACGTCGGCTCGGCCGGAGCCGGAGAGTCAGCAGCGCGGCCGGGCCTGCAGGGCCCCGGGCTCGCCGGAGCAGACGGCGTGCTGCAGGCGATCGAGCAGCTGCAGGGCGTCGCCCTGCCCGCCTCGGCGTGGGAGACCCTCGTGCTGCCGAGCCGCGTGCGCGACTACTCGCCCGCCTGGCTCGATGAGCTGTGCGCGAGTGGCGAGGTCGTCTGGGCGGGCGCGGGCGCCCTGCCGGGCAGCGACGGCTGGGTGAGCCTGCACCTCGCGGCGACGGCGCCGCTGAGCCTCGCCGAGCCCGACGGCGTCGCGCTCACGCCGCGGCAGCAGGCGATCGTCGACGCGCTCGCGGGCGGGGGCGGGTTCTTCTTCCGGCAGCTCGCGACGGCGGTCGCCGGGACCACGGCGGACGGGCCCGTCGACGACGCGGCCCTCGTCGACGACCTCTGGCAGCTGGTGTGGGCGGGCCGCCTCACGAACGACACGCTCGCACCATTGCGGGCGCGGCTGGGCGGCACCGCGGGTGCGCGCGCGGCGACGCGCCGGGCCGCGCAGGGTGCCGAGCACGTATTCGGCCGCAAGGCGGTCCGCAAGGATTGGTCGGCTGTAGTCCATGGTCCCCTCAGCCGACGGTGGTGGCCCGCTCGAGGCAGGTCTTCAGCGATTGCAGCGCACGCCGCACCCAGCTCTTCACGGTACCCAGCGGCTGACGGAGCTGATCGGCCACCTCGGCATGCGACAGGCCCTGGTAGAAGGCCAGCGCCAGGCTCTGCTGCTGCTCGCCGCTGAGCGCACCGATGCAGTCGCGCAGCGCGCGGGCGTCGGCAGCCTGCCCGAGCAGTTCGAGCGGGCCGGCATCGGGGGACGCCAATTCCTCAAGCATGTCGTGTTCATCGTCCTCGCTGTCCGAGCCCATCGAGGTGCTGACCGTGTGCGGTTCGTTCTGGCGGCGGCGCAGGCTGTCGATGGCCCGGTTGCGGGCGATGCCGGTCAGCCAGGTGAGCGGCTGGCTGCGGCCGGCGTCGAACCC
>OFDN01001425.1_pt1 | contig 15609 bp, 13 predicted proteins | sample 1520971 | NCBI WGS metagenome assembly OFDN01 (sample SAMEA94257418, study PRJEB24077) | hot springs metagenome | biome: Aquatic biome; feature: Geographical feature; material: Water | place: India | collected 2012-06-12 | depth 5 m
CTCCCTGACATTCCTGCTTTGCGGAATACCCTGACACTTCAATTTTGTTGCAACAGAGGTCGCCCGGCCAGCTCGCGTTCAGCGTGCCGGTCATGCTGCTTGGCTTGCCGTTCAGCGTGCCGATGTTGCCCTCGATGGTCGGGCGCTGCCAGACCAGCTCGCCGGTCTCCGCGTCGCGCGCCTCGACCATGCCGATGACGCCGAACTCGCCGCCGGAATTGCCGGTGATGACCTTGCCGTCGACGATCAGTGGCGCCGCGGTGGCCGAATAGCCGTCCTTGTATTCGGCGGTCTTCTTGTTCCAGACGACCTTGCCGGTGTCCTTGTTCAGCGCGACGAGGCGGGCGTCCAGCGTGGAGAAATAGATCTTGTCGCCGTAGATCGCCGCACCCCGGTTCACCACGTCGCAGCAGGGCATGATGCCTTCGGGCAGGCGGTGGTCGTACTGCCACTTCTTCTGCCCGGTGCGCGCGTCCACCGCGTAGACGCGGGAGTAGGAGCCGGTGACGTAGATGACGCCGTCATGGACCAGCGGCTGCGCCTCCTGGCCGCGCTGCTTCTCGCCGCCGAAGGAGAAGGACCAGACGGGGACGAGGCCCTTGATCGTCTCCGGCGTCACGCGGGCGAGCGTGCTGTGGCGCTGGCCCTGGTAGCCCAGCCCGTAGGTGAGGACGTCGCCGGGCGTCTGGTCGTCCTTCAGCAGGTCGTCGGCGGTTGGGCCGGCCGCGGCGGCCGTGCCGGCGGCAAGGCCGGTGGCGAGCGCGATGATGGGCAACATGGTTTTCATCGTGGTGCGTCCCTCGTTGTTGTCGTTACCAGTCGAAGGGGCATCCGCTGCACCCCTCCATGAAGGCGTTCTGGAAGATCGCGAACCGGATGAAGGCGCCGTCCATCCGGGCGTTCATCATGTTCGCGTCGTAGAGCTTGGCCTCCTGGAGGTTGGTGTTCGTCAGGTTGGCCCCGACGAGACGGATGCCGTTGGCCCGGATCATCTCGAGATTGGCGGAATCCAAGTCCGCCCCCTCGAAATCGGCCTTGGTGGCGCGGGCGAACTCCAGATTGGCGCCGATCATCCGGGCCCCCCGGAAGGAGGCCCCCTGGAGGAAGGCGAGCCGGAGGTCGGCGGCGGTCAGGTTGGCGCCGGCCAGCTTCGCCCCGGTCAGGTTCACGTGCCGCAGGTCGGCGCGGGAGAGATCGGCACCCCGCAGATCGGCGCCGCGGAGGTCGATGTTGCGGAGATCGCGATGGCGCAGATCGGCACCCGGGCAGGACGCCTGCGGCGCCAGGACACAGCCGCCGGTGTCCCGGGCGGTCGGCGCGTCGTCGGTCTCTCCGGCCGCCGCGGGAGCGGCGCCGGCCAGCAGAAGAGCCAGCGCCGCCGGGATCAGAAAACGTGCCTGCAGGGTCTCGATCATGGCCATGCCCGTTCAAGGGAGGGACGCAGGGTGGCTGCGGCCGGCGGATCCGCCGCCGGCCGCACGGGACGCGGTCAGCGGTTGCCGGCGAGCTTGATGTCGGCCAGCTTGAACACCCAGAAGGAGCCGCCCTGGGACACGCGGGTCGTCAGATCGGCCATGTCGCCGCCCCACAGGGGGACCGCGCCGCCGTAGCCCGAAGCGACGCCGACATACTGGACGCCGTCCTGCTCCCAGGTGACCGGCGAGGCGACGATCCCCGAGCCGGTCTGGAACTTCCACAGCTCCTTGCCCGTCTTGGCGTCGAACGCCTTGAGGTAGCCGTCGCCGGTGCCGGTGAACACGAGGTTGCCGCGGGTCGTCACCACGCCCGCCCACAGCGGCAGCTCCTCCTTGTGCTCCCACGCGATCTTGCCGGTCTGCGGGTCCATGGCCCGCAGGATGCCGACATGGTCGTTGAACATCTTGTGGATGCGGAAGCCCATGCCGAGGTAAGCCGCACCCTCCTTGTAGGTCACATGCTCGGTCCAGTAGCTCTCCTTCCAGTGGTTGGCCGGGATGTAGAAGAGCTTGGTGTCCTCGCTGTAGGCCATCGGGTTCCAGTTCTTGCCGCCCAGGAAGGGCGGGGAAACCTCCACCACTTTGCCCTTGCTCTCGCCCTCGGCCGGCAGCGGCGGGCGCTGTCCTTCGTTCTCGATCGGCCGCCCGGTCTTGGTATCGAAGCCCTTGGCCCAGGTGATGCCGTCCACGAAAGGATAGGCGGCGATCAGCGCGGTCGGGCGGTTGATCTCCCCGCCGGAGGCCGCCAGCTTGTTGCGGTCGGTGATGAAGAAGAAGCCGTTGCGGTCGGCGTGCGCCGACGCCTTGATCGTCTTGCCCGACGCGTCGGTGTAATCGAACAGCACGATCTCGTTGTTGCCCGAGAAGTCCCAGGTGTCGTTCGGGGTGTGCTGGTAGAAGCCCTTCAGCTCGCCGGTGGTCGGATCGACATAGGCCTGGCCGGAGGTGAAGAGGCTGTCGCCGGGCGAGCGCGCCCAGCCGTTCCAGGGGGCCGGATTGCCGGCACCGATCACGATGGTGTTGGTCGCGGTGTCGAAGGTGGCGCTCTGCCAGGGCGCGCCGCCGCCGTGGCTCCAGGCCTCGACCAGCTTGCCGTCCTTGTCGCGGGGCCAGGATGGCGCCTCGGGGTTGCCGGTCGGGGTGCTGGCCTTGCCGTTGAGGCGGCCCATGTGCCCCTCGACCAGCGGACGCATCCAGATCTCGTCGCCAGTGTCGGGGTCGCGGGCGTAGAGCTCGCCGACCACGCCGAACTCGTCGCCGGACGAGCCGTGGATCAGCATGACGCGGCCGGTCTTGCCGTCCTTGATGATGGTCGGCGCGCCGGTCATCGTGTAACCGGCCTTGTGGTTGCCGAACTTCTTGCGCCAGACGACCTTGCCCGTGTCCTTGTTGAGCGCGACGATCGAGGCGTCGAGCGTGCCGAAGAAAACCTTGTCGCCGTAGATGGCCGCACCCCGGTTGACCACGTCGCAGCAGGGGCGGATGTCGTCCGGCAGGCGCGCGCTGTAGGACCACAGCTTGCGCCCGGTCTTGGCGTCCAGCGCGAACATGCGGGAGTAGGAGGCGGTGATGTAGATCACGCCTTCGTGCACCAGCGCCTGCGTCTCCTGGCCGCGCTGCTTCTCGTCGCCGAAGGAGAAGGACCAGGCCGGCACCAGGGCGGCCACATTGTCGCTGTTGATCTGGGTGAGCGGGCTGAAGCGCTTGCCCTCCAGGCCCATGCCGTACATCAGCACGTCGCCGGTGGAGCTGGCGTCGCCCGCGATGGCCTCCCAGGTGACCGGATTGGCGGAGGCTGGCTGGGCCAGGGCGGTGGCGAGAAGGCCCGCGGTGAACAGCGCCAACCCAATGGCGGTCTTTTTCTTGGGGGTGTCGGTGGTTGACCGGATGAGTGTCATGAGCGTTTTCCCTTTTCGGATCGTTCTTGACGCTTCGATAAGCGGGGAGGTTGTTTTTCTTCGTGTCAGTCAGGATTCGGCTTGCGGTTGGCGAAGATGGGTTGTCCGAAACCGATCGTGCGAGGTCTGAGGTACGCCACGTCGCGAGAAACCACCATTGTCAGATAGTCGAATGGTCCCGGCATGGATCATCGCGCTCCGGGCAGCGCCGGCAGCGAATCCCGTTCGATCGCCGGCCAGAGATGGGTGACCGAGCGCTGGTATTCCGCCCGCAGCACGCTCATGCGGTGGAAACGCTCGGGGATCGGGGCGTCGAGCATCTCGGCCATGTCGCGCCCGTCGGCCGCCGCGGCGCGCAGCGAGCCGTACAGCCAGCGCAGCCAGTCGCGGGTTTCGGCGATGGCGGCCTTCGCGTCGCCGCCGCTGCGGATGCGGCCGTGGTTGGGGACCAGCGTGGTGAACTCCAGCCCGTCCAGCGCGTCGAGCGCGGCCAGCCAGGCCGTCACGTCGGCGTGCGGGGTGGTGGGGGTGCGGTCGGAAAAGACCAGCCCGCCGGCGAACAGCACCCCCGTCGTCTCGTCGAGGATGGCGAGGTCGGCGGCCGTGTGCCCCTCCAGCGCGATCAGCCGCAGCCGGTGGCGGCCGATCATCAGGGTGGAGGCGCGGACCTCCTGCGTCGGCACCAGCGGCTCGGTGCCGCGCATCCAGTCGCCGACCAGCCGGTACATGTTCTCGGCGATGGCCTTGCCCTCGCGCCGGATGCCCTCGATGGTGCCGGGCAGCGCCGCCACCGGCACGTCCGGGAAGGCCTGCGCGCCCAGGAAATAGTCGGGGTGCAGGTTGCTGACATAGACGATGCGGATCGGCTCGGCCGTCACGCCGCGGATGGCGGCGCGCATCTCCTCCCCGAAGCGGCGGGAGGGGCCGGTCTGGATCACCACCACGCCGTCGCCGGTGACGATGAAGCCGGGATTGAGGATGTTGCCGCCGTTGGCGCGGGTGAAATGGTCGGTGCCGCCGACGAACACCCAGGTGCCCGCGGCGACCGGGACGGGCGTCAACCCGTAGGTGAGCGGCCCGGCGGCGCGGGCACCGCCCGCGGCCAGCAGCAGCACGGCGACGAGGCGGAGCAGGCGGGTCATTGGCCGGGCTCCGTGACCGGGATGCTGGCCGCGATCTCCCCGCCGTTGTTGTCGCGGCCGGTCAGCCGCAAGGCGCGGGTGCCGGGGGGAAGGCGCGGCTCCAGCGTGAAGACGGGGTCCTCCGACACCGGCTCCAGCGGGTGGATGCGGGCGAGCGGGCGCCCGTCCTCCGCGGAGACCGTCAGCGTCTCGATGAAGAAGGCGGGAATGCCGGCGGACAGGCCGGTGTCCATGGGGTGGCGGATGCGCAGCTTCAGCCGTGCGGCAGCGCCGGCCTCCGGCCAGACGCGCCCCTGCACCTCGCCCAGATGGCTGGACCAGTCGGCGGCGGCGTAGGCTTCGGGGGGTGCGGCGCAGCCGCCGCCGGCAGCGTCCACCAGCCGCCCGTTCACGTGCCACACGCCGTCGGCGGTGCGCGCCGCCCCGCGCACGGCGGTCGCCTGCTGGATCTTGATGCGGGTGGCGATGACCGGTGCGGCGGCCAGCGGCTCGAAGCGCAGCACCACGGGGAAGGGGTTGAGGTCCGCCAAAAGCACCAACTCCCGCACATCGGGCAGGGCCGAGGCGTCCACCGCGAGTGGCATGGCGAGCGCGTTCTCCACATCGGCGGGGGCCAACACCTTTACCCGCTCGTCGAACAGGACGGGCGCGTCGCCGAACACCGTCGCCGCCAGCGTGTCCCACACAACCGATCCCAGGGGGTCGGGCGGCGGACCGGCGCTGGCGGGGGTGGTGGCGAGGAGAAGCAGGGCGGCCATCCCCGCCACGCGCCGGCCGGGGATGACCCGCGTCGGGGACGTCTGGTGGTCGGTGACGGCGTTCATTTCTCCTCCGCCTCGTTGGCCGCGGGGGGCTTGCGGGTGACGCCGTGGCGGCGGAACACGGCGTCGAGCGTGCCGTCGTCCTCCAGGGCGGCGACGATGTCGGTGATGGCGTAGCCGAGATCGCGGGCGTTCTCCTTCACCGCCACCCCGATATCCCATGCCGAGGGCATGCCGGGCAGGGTCGTCACGGTGACCGGGAAATCGGCGGCGCGCGGTCCCAGCGCCCCTTCGAGCTGGCTGAGCGGGGCGAGCACCGCCGCCACCTCGCCGGCCACCAGCGCCGTGGCGGCCTCCGTCACGGTGTGGAAATGCGTGATGCTGCTGCGGAAGCGGCCGCCGAAGGCGCCGAGCAGGAAGAAGTCGGGCACCGTGTCCAGCTCCACCCCGATCCGCTCGCCGTCCGGCAACGCGTCGATCATGGCGTTGGGCAGGCGCAGCGGGCTGCGCGCCAGGGCGAACCGCTCGCGCTGGTAGGGGGCGAACAGCACCGCTTCCGGGTTGCGCAGGCCGAATTCCTTGTCGTAGGGCATGTGCATCATGACGTCAGCCGGCTCGGTGCCCAGCACATGGCCGCGCCAGACGGCGACGCGCAGGTCGTCGGCCACCGTCTCGCCGGCCGTGTGCTCCAGATACTCGACCCGGACCCCCAGCCGGTCGGCGAACAGCCGGCCGAGATCGACGTCGATGCCGACCAGCCCGTCGCCGCTGCCCGACGAGAAGGGCGGGAAGTCGCGGTAGACGCCGACGCGCAGGCGCCCGCGCTCGACCACCTCGTCCAGCGGACGGGCGCGCGCCGGGCCCGCCGTGCCGGCGAGGGCCGCGAGACCGGCGGCGAGAACGGCGCGGCGCGACGGCGTCATGCGCTCACTCCTCGTGCACGGTTTCGAGCCAGGCCCGGATCGCCCACAGCGCCTCCTGCCCCAGCGCCTCGCCGAAGCGGGGCATGTAGGTGACGCCGTCGCGGATGGCGCCGTTGGTGACCCGCTCCTTGAACCACTCGTCACCGGCGTCGCCCTTCTCCAGATAGCGCAGGTCCGGGGCGATGCCGCCCGACACGGCACCCAGCCCGTGGCAGCGCGCGCAGTTCTGGTTGAAGGCCGAAGCGCCGATCTCGATGGCCTGCTTGTTGCCGCGGTAGGGGTTGCTGTCGCGCCAGGTGGGGCCGAGCTTGTCGAGGCCGCCGATGTCCACCGCCTGTGGCGTCACGTCGCCATGGGCGAAGGCCGGGGTCTGGAGCGCCGCCGTCAGGGCCGCGACGGCGCCGAGGGCAAGGCCGGCGAGGGCCAGCATCCGGGGGGTCGTTGAGGTCATAGAGGGGCTTCCTTTCCTTGGATCCGGCCCGGAGGTCCGGGTGCCGTCCGTTGCGGCGCCGGGTGTTTCGTCGGTCGGGAGCATAGGCGGTCGCTGGAACACGAAATAATTGGACGATGGTACAAGGATGACCGGTGGCGCACCGCCGAGGCCATGGTTCGATAGTCGAATGGCGGGGCAGGGCAACGGTCGCTTAAAGTGCCGGCCCCTTTGTGCCCAGCCGGAGCCGCCGATGTCCCCCGCCCTCCGCCGCATCGTGACCGCGCTGGCGCTGCTGGTCGTCCTGCCGGCCGTTTGGGCGGCGGGGCGCGGCGCCATGGCGCAGGAGATGGCGGTCGTGCGCATCGCCTATCTGGGCCGGATCGTGGAACGGCCACCGGTGCTCGCCAACCTGGACGAGGCGGCGGAGGACGAGGGGCGGGCGGGGGCCGAGCTGGCCGTCGCCGACAACCGGACCACCGGCCGCTTCCTGAAGCAGGATTTCACGCTGGAGGCGGTGACCCTGCCCGAGGACGGCGACGCAACCGCAGCCCTCCGCGGGCTGATCGCCGCCGGCCACCGGCTGGTGGTGCTGGACCTGCCCGGCGCGGAGGCGGGGGCGCTGGCGGCGCTGCCGGAATCGGCCGCTGTCACCCTGTTCAACGCCGGCTCCACCGACGACCGGCTGCGCGGCGAGGCCTGCGCGCGCAACCTGCTGCACACCATCCCCAGCCGCGCCATGCAGGCCGACGCCCTCGCCCAGTATCTGGTGTCCAAGCGCTGGACCCGCTGGTTTCTGGTGACCGGCCCGCGGCCCGAGGACGCGCTCTACGCCGCCGCCCTTCACCGTGCCGCCAAGCGGTTCGGCGGCACCATCGTCGAGGAGAAGCGGTGGACCGGCGAGAGCGAGGCCGGGCGCACCGCGCAGGGGGAAGTGCCGGTCTTCACCCGCTCCGGCGGCTACGACGTGCTGATCGTCGCCGACGAGATCGGGGACTTCGGCGATTTCCTGCCCTACCGCACGGCCGAGCCGCGCCCGGTGGCCGGCACCCAGGGGCTGGTGCCCACCAATTGGGCCCGCGCCCACGAGCAATGGGGGGCGAGCCAGCTTCAGAACCGCTTCAAGGCTCGCTTCCACCGCCCGATGATGCCGCGCGACCACGCCGCCTGGGCGGCGGTGCGCGCGGTGGGGGAGGCGGCGACGCGCACCCGCTCGACCGACCCCGCAACGATCGCGGCCTTCCTGCGCGGCCCCGCCTTCGCGCTCGACGTGTTCCGCGGCCGTCCGGCCAGCTTCCGCCCGTGGGACGGGCAGATGCGCCAGCCCATGCTGCTGGCCGCTGACCGTTCCATCGTGGCGCAGACGCCCATCGACGGCTTCCTCCATCCAAAGACCGAGCTCGACACGCTGGGCGCCGACGAGCCCGAGAGCGCGTGCCGCGCCCGATAACGACCAAGGAAACGCCATGACCCCGCTCCGCTGCGCCCTGTTCGCCGCCGCCCTGGCCGGAACCGCTGTCCCGGCCTTCGCCCAGACCGCCTATGTTTCCAACGAGAAGGACAACACCGTCTCGGTCATCGACATGAAGACGCTGGCGGTGACCAAGACCATCAAGGTCGGCCAGCGCCCGCGCGGCATCGTGCTCAGCAAGGACCGGACGCAGCTCTACATCTGCGCCAGCGACGACGACACGGTGCAGGTGCTCGACCTCGCCACCGGCAAGGTGGTGAAGAACCTGCCGTCGGGCGACGATCCGGAGCTGTTCGCCCTGCACCCCGACGGCCGCCAGCTCTACATCGCCAACGAGGACAGCAACGTGGTGACGGTGGTCGACACCGTGGATCGCCGGGTGCTGTTCCAGGTCGATGTCGGGGTGGAGCCGGAAGGCATGGCGGTCAGCCCCGACGGGCGCTGGGCCGTCAACACGTCGGAGACCACCAACATGGTCCATTGGATCGACGTGGAGAAGCGCACGGTGGCCGACAACACGCTGGTCGGCGCGCGCCCCCGCTACGCCCAGTTCACCAAGGACGGCGACCGGCTGTGGGTGACGTCGGAGATCGGCGGCACGCTGGCGGTGATCGACACCGCCACCCGGCAGGTGGTGAAGACCGTGTCCTTCGCCATCAAGGGCATTCCCAAGGACCGCGTGCAGCCGGTGGGCATCCGGCTGACCGACGACGGCCGCTATGGGTTCGTGGCGCTGGGGCCGGCGAACCATGTGGCGGTCGTGGACGCGCGGACGCTGGAGGTGGTGAAGTACCTGCTGGTCGGCCGCCGCGTCTGGCAGCTCGACTTCACGCCGGACCAGAAGACGCTTCTGTCCACCAACGGCCTCAGCAACGACGTCTCGGTGATCGACGTGGAGGGGCTGACGGTGACCAAGACGGTGAAGGTCGGCCGCTACCCCTGGGGTGTCGCCGTTGCTCCATGATCCCCTCCCCGGGACGCCCGCCCTGGCGGTGGACGGCCTGACGCACGCCTATGGCGCGCGGGTGGCGCTGGACGGGGTGTCCTTCACCGTGGAGGCGGGCGCCTTCACCGCCCTGCTGGGGCCGAACGGGGCCGGCAAGTCCACCCTGTTCGCGCTGGCCACCGGGCTGCTGGTGCCGCGCGCCGGCCGGGTGCTGCTGCGCGGGCACGATGTGGCGGCGGCACCCGGCCGGGCGCTGGCCGGCATGGGGGTGGTGTTCCAGCAGCCGACCCTCGATCTCGACCTGACGGTGCTGCGCAACCTCCGCTACGTCGCGGCCCTGCACGGGCTGGGTCCGGCGGCGGCGGCGCCGCGCATCGCCGCCGAGCTGGAGCGGTTCGGCCTGGCCGGACGGGCGGACGAGGTGGTGCGGCGGCTGAACGGCGGCCACCGGCGGCGGGTGGAGATCGCCCGCGCCCTGCTGCACCGCCCCGGCCTGCTGCTTCTGGACGAGCCGACGGTCGGGCTGGACCGCCCGACGCGGCAGGCGCTGCTGGCGCATGTCCGGCACCTGTGCCGGGAGGAGGGGCTGGCCGTGCTGTGGGCGACCCATCTGATCGACGAGATCGATCCGGCGACCGACCGCGTGGTGGTGCTGCACCGCGGGCGGGTGCGCGCGTCCGGCGGCGCCGGGGCGGTGATGGCGGCGGCCGGGGCCGGCAGCGTCACCGAGGCGTTCGACCGGCTGACCGCGGAGGCAGCCTGATGGAGCGCTGGCTGGTCGCGCTGAACGGCATCCTGCTGCGCGAGCTGCTGCGCTTCCTGCACCAGCGCGAGCGCTTCCTTGGCGCGCTGGTGCGGCCGCTGGTGTGGCTGTTCGTCTTCGCCGCCGGCTTCCGGGCGGCGCTGGGCATCGCCATCATCCCGCCCTACGACACCTACATCCCCTACGAGGTCTACATCGTTCCCGGACTGATCGGGATGATCCAGCTCTTCAACGGGATGCAGGGCTCGCTGTCGATGGTCTACGACCGGGAGATGGGCAGCATGCGGGTGCTGCTGACCAGCCCGCTGCCGCGGCCCTTCCTGCTGGCCGCGAGACTGCTGGCGGGGGTGGCGGTGTCGGTGCTGCAGGTCTACGCCTTCATGGCGGTGGTGGCGCTCTACGGCGTGCCGCTGCCGGCCTGGTCCTGGCTGACCGTGCTGCCGGCGCTGCTGGCGCTCGGGATGATGCTGGGGGCGCTCGGCATGCTGCTCGCGTCGACCGTCCGGCAGTTGGAGAACTTCGCCGGCGTGATGAATTTCGTGGTCTTCCCGCTGTTCTTCCTGTCCTCCGCCCTCTACCCCCTCTACCGGATGGAGGAGGCGGGGGAGCTGCTCCATCTGCTGTGCCGCCTGAACCCCTTCACCCACGGGGTGGAGCTGGTGCGCTTCGCGCTGTACGGCCGGCTGAACGGCGAGGCGCTGGCGGTCGTTCTGGGCAGCCTGGCGCTCTTCCTGGCGCTCGCCATCCGCGGCTATTCCCCGGCCCGCGGCCTTGGCTCGGCGGGCCGGGGCGGGGAATAGGGGGCGCCGGCCCTCCGGCTGCTTCCCGTTCGACCATAGTATAATTTACCGCGGCCATCGAAAAGGAGGATTACTGGGCCACACAAAAACTCCCGGTCGGCATCGGTACGCCGGTCGGTCCCAACGAGAGGAACGGCCAATGCTCCACCAAGCCCTGGACACCCTGACGAAGCAGCTCGTGCTCCGCTCCCGCTACGACAACTTCATCGGTGGCCAGTGGGTGGCGCCGGTGGAAGGCCAGTATTTCACGAATCTGACCCCGATCAGCGGAAAGCCGCTGTGCGACGTGGCCCGCTCGCAGGCCGCGGACGTCGAGATGGCGCTGGACGCCGCCCACAAGGCCAAGGACGCCTGGGGCCGCACCTCCCCCACCGAACGCGCCAACATGCTGCTGAAGATCGCCGACCGGATGGAGGAGCGGCTGGAGGTGCTGGCGCTGGCGGAGACGCTGGACAACGGCAAGCCGATCCGCGAGACCCGCGCCGCCGACGTGCCGCTGGCGATCGACCATTTCCGCTACTTCGCCGGCTGCATCCGTGCCCAGGAAGGCACCATCGCCGAGATCGACCACACCACCTACGCCTACCACTTCCATGAGCCGCTGGGCGTCGTCGGCCAGATCATCCCGTGGAACTTCCCGTTGCTGATGGCCGCCTGGAAGGTCGCCCCGGCGCTGGCCGCCGGCAACTGCATCGTGCTGAAGCCGGCCGAGCAGACCCCGATGGGCATCCTGGTGCTGATGGACATCATCGGCGACATCCTGCCGCCGGGCGTGCTGAACGTGGTCAACGGCTTCGGGCTGGAAGCCGGCAAGCCGCTCGCCACCTCCAAGCGCATCGCCAAGGTCGCCTTCACCGGTGAGACCTCGACCGGCCGCCTGATCATGCAGTACGCGGCGGAGAACATCATCCCGGTCACGCTGGAGCTGGGCGGCAAGTCGCCGAACATCTTCTTCGCCGACGTGATGGCCGACGACGACGACTATCTGGACAAGGCGCTGGAAGGCTTCTCCATGTTCGCCCTGAACCAGGGCGAGGTGTGCACCTGCCCCAGCCGCGTGCTGGTGCAGAAGTCCATCTACGACCGCTTCATGGAGCGCGCCGTCGCCCGTGTGGGCAAGGTGAAGCAGGGCCACCCGCTCGACCCCAACACCATGATCGGCGCCCAGGCCTCGCAGGAGCAGCTCGACAAGATCCTCTCCTACATCGACATCGGCCGGGCGGAAGGCGCCAACGTGCTGATCGGCGGCGAGCGCGCCCATCTCGGCGGCGAGCTGGAGAGCGGCTACTACGTCACCCCGACGGTGCTGGAAGGCCACAACAAGATGCGCGTCTTCCAGGAGGAGATCTTCGGGCCGGTGGTGTCGGTCACCACCTTCGAGACCGAAGAGGAGGCCCTGACCATCGCCAACGACACCAGCTTCGGGCTGGGCGCCGGCTTGTGGACCCGCGACGGCAACCGCGCCTTCCGCATGGGCCGCGGCATCCAGGCGGGCCGCGTTTGGACCAACTGCTACCACCTCTACCCGGCCCACGCGGCCTTCGGCGGCTACAAGCAGTCGGGCATCGGTCGCGAGACGCACCGCATGATGCTCGACCACTACCAGCAGACCAAGAACCTGCTGGTCAGCTACAGCCCGAAGGCTCTCGGCTTCTTCTGATACCCGCGACCCTCCTCGCATCGGGTGAACTGGGGCCGGGGGCATCGCGCTCCCGGCCCTTTTTTCTTGCCCGGCCTGCTTTTCGTCCCCGGCCCGCTTATCGTAAAGGACCATCGCCATGACCGACCGCGTGACCGTGACCGGGGCCGCGCTCGCGCTCATCGCCCGTCTGACGGCGAAGCACGGGCCGCTGCTGTTCCACCTGTCGGGCGGCTGCTGCGACGGCAGCGCGCCGCTCTGCCTGCCGCGCGGGGAGTTCCGGCTGGGCGGGCGCGACCTGTGCCTGGGCACGGCCGGCGGCGCCCCCTTCTGCATGGCCGACGACACCTTCGCCTGGTGGGAGCACAGCCAGGTGGTGCTGGACGTGGTGGAGTCGCGCAGCGGCGGCTTCTCGCTGGAGACGCCGGACGGCGTGCGCTTCATCGCGCGCGCGCGTCTCTTCACTGACGCCGAGCTGCCGGGGCTGGCGGCCCCGGTTCCCGCGCAAGATGTTCCCTGAGCGCCGGGGCCGCGTCCGACCATGGTCTCATCCACCCTGCCCCGGATCGGGGTTGCCCGCCGCCACCCGTGGAGTACTCTGGCGGTGGGCACACCCATGCCGGAGGACGCCGCCATGACGGGAACGGTGGCCGGGACGTCGCTCGGCACCGCCACGGCGGATGGCGGGGCGGCGCTTCCGCGGGCCATGACGCGGGCCGACGACCCCGCCGCCGCGGCGCGGGAGCTGCGCCGCGGGCTGGGCGGCGAGCCGCTGGAGCTGGCGGTCGTCTTCGTTGCCCCGCGCTATGACCAGGATGCGCTGGCGGCGGCGCTGACCCAGGCGTTCGGCACCGTCCCGGTGATCGGCTGCACCACGGCGGGGGAGATCGGGCCGGACGGCTACACCACCGGATCGATCGTCGCCGTCGGCTTCCCCAGCGCGGATTTCTGCGTCGCCACCGCGCTGGTGGAGGGGGTGAACGGTTTCCGCTTCGAGGATGGCGGCGCCGTCGCCCGCACGCTGCTGGGCCGGCGCGACGCGGCGTTGGCCGCAAGGCCCCGGCCGCTCGGCGCGCGTGCCGAGAGCTTCGCCATGCTGCTGATCGACGGGCTGTCGCTCAGCGAGGATCTGGTGGTCAGCGCGCTGCATGGGGCGTTGCTCGACATCCCGCTGTTCGGCGCCTCGGCCGGCGACGACCTGCATTTCGAACGGACCTTCGTGCTGCACGGCGGCGTCTTCCACGCCGACGCGGCGGTCGCTGCCCTGTTCACCACGGCGCGACCCTTCAGCGTTTTCCGCACCCAGCATTTCGTCAGCGCCGGGCGAAAGATGGTGGTGACCGGGGCCGACCCGCAGCGCCGCGTCGTCACCGAGATCAACGCCGAGCCCGCCGGCCCCGAATACGCCCGCCTCGTCGGGCTGGAGGGGGAGGCGCTGACGCCGATGATCTTCGCCAGCCACCCCGTGGTGGTGCGCGTGGGCGGCCAGTACCATGTGCGCTCGATCCAGAAGGTGAACGAGGACGCCAGCCTGACCTTCTTCTGCGCCATCGACGAGGGCATCGTGCTGACGGTGGCGGAGGGGGTCGACCCGATCGCCAACCTCGACACGCTGATGGAAGGAATCCGCGCGGAGGTGGGGGAGCCGGCGCTGATCCTGGGGTGCGACTGCATCCTGCGGCGGCTGGAGATGGAGCAGCGCGGGCTGGCGGACGAGATCTCCGCCCGGCTGGCGCGCCACCGAGTCGTCGGCTTCTGCGCCTACGGCGAGCAGTACAGCGGCATGCACGTCAACCAGACCTTCACCGGGGTGGCCATCGGCGGGAGGCGGTCATGACCGAGGACAGCCGGATCGCGGCGCTGGAACTGGAGAACGCCAAGCTCCGCCGCATCAACCGGGTGCTGATGGAGCGGGTGGAACGCTCCATGGATTTCCAGGGCGGTGCCTTCTCCCTGTTCCAGACCGCCATCGTGCTGGAGCACAAGATTCGCGAGCGCACCGCCGAGCTGGAGCGGGCCCTGCGCGCCCTGGAAGACAGCCACCGGGATCTCGCCCGCGCCAAGGAGCTGGCGGAGACCATGCGCACGCGCCTGTACGAGGCCATCGAGTCGGTGAACGAGGGCTTCGCTCTGTTCGATTCCGATGACCGGCTGGTGCTGTGCAACCGGAAGTACCTGTCCTATTGGAGTCCGGTGGCCGACCACATCCAGGCCGGCATCCGCTTCGCCGACATCGCGGCCATGGTGGCGAAGGCCGAGGCCGTCGCCGAGCCGATGCCCGCGGTGTGGCTGATGGAGCGGATGCAGCACCGCCACGGTATGAACGGCCCCTTCATCAGCCGGCTGGCCGACGGCCGCTGGATCCAGGTGAACGAGCGGCGCACCCGCGATGGCGGCATCGTCGGCGTCTACACCGACATCACCGACATCAAGCGCGAGGAGGAGCGGCGGCGCGAGTCCGAGCAGGCGGAGAAGAGCGGCCTGATGCGCCTCAACGACCAGCTCCAGCAGGAGGTGCGCGAGCGCGGCGCGGCGGAGGCGGCGCTGCGCCTCGCCAAGGCCGACGCGGAGCAGGCCAACCTGTCCAAGACGCGGTTCCTGGCGGCGGCCAGCCACGACCTGCTGCAACCACTGAACGCCGCCCGCCTGTTCGTCTCCGCGCTGGCCGATCTGGAGCAGCCGGACACCAACGGCGAACTGGTTCGCAACGTCGATGCCGCGCTGGCCTCGGTCGAGGATCTGCTGTCGGCGCTGCTCGACATCTCCAAGCTCGACGCCGGGGCGGTGACGCCGGAGGTGACGGATTTCCCGCTGCGCGGCATCCTGGTGCCGCTCGCCAACGAATACGCGGCGGTGGCGATGGAGCGGGGGATCCGGCTGCGCGTGGTCGGCTCGGGCGCCATCGTGCGCAGCGACATGCGGCTGCTGCGGCGGATCGTGCAGAACTTCCTGTCCAACGCGCTGCGCTATGTGCAGCGTGGCCGCGTGCTGGTGGGCTGCCGGCGGGTCGCCGACGGCGTGCGGATCGAGGTGTGGGACACCGGCCCCGGCATTCCGCCCGACAAGCTGGGCGAGATCTTCCAGGAATTCCGGCGGCTCGACACGCCCGGTGCCAAGGGGGTCGACCGCGGCATGGGGCTGGGCCTCGCCATTGTCGACCGCGTCGCGCGCATGCTGGACCACCGTGTCACCGTGCGCTCGGAACCGGGGCGCGGTTCGGTCTTCGCCGTCACCGTGCCGCGCGGCACCGACCGCCGAGTCGCCCGAGCCCTCGGCGGTGCCACGGCGCGCCCGCTGGCCGACCGCCTCGCCGGCACCTCGGTGCTGGTGCTCGACAACGAGCCGGCGGTCGTGGCGGGGA
>OFDN01001427.1_pt1 | contig 15604 bp, 21 predicted proteins | sample 1520971 | NCBI WGS metagenome assembly OFDN01 (sample SAMEA94257418, study PRJEB24077) | hot springs metagenome | biome: Aquatic biome; feature: Geographical feature; material: Water | place: India | collected 2012-06-12 | depth 5 m
GCCGCGTCACAGAACGCCGCCTGACCGGTCCGTCACCCAATCTCCCGCATAGCTCGGCGGTGAGAAATAGGCTACCGAAAACCGAGACGTCGCTCATGCCTTACCCTTGCTTCCGGATGGCTTGCTCCGAGGCTGGCAGCAGCACAAACCCAGGCTCACCAGCGAAGGAGAACGCCGACACCGGTACGGTGTTGCTCTACGGGTGTTCGGAATCTGACGAGAATAGGGTGACACACGGGTGCAGGGCATCGTCTACGCGCTCTTCTCCGCCGGGCTGTTCGGCGCCAGCACACCGCTGGCCAAGGCGCTGCTCGGTGACATCAGTCCATGGATGCTCGCCGGGCTGCTCTATCTCGCCTCCGGCATCGGGTTGGCCGCGCTCCATGTTGTCCGTCACGTACGGCGCGGACGGTCCGGGCAGTCATCCGAGGCGCCGCTGACCCGCCAGGACCTGCCCTGGTTGGCCGCCGTCATCCTAGTCGGGGGCATCGCCGGGCCGGTGCTGCTCATGGTGGGCCTGAGCACCACACCCGCCTCGACGGCCTCGCTGCTGCTCAACCTCGAAGGCCTTTTTACGCTCGGCATCGCTTGGCTGGTGTTCCGGGAGAACGTCGACCGGCGCATTGCGCACGGCGCTGCGGCGATCCTCGCGGGGGCGTTGCTGCTGTCGTGGAGCGGGGGCCCCGAAGGCGTGGGCTGGGGGGCGGTCGCCATTGCCGCAGCGTGCCTGGCGTGGGGCATCGACAACAACCTGACCCGCAAGCTGTCATCCGCCGACCCGCTCCAGATCGCCATGATCAAGGGCGCCGTCGCCGGGACGGTGAACGTCGTCCTCGCCCTGTCCGTCGGCGGCGCGTTACCGTCGGTCCTCTCCTGGCGGCGGCGGCGGTCGGATTCCTAGGCTACGGGGTTTCGCTCACGCTATTCGTGCTGGCGCTGCGCCACCTGGGCTCGGCGCGGACCGGAGCGTACTTCTCGCTCGCGCCGTTCGCTGGGGCCGTGGTGGCGGTCTCGGTGTTCGGCGAGCCGGTGACGGTGCAATTCCTGGCAGCGGCCGCGCTTATGGGCCTGGGGCTGTATCTGCACCTTGTCGAGCGGCATGAGCATACACACCGGCACGAGCCAATGGAGCACGAGCACCGCCACGTCCACGACGAGCATCATCAGCATGGGCACGAGGGCTGGGAGGGGCCGGAGCCTCACAGCCATCCGCATGAACACAGGCCACTTGTCCATGCGCATGCCCATTACCCGGACATCCACCACAGACACACGCATCAAAACGTTGCCTGAGTTGGGTGACAGCACGGTCCTTATAGACGCCCAATCTGCTGGATGATCTCATCGATCTCCTCGATCGCCGTGCCCGGCTGAGGCTGAAGCGCACCGTGCCCTTGCCGACCTGCGACGCCCATGGGCTCTAGCATCGGCGACAGTTTCACGCTCCCAGGAACGTATCCAAAGGGCAGGTTCAGGGCTCTGCGGGTGTCGCCGAGCGGGCCGGTGAATTCGGGCCGAGACGACGATCACCTGATCGACGCCGTGCGCACCGCCATCCAACGCAAACCCAAGGGGCACGGCTTTTGTCGTCGGCCCCCAGCGACACGGCCGGGCCGTCCTGCGCCACACGAGCATTACCGGTGGTTGAGGTCGGCCTTCTTGTTAGCTGGGTTCATCCCGGCGACGAAGCTATGCCCTATCAGCTTCCGCAGTCCTCCTGGATTACCTCGGCCCCGAGCTTACCGATGTCCAGCTTGCACGCCGCCGTCTCGGCCGTTGTCCGGTTGGCGCTGATAGCATGACGATCTGCATGCCGTCCGCCCGAAGCGACTCCAGCGCCTGCGGCGAGCTCGCCATGATCGGAATAGTAACGGCGTTGCCGAAGCTGAGGAGGCCTCAGTGTTCCCGGCGCCGAAGCTGGCCCTCGGACCCGCTTCGTGCAAGAGAGGCATACGCCTCGTCAGCCGGTGATGTCTCTCCTTCATGACATTCGCACTCTTCGAGTGCCCGTAGAAGATGTTCGGCAATCTCCATCCGGCCCTCCGCCATGGCTCTCTTGAACGCATCTAGGATCTGGCTCTCCAAATTCCGATGTTGCATTTGGCGTCTCCTCTATTCGTTATCTATGCGCGTGGGGAGGCAATTGCGGGCGGCCAGCGCCGCGTCGCCGATGAAGTCGGTAACCCAGCCAGACCGCGACGGCCGCGGCGGCGGCAACGCCCCAAGCCCAGAGGGGCGCCTCGATCATGTGGCTGCCGACGGCGACGCTGGCGATCGTCATCGGTAGGATCCCAACAGCGGTCGTCCACGTGAAACGCCACCAGCCGACACCGGCCAGCCCAGCGCCGTAGTTGATCAGGTTGAAGGCGATCACGGGGATCAGCCGCGCGACCAACAGACCACCGGCCCCGCCGTGGTTCGCCCACGCTTCCATTTGCCGCCACTTGCGCTCGCCGAGCAGGCGACGGACGAGCGAGTGCCCCATCCACTGGGCCAGTGCGAAGGCGGACAGCGCCCCCAGCATGGCTCCAGCCCAGGTGATGGCGAGGCCCGCCAGCAAGCCGAACACGGCTCCGTTGGCAACGGCCAACAGTTCGGCCGGAAAGGGCACGAAGCTGTGGAGAACCATCAGCGCCATCGAGGCAACCGGTCCCCACTCTCCCCAGGACTCGATCATTGCCGCCAGGCTCTCGACCGAGGAGAGCACCCCGAAGACGTCGATGCCCCGGGCCTCCGCTCGCCGCCAGACCAGATAGACACCGAAAGCGAGGACGGCCACGCCGACGGCTGGGATCACAACCTTCAGGCCGGGGATCATCCCCGACGGCTTTGTTCGGTCGAGCGGGGTCACGACGCGAGATGCCTCCAGATTTTGCCGCCATCATCGCTCGTGAGGATCGCGCTCTTGCCGGTGACGGCAAACAGGCGTCCGGGTTTCGTCAGGTCCACAGTCAGGAGTAAGTAGGCTTGGGCGGCCGGTCCCAAGCCCAGTCCGACGGCGAGGGCCAGCAGTGCCAGGAAAAGTGCGCGTTTCATGTCCTTCGCCTTCTCGGGGCTGGAGAGGTCCGGCCGGTTCGGGGTCATTTGCGGGATTGCTCCGACAGAGCGGTGTGCCGTTGTTGGATCTCCGAGGGCCAGGTGCTCTTGATGTACGCAAGCACGGCCCAGATCTGCTCGTCGCTTAGCGCGCCGCCGAAGGCGGGCATATCGCTCTCGTAACTCGCGGGTGCATACGGGCCGAGTCCCTGCTTGACGATGCCGAAGAGCGCATCATCCGGGTGGTGCCACGTGTGCCCGCTCTCATCGTGGGGCGGTGCGGGAAGACAGCCGTTGGGCTGGCGTGACCGCCACTCCGGTTGGCCCTTCAGGTCGGCACCATGGCAGGAGGCGCAATATTCGGCATAGACGGTCCTTCCCAGCGCCACCTGCTCGGCGTCGCCCGGGTCGGCACGGGTACCGCTGTCGGCGAAGGCCCACGCGACGACGGCAACTCCGACCATGATGGCGGCCCCGGCGCCAAGCCCGATCTTCAGAACTCTGGTCATGACTGGTGCTCCCCTTGGTCGAAGGAATGGCCATTGCCATGCGAGGCGCCTAACCGATGTCGGCCAGGCGCCCACACGGCGCCGACCTACTTCTGACCGTCCGACTTGTGGCAGGAGCTTCCCTTGCCCTTCATGCCGGAGCACATGACCAGGTGCATCAGCGGGCAGGCGAGCAGGCCCAAGTACGGCAGCGCCGACAGCAATTGGTCGGGATAGGCTGTCGATAGGTAAACGGCCGCTGTGGTCGCCACACCAAAACCACTGATCGCGGGCCAACTGCGCCACCACGGCATCCGCTTAACCTGCTCCTCGACCCGAGCTTGTGCTTCCATGAGGTGTTCCTTTCCGTTTCGGTGCTGGTCACATCATCTCGAGGGAGCGGCCGAGCAGGTCCTCGGCGGCTTTCCTTTGCTCCTCCGAAAGGGAAGCGAAGAGCGGCTTGGCCGCAGCGTTGAGCTTCTTCACCGCGTCCAGGCGCGACGACAGCATCGCCTCGCGACGTTCGAGGCGTTCCGCCAAGGACGAGGGCTGGTCGCCCTTCATCATCCGCTCGTGCATGGCGCGGTGGACGTCTGCGTTGGCCCGCAGGGCATCGGCGAAGGCGTTCCACTCCTTGGCCTGGGCATCGGTGATGCCGAGCTCAGCCTTCAGGAAGGCGACGCGGCCCTCCACGTGCTCGAAGGGCATGCCCATGGTCCCCATGCCGCCCATCTGTCCCATCATTGGGCAGGACATCGGCATGGACCCGGCCTGGTCACCCTGCTGGCCCATCATGCCCCGCATCATGGGCATCATGCCGCCCTGGCCCATCATGCCGCCCATCATTCCCTGCATGCCGCCCTGCGGAGGCTGGTCCGGCAAGATGGAGGGCGCGGCCTGCGCGGCGCCCTGGCCAGCCGGGTGGTGGCCCTGGTGACCCGGTTGGGGTTGCGCCTGGGCGAGGGACACCGACGCCGCAAGGGCGAGGATCGGCAAAAGTGTGCGGGAAACGGTCTTCATGGTTTTCTCCATCGTTCTGTCAGATTGGGGGGCGCGGCGGGACGTGCTGAGCCCGCCGCGAGACCGCGGTCATTCGGTCGCGAACACCGTCGGCTCGGCCGCGCCGCCGAAGGCGTAGATCTGGAACGGCTCGCCCTTGGGCCCCTCCATGCCGGGCGAGCCGAGCGGCATGCCGGGGAGGGAAATGCCCTTGACGGCCGGACGCTCGGCCAGGAGGCGCTTGATGGTGTCGGCCGAGACGTGGCCCTCGACGACATAGCCGTCGATCAGCGCGGTGTGACAGCCAGCAAGCTCGACGGGCACGCCATGCTCCTGCTTGAGCAGCGGCAGGTCGTGGGAGGCCACGACCTTCACCGGGATGCCGTTCGCACGCAGATGCTCGGCGTGGCCCTCGCAGCATCCGCACTGCGGGTTCTTGTAGAGGGTGGCCTCCACGGTCTTGGCGGACGCCAGCGTCGGCGACAGAAGGGCCAGCGAGAGGACGGCGGCAGAGAGAATGCGCATGGTGGGAAATCCTGTGTTGGGCATGGGGTCAGGCGACGCGCAGCGTGCTCATCATCCCGCCAGCCTGGTGCTCGAGGATGTGGCAGTGGAACATCCAGTCGCCGGGGTTATCGGCGACGAAGGCGATCTCGACGCGCTCCTTGGGGGCCAGCAGGACCGTGTCCTGCCACTCACGAAAGCGCGTCGGCTGACCGTTCCGGGACAGCACCCGGAAGGTGTGGCCGTGCAGATGCATGGGGTGGTGCCAGGCCGTATCGTTGGCGACGGCGATGATGCAGGTCCGGCCGCGCTCCAAGGTGAAGATCGGGTCCATGACGTGGCCGTGTGCGACGGTGCCGTTGATCGCCCAGGCCATGCCGTGGCGCATCATCGTGCGCATGTCGGTCATGGTCCCGTCCATCATGGCGCCAGCCATCATCCCCATCATGCCGCCGCCCAGGACCACCTCGTGCCGGACGGCGTTCGGCAGGTCCGGCTCGGCCACCGGGTTGTCCGGCAGGCGGAGGTCGGCCTCCAACGGGCGGTCGCGCAGGGGCAGTGCGTCGGCGTAGGCGAGATCGACGAGCCGGTAGGCCAGGTTGGGATAGAAGTCGTCGACGACCGTGGTCCGGCTCCCCGGCTCCCCGGTCATGTCGATGACGAGGTCGGTGCGCTGAGCCGGGGCGATGACCACCCGGCCGTCGTCCGGCTCGTGCGGCTCGACCGGATGGCCGTCCATGGCGATCACCATGGGCCGGAGGCCCTGGAAGCGGAGTCCGAACAGCCTGCCGTTTGCGGCGTTGATCAGGCGCAGACGCACCCGCTCACCGGCGCGGACCGGCACTTGGTCGAGCACCTTGCCGTTGATGGTGACCGTGTTGCCGACCCGGCCGCCATGGCTCAGGTCCATGAAGTTGCCGAAGTCGTTGCTGATTGAGGCGTCCTTGAGCAGGCGCCAGTCGTCGAGCACCCAGGTGACGTCCCGGTCGGCCTGGATCGGCTCCCGTTCTTCGACGATCAGGGGGCCGTAAAGCCCTCGGCCGACCTGCTCGGTGGAGTGATGGTGCGGGTGGTACCAGAAGGTGCCCGCGTCGACGGCGTCGAACTCGTACAGGAACGTCTCGCCGGGCGCGATGGGCTTCTGGGTCAGGTGCGGCACGCCGTCCATGGCGTTCGGCGTCCGGATGCCGTGCCAATGGACGGTGGTCTCCTGGTCGAGCGTGTTGGTCACCGCGATCCGGAGCCGGTCGCCCTGACGGACGCGGATCTCGGGCCCGGGGACCGTGCCGTTGTAGGCCCAGACCGGGGTTTCGGGATGTTCGGCTCCGGCCAGTCGCGCTTGGCCCGGCCCGGCAGTGAGCTTGTGACTGGATTCTGGCGCCGCCGCGTGGGCCAGGGACAGGCCGCGCGGAAGCAGGAGGCTGGCGGCGGCGAGGCCGGAGCCCGCCAGCAGGAGATGCCGTCGGCTCAGCGGCCGCGACAGGGTGTTCATGGGCATGATGACCCTCGCATCGGTGGCCTCTCCGGTCCGCCCGGATGGAATTCGGGCGTGGAGGTCGGCCCACGTGGTCGCGCAGGCGCGACCCGATCAGGCGGTCACCGCGGCCGCGCCGAAGGTCGGCGGGCGCGGATCAGATGCGCAGGGTGGATTTCGGAGGGAATGGTTCGGGAGGTAGGGATTGGCCCTGCCAAGGCGTCAAGGGCGCCAGCGTAGTCGAACTCGTGATCATTGGAAGCGGAACGGGCACCTGGGGCAGCAACATGGCCCCCGTGATGCAGGCGCTGTGGCAGATGGACATGTCCATCGTGCTCTGGTCCATGCCGTCGCAATCCGGGCAATCCGGTGCGTCAGCGAGCTCCATGTCCATACTGGTGGACACCGCCGCGTCGCCTGCCATGCCCTCCATGGGCATGAGCATGGCAGCCTGCGCCGTCGTCCCGGTGACGAGCACCAGGACCATAACGACGGAGAGGATGCGGCGAAGAGCTTGCATGATCCACACGATATGACCTCGTCGGGGTCGGGTTCAAGACCCTTGCGGATCGAGATCGCAGCTTGGCAGGCGCTTTCTAACGCCCCGATCTCAGGTATTTGATGAAAGCAGCGATTCCCAAGACAAGGAACACCAGAATCAATAACCAGAGCAGCCCCATCGCCCCCATCATCCAGCCCATGCCCTCCATGTGTTCCATCATCATCGCATTTCCCTCGCAAAGGGTTCTGTTTCTGATAGGCAAGACCTCTTGCCAGCCAACCTCTTTCGGAAGCATTTGTCCCCCGGTTCGTTGACAAGCCCTGTTGGGAACTCCAGATCACAGCGTGAGGGAATTCCTGTCTTGAACTCCCGCGTTGAGGATCGGTGTTTCGATGAGGCGGACCGGCGTTCTGGGCATGCACGGGCGAGAAAGACCGGCCGGAAGGCTTGGTCGCCGTTTCGCTGTGACCCTGATCGCGGTGCTCTCCCTCCTTCTCTCGCAGGTTTCTCTGGCCGGTGCGACCGGCACCCCTTGGCAGGGCCGACAAGCTCCCTGCGAAAGGATGGGGATTCACAGCGTCCTGGCTCAGGACGGCAAAGCGGTCGAAGCAACCGCCGATCACAACGGAACGACTCCGCTCTGTTCGAGCATGGCGGTGGGTGGAGAGTGCCTGGGCACGTGCCTCGGGCTGGTGTCGCTGGCTGTGTCCGTGCCAGCGTCTGAGAGCCTGATGCCCACCCTGCTTGCCGAGGCTGCGCAGCAGGCCCGACTGGTTCCCCCTCTGCGTCGCCCTCCCAAACTCCTCTGACCTCCAGGCGTTGAGCCTTCATACGGCACGGCCGCGTCGAACGGCGCGGTCGGCCAACAGCGGCGTTCCGGCGCCGCATCCGGGTGCCTCATCCGGTGAGGCACGGCCTTATGGCCAGAGAGACAAAGGAGCGGCAACGTGCTCAGCGTGCCCTTTCCCATCATCGATCCCGTAGCAATCGAGATCGGCCCCATCGTCGTCCGCTGGTACGCCTTGGCATACCTGGCGGGCTTTCTGCTCGGCTGGCGCTACTGCATGCGCCTGGCAAGAACGACGGACCGCCCGCCGTCCCCGCAGGACATCGACGACTTCCTGACCTGGGCCGTCATTGGCGTCATCCTCGGTGGGCGCTTCGGGTACGTCCTGTTCTACAACCTGCCATACTATCTTGAGCAGCCGCTGGACGCCTTGAAGGTCTGGCAGGGCGGCATGTCGTTCCACGGCGGCCTGCTCGGCGTGATCGTCGCCATCGTCGCGTTTTCGTGGCGCCGGGGACTGGCGCCTCTGGCACTCGGCGACCTCATCGCCTGCGCAGCACCGATCGGCCTGTTCTTCGGGCGCATCGCGAACTTCATCAACGGCGAACTGTTCGGTCGGGTGACCGACGTTCCCTGGGCCATCGTGTTCCCCAGGGGTGGGCTGGAACCGCGCCATCCGAGCCAGCTGTATGAGGCCGTGCTCGAAGGCTTGGTCCTTTTCGTCGTGCTGGCAATCCTGGTCTGGATTCCGTCCGTCCGGAATCGGACGGGGCTGCTCACCGGCGTGTTTCTCGCGGGGTACGGTATCGCACGGATCGCGGTCGAGTTCTTCCGCGAACCGGACCCGCAACTCGGGTTCCTGTTCGCCGGGGCGACCATGGGCCAGCTGCTCTCGGTCCCGCTCGTCGCGGTCGGCATCGGCCTCATTGCCTTCGCCCTGGCCAACCCGCCCAGAGCCCTGTCGTCCTTCGGCCGCACCCCACGGGAGGCAAAACAATGACGAACCAGCACATTCACCACGGCCATGGCAGGCACAACGGGCATAACGACAATGCCCCATCGGGTGCCCATCGCGTCACCGACCCCGTGTGCGGAATGAAGGTCGACCCGGCCACGTCCAAGTACCGGGCCGATCATCGGCACGAGACGTACCATTTCTGCTCGGCGCGCTGCCGGGATCGGTTCGTCGCCGATCCCGAAGGATACCTGAAGCCCAAAGCCAAACCCGCGGCACCCGAACAGGCAGGGCACGCCTCACCGCAGAAGGGCGTCATCTACACCTGCCCGATGCACCCCGAGATCCGTCAGGAGGGCCCTGGCACGTGCCCGATCTGCGGCATGGCGCTCGAGCCGGTGGGTGCCAACGTGGAGCAGGGGCCGAACCCGGAACTGGTCGACTTCACACGCCGGTTCTGGGTCGGCGCCGCACTGGCGGTGCCGCTGCTCATTCTGGAGATGGGGGCCCACATTCCGGGAACCGGCATCCATGACGTGATCCCACCGCGCATTTCGGTGTGGATCCAGTTCCTGCTGGCGACCCCGGTGGTGCTGTGGTCCGGCTGGCCGCTCTTCGAGCGCGGCTGGCGGTCCTTCGTAACCCGCAACCTGAACATGTTCAGCCTGATCGCGCTCGGGGTCGGCGCCGCCTACCTGTTCAGCCTGGTGGCGACCTTCCTGCCCGGCATCTTCCCGATCAGCTTCCGCAGCGCCGAGGGCATCATCGCGGTTTACTACGAGGCGGCCGCGGTCATCACCGTGCTCGTCCTGCTCGGGCAGGTTCTTGAACTACGGGCCCGCGAGCAGACCGGCGGGGCCATCCGCGCGTTGCTGAACCTGGCTCCCAAGACGGCGCGCCGCATCCGCGAGGGCGGCGAGGACGAGGAGGTCGACCTGGACGAGGTCCACGCGGGGGACCGCCTGCGCGTTCGCCCGGGCGAGGGCGTCCCGGTCGACGGCGAGGTCCTGGAGGGCCGCAGCACCGTGGACGAGTCGATGGTGACCGGCGAGTCGATGCCGGTCGAAAAGGAGCCCGGCACCAAGGTCATCGGCGGCACCATCAACCAGACCGGCTCCCTGGTCATGCGGGCCGAGAAGGTCGGCTCCGACACCATGCTGTCGCGCATCGTGGACATGGTTGCCGAAGCCCAGCGGAGCCGGGCGCCCATCCAACGGCTCGCCGACGTCGTGTCAGCTTGGTTCGTGCCGTCCGTCATTGTCGTCGCCATCCTGGCGTTCGGCGCCTGGGCGATCTGGGGGCCGACCCCGAGCTTCGCCTTCGCGCTCATCGCCGCGGTGTCGGTGCTGATCATTGCCTGCCCCTGCGCGCTCGGCCTGGCAACGCCGATGTCGATCATGGTGGGGGTCGGCAAGGGGGCGACCTCTGGCGTGCTGATCAAGAACGCCGAGGCTCTGGAGCGGTTCGAGCGGGTCGACACGCTGGTGGTCGACAAGACCGGCACCCTGACCGAGGGCAAGCCGAAGGTGACCGCCGTCGTCCCGGCCCCAGGCCTCGACGAGGCGACCCTCCTGTCGCTCGCGGCGAGCCTGGAGCGGTCAAGCGAGCACCCGCTGGCCGCCGCCATCGTCGCCTCCGCCCGCGAACGCGGCTTGCAGGTCGAAGACGTCGCCGACTTCTCCTCGGTCACCGGCAAGGGCGTCATCGGCCGGGTCGGCGGGCGCACGGTGGCGCTCGGCAACGCGGCCATGATGCACGACCAGGACGTCGCCCTCGGCGGCTTGGAGGCGCGCGCCGACGAACTTCGGAGGGAAGGCGCCACGGCGCTGTTCGCGGCCGTCGACGGCAAGCCCGGCGGGGTGATCGCGGTCGCCGACCCGATCAAGGCGAGCACGCCACAAGCCTTGGAAACGCTGCGGGCCGACGGCGTGTGGATCGTCATGCTGACCGGCGACAATCGGACCACCGCGGAAGCGGTGGCTCGCAAGCTGGGCATCGACGAGGTCGAGGCCGAGGTCCTGCCCGACCAGAAGCACCAGATCGTCCGCAAGCTGAAGTCCGAGGGCCGGGTGGTGGCCATGGCGGGCGACGGCGTCAACGATGCCCCGGCGCTGGCGGAGGCCGACATCGGCGTGGCCATGGGAACCGGAACCGACGTCGCGATCCAGAGCGCGGGAGTGACCCTGGTGAAGGGCGATCTGGCGGGCATCGCCCGGGCCCGGGTGCTGAGCCGGGCCACCATGCGCAACATCCGCCAGAACCTGTTCCTGGCCTTCGTCTACAACAGCCTCGGGGTGCCGGTCGCGGCAGGCGTGTTCTACCCGCTCTTCGGGTGGACGCTGTCGCCGATCATCGCCGCGGCCGCCATGGCGCTCAGTTCGGTCAGCGTCGTCGGCAATGCGCTCCGGCTGCGGTGGGTGAAGCTGTAGGCGCACATCAGCGTTCCAGAACCGGGAGGCGGCGCCGTGGAGGCGCCTCGGGCGATCGGCAGGCGGGCGTGTGCTCGGCCTGCCCGCCCCCCCGCCAACGGAGGAGATCATGGATCAGGTCTGGCAGGCGTTCTACACCGGCGCCGGAATGCTCTGGCAGGCGCTGTGGGCGCTCATTTTCGGATACATCATCTCGGCGGGCATTCAGGTCATTGTCAGCCGCGAGCAGATGGCACGCGCGCTGGGCGAGCGCGGCCCCAAGCAGGCGGGGCTGGCGAGCTTCTTCGGCTTCATCTCGTCCTCGTGCTCCTTCGCCGCGCTCGCGGCCTCGCGTTCCGTCCTCGTCAAGGGCGCGCATCCGGTGAACTCGATGGCGTTCCTGATCGCCTCGACCAATCTGGTCATCGAGCTCGGAATCGTGCTGTGGGTGCTGTTGGGTTGGAAGTTCACGCTGGCCAACTTCCTGCTCGGCCTCCTGATGATCCTCTACGCCCACGCGCTGACCTCGATCTGGTTCCCGCGGCGGCTCGCCGAGGAGGGCAAGCGGCATGCCGAACAGGCCCAGGAGCAGGAGGGCATGGACATGCAGCACGACATGTCCGGCTCCTGGCGCGACAAGCTGACCTCACGCCAGGGCTGGCGGCGGATCGCCGACGCCTTCACCATGGAATGGGCGATGGTGTGGAAGGAGATCCTGTTCGGCTTCACCGTGGCCGGGTTCATCTCGGTGTTCGTGCCGCAGAGCTTCTGGAACTTCCTGTTCATCGGGAACGCCGAGAACCCGTCCTTCTGGGCCGTCGTGGAGAACGCGGCCGTGGCGCCGGTGGTCGCCTTCTTCACCTTCATCGGGTCCATGGGCAACGTGCCGTTGGCGGCCATGCTGTGGTCGAAGCAGGTCTCGCTCGGCGGTGTGATGTCGTTCCTTGGCGCCGACCTGGTCGCGGCCACCGTCGTCTGGATCCACCTCAAATACTATGGCTGGAGGTACGCCGGGTACCTGTCGCTGGTCCTCTACGTCTGCATGGTCGCGGCGGGAGTCACGGTCCACTACCTCTATGCCCTGACCGGCCTGACGCCGACCGAGCGGCCGTCGCTCCAGGAGATGGTCCGCTTCGCCATCGACCACACCTTCTTCCTGAACCTGGCATTCGGGGCGGTGGCCGCTTGGCTTCTGTGGACGCACTTTTCCGGCGGCCATGGACAGCGGCAAACTGGCGAGGGCGATGTTCACGCTGCGCATGGACGGACCTGAGAGGGAAACCCAGCCCAGGTACCAGTCTGGAGCCTCCGATGAGAATTCTTCATCGCATCGTGGAGTGCCCCGAGGTGAACGTCGGGGTCTTCGCCTTCCTGCTCAACTACCCCTGGGAGTTCTGGCAGGTGCCGCTGTTCGTCGGCATGGCGTCGGCCCCCCATTGGGAAGCGGTGAAATTCTGCACCCGGGCGACTCTCGGAGATGCGGCCATCATGCTCGTCGCCTTCTGGTTCGTTGCGTTGCTGGCGGGGAGCAGGCGCTGGATACTCTCCCCGTCGGGGCGCCAGATCCTGGTGTTCATCGCCGTCGGCGTGGCGATCACGGTGCTGTTCGAACTCCTGGCGACGCACGTTCTGGACCGGTGGCAGTACGCGGGAGCGATGCCCGTGACCCCGGTTCTCGGCATCGGCCTCTCGCCACTCGCCCAATGGATTGTGCTGCCGCCTCTGGTCGTGTGGTTTGTCCGACGGCATCTCCGATGACCGAGTTCGACCATCGAGGCCAACGCCTTGAAGGGACAACCCCATGCCGACAGGAAGTTCTCCTCAAGGAGTGGTCCTCCTTTGACCGTGCGATGAAACGGCTGCGGGCGGGTTGCTTTGGATACGACGGGCCAGGCACGACAGAACAGAAATGCCGATTGGCCTGCCCAGGTTTGCCGTTTTCCAGAAGGTCCGGCCATTCTACAGGCCCCATCGCCAGTCAGTCCGTCATACCTGCATCGCAGCACCCTCCGACTTCCTCGCCCTGCTTCGGTGGGCACGGGATCGTGCCAAAGGAACAGAAGACGCAGCAGTCCCCCGGATTCGGTCGGAGCAGCGTCCCGCAGTGCGGGCAGTCGTAGAAGAACTGGCAAGCGTCCGTCGGCATCGTCTCGGTGGACGCGCCGCCGCACTTCGGACAGGTGATGGTGGACTCCAGCTGCATCGTCTCTCCTTGGCTCTCGCGCATCCGCGTCACAGCATGTAGCCGATGTCCGACGCCCCCGTGGGGTACGCGAACATCGTGGTCTTGAGATCGTCGGCGGTCAGGCCGTGCCGGATGGCCAGGCCGAAGATGTTGATGACCTCATCGGCGTGCGGGCCGACGAGGTGGGCGCCGAGGATGCACTCCGTCCCCTCCTCAACGAGGACCTTGAAGCCGTAGACCGTCTCCGCGACTCGGCGCGCTGTGTACCAGTCCGGCACCCGTTCCGCCTTCATGCGGAACCGGAGCCCCTGCCCGCGCGCCTCCTCCTCGGACAGCCCGACGCGGGCGATCGGCGGAAGCGTGAAGGCCACGCTCGGCACCCCGCGGTAGTCGGGCCGGTGCATGTTGCCGTCCAGCAGGTTGGCGGCGACCACCTTGGCGTCGTGGCTCGACACCGGCGTCAGCGGCGGCCCGACGGCGGCCGCGTCGCCCGCCGCGTAGACCTTGGGGTTCGAGACGCTCTGGAGGTGCTCGTTGAGCTTGAGGCGCCCGCCGTCCCGCGCGACGCCCGCTGTGTCCAGGCCGAGATCATCGAGTGCGGGAACGCGCCCGGCGGCGTGGACGACAAGGTCGGCCTCGAAGGCCCGTTCCCCCTCCGCGGAGCGCGTGCGGATGGCGAAGCCGGTGGCGGTCTTCTCCACAGCCGCGACGGCGGTGCCGGTCCGCACGTCCACCCCGATCTCCTTGAACCGCTCCATCAGCCAGCCGACGAGGTCGGGGTCGAAGCCGGTCAGCATGCGGCTTCCGCGCTGCACGATGGTGACCGCGGCGCCCGCCCGGGCCGCGATGTGGGAGAACTCGGCCGCGATGTAGCCGCCGCCGACCATCGCAATGCGTTTCGGCAACGCCTCCATCTCGAGGAACTCCTCGTTGGTCACGAGGTGTTCCTCACCGGGAAAGCCGAGTGGCGCAGGGCGCGCTCCAGCCGCGATCAGGACGTGGCGCACCGTGAGCGTGGTCCCGTTCACCGCGACGGCATCGGGGCCGACGAACCGGGCGCGGCCGTGGTAGGCGTCGATGCCCTTGTCCGCGTAGCGGTGCTCGTGCTTCTCGGGAACCGGGTCGGTGAAGGTGCGTTTGAACGCGATGAGGTCGCGCCAGTCGATGCGGGCCCCGCCCGCAACGCCTCGCCCGTGCATGCGCCGGGCGAGGTCCACGGCCTCGGCGCCGGTCACCAACATCTTCTTTGGGTCGCAGCCGCGCAGGGCGCAGGTGCCGCCGAAGGGGCGGTGGTCAATCACGGCGACGGACCACCCCGCGGCGCGGACCCGTGAACTGGCGACCATCGCGGCGGTGCCGGTGCCGATCACCACCAGGTCGTAGGACTTGCCCATGCCGCACCTACCGCTGCTGGGCCGACGGGAACCCCGCCTGCGTGGTGGCATCGACCAGGGCCGGGACGGTGGCTTTGGTGTCGTCGAAGGTGGCGATGGCGCTCTTCTCCGCCATCGAGACCGTCACGTCGTCGACGCCGGGCACGGCCTTGAGGGAACGCTCCACGACAATGGGGCAGGTCGCGCAGGTCATGTTCTCGACCGTCAGCCGGACGGTGCGCTCGGCGGCGAGCGCGCCACCGGAGGCCAGGGGCAGCGCGACGAGGGTGGCTCCGATCAGGCGGATCATCATGGTCGTCTCCATCAGGACAGCAGGAGCGGGGCGACGTAGGGGAAGGTCACGGCCACGGCGACGAGGACGGCCGCGCCCCAGAGCGATGCTGTCACCAGCCGGTTGGGTGCGGGCCTGGGGCATGCCGGGCCATCGCAGGCGGGCCTGCGGTAAACGCGCCAAAACCCGGCCCCCAGGAAGCCGAAGGCAGTCGCGACGAAGAGCGGCTGGTAGGGCGCCAGGGCCGTCAGATTGCCGATCCAGGCGCCGCTGACGCCGAGGCCGAAGAAGACGAGCGGCAGCACGCAGCACGACGAGGCGCCCAGGGCGCCCAGGAGGCCGCCGACGGCCAGCGGCCCCGGCGGCAGCCCCTGGGTGCTCCGCTCGCGTTGCTGGGCGTGCCCGCGGCGGGCATGGATGTCTCTGGCATGCTCTGGCTCCCTCCTGCCTTTCGTGACAAGATGGGACCTGTAGTTGCTACAGGTTCAAGGGGCTATTCCGGTGAAGGGCACCACGAAGGCGCGCGCGGCCGGGCTGACCATCGGGGCGCTGTCCCGGCGCACCGGCTGCAACATCGAGACGATCCGGTTCTACGAGAAGC
>OFDN01001428.1_pt1 | contig 15604 bp, 16 predicted proteins | sample 1520971 | NCBI WGS metagenome assembly OFDN01 (sample SAMEA94257418, study PRJEB24077) | hot springs metagenome | biome: Aquatic biome; feature: Geographical feature; material: Water | place: India | collected 2012-06-12 | depth 5 m
TGTTTTACAAAAATATGGTTCGTGTAAGATTTGCTCCCAGTCCAACAGGCCCTCTACACATCGGAGGTGTTCGTACTGCTTTGTATAATTATCTATTTGCTCGTAAAATGGGCGGAAAAATGTTGCTCCGTATCGAAGATACTGACCAAACTCGCTATGTTCCAGGAGCAGAAGATTATATCTTAGAAGCCCTCAAATGGGTAGGAATCGAAATTGATGAAGGTCAAGGAGTGGGTGGTCCTCATGGTCCGTACCGTCAATCGGAAAGAAAACCAATTTATCGTCAATACGCAGAGCAGCTTCTTGCCGAGGGAAAAGCTTATTATGCCTTTGATACCGCCGAAGAATTAGAAGAAATGCGTAAGCGTTTGGAAGAAGCAAAGGTTGATAATATGTCGTACAATGCCGTAACGAGAATGCAAATGAAAAACTCGCTTACGCTCCCGAAAGAAGAAGTTGAAGCAAGAATTGCCAACGGCGACCCTTACGTTATTCGTTTGAAAGTACCTTTAAAAGAAGAAATTCGCTTCAAAGATATTATCCGTGACTGGGTAGTTGTACATTCATCGACCATTGATGATAAAGTTTTGCTAAAGTCAGATGGAATGCCTACTTATCACTTAGCCAATATCGTTGATGACCACCTGATGGAAGTAACCCACGTAATTCGTGGCGAAGAATGGTTGCCATCGGCTCCCCTCCATATTTTACTATATAAAGCCTTCGGATGGAAAGCTCCAGAGTTTGCTCACTTACCTTTACTTCTCAAACCAGAAGGCAACGGCAAACTTAGCAAACGTGATGGCTTATTGGGTAATTTCCCGATTTTCCCATTAGAATGGACTGACCCATTTACGGGTGAAGTAGCACGTGGTTTTAAACAAGATGGTTATTTGCCAGAAGCTGTTATAAACTTTTTGGCATTTTTGGGCTGGAACCCTGGTACTGAACAAGAGTTTTTTACCAAAGAAGAATTAATCGAATCATTCAGTTTAGATAAGATTCACAAAGCTGGAGCAAGATTCATGATAGATAAAGCCAAATGGTTTAACCAACACTATATCAAATCAAAATCTGAAGGAGAATTAGTTGCTATTATCAAAGAATCAAAAGCCGATTTATCTGATGAACTAGCTGCCAAATTGGTAAGTTTAATGAAAGACCGTGTGACTTTCCCGCAGGAAATCATCACTGAAGTACCTTTCATTTTTGAAGCTCCGAGTATTTATGATGAAGAGGTTGCCAAATCAAAATGGAATGATGATGCTCGAAAAGCTATCGGTGTTATCAAAGAAGCAGTTCTTGCTATGAATGAGGTCGATTTTACAGCACAGCAAATTCATGATACCATCTTCCCTGCCCTCGAAGCAGCTGGCATTAAAGCAGGTAAAGTCATGCAAGCCTTCCGTCTGGCAATAACTGGCGTAGGTAAAGGCCCTGATTTGATGCTTACTCTGGAGATTCTTGGAAAAACTGAGGTCATCAACCGAATAGATAAGGCAGTTGCAGCATTAGGTTAATACGACCTTGATATCATTACTTTATCAATACAATTAACTATTCCTAAGAGCATATATACCTTGTAAAAAGTTATACAGGCTCTTAGGATTATTAATCAAAAAGAAATCAAGAAATACGCACTTACACCGCTTGCGAGTAACAGTGAATAGTAAAATTACCATTGAGACAAGCAATAATTTATCGCTTTTATTGAAATCCTGCTTTCGTTCGGAATAATACCAATAAAATAAGTGTCCAATAATTACTACTTGAATTAAAAAAGATGGTAAATTACCAAAGTAGTAATTAATATACACTCAATTCGAGGACAAGTAAAAGGATAACTATCCCGATTTTTAGCATAGGATTTAGATAGAGTGTTCTGCTATTGACGAGATGGTAGCCAAGCTTATATATTAAAAGGATTTATCATAAAAACTTACTAGAATCATGGCAAAGAAAAAAGCTGATGAAAAACCCAATGCTGAAAAGCCGCGTGTACACAAAGATTTAGATGGATTTGATATAAAAATCAACTCTTTTGGAGAAATTCAGATGAGTTATGATATTGAAAAAATCAATGAATTTCTCAATAAAACCGTTGACGATAAAAAACTCAGAAATCGTAAATGACCAACAAACACCCTAACGGTAGAAAAACTCTATCACACCTTGTTGGCCACTTATCATCATTTTTTGTTTTTCTCCCTCCGAAAGTTTTCTCACTTTAGGGCTCATGCCATTGTCATTGATGTAAATTGTACGAACTATATCTTCGGGTTTAGGCTTGTCTACGCTTTCGGTCATAATATTATAAAGAGCAGATATATACCCTTTAAAATCTTGAATTTCGAAAGGTGCAAAACCCTCTTTTAGGTGTATTTCATGGTCTATTTGTTCGCACCTTTCCAAACGCAAACCTAAGGTTTCAGTGTTAAAGGTCGGCTTATTTATCGTACTGTCAGTAGCTGTACTAAGATATTTTGTTTGGTCAAACAGCTCAATGGGGTAGTTCATCAACAAACCACCATCAACAAATACATCACAACTATCGCTTGTTATAGGATTTTCAATAACTTTTCCTTTAGCATTTAAAAATACTGATTGGTAATAAAGCGGTATAGACATAGATACTCTCACGGCATCACACACTCGCATTTCAGGGTAAGTTTCATAAGAAAAAACTTCCAATCTTTGTTTAGTAAGATTTACCCCCGTGACATACAAATCTCTGTACGGAATACTTTTGGCTAATTCATGAAGTTCAGCAAATGTCAGATTAGGCTTTCCTGTTCGGTCGGTTATGAGTTTCTGAATCGTAGTCAAGAAATTTTCACCTTTATACCAGCCAAATTTCTTTACAAATCTTTCACTGGCTTTTATGACCGACCCACCATCATTAAAAGTTTCGATAGGCGTTTCGGCAATTATTTGAGCAATTTCATCTGCTGAATAACCCACAGCTAATAGACAAGCCTGAATTGCACCTGCGGATGTTCCGCCAACTCGCTGAATTTGTTGTAAAACGCCCCTACTTTCTAATTCTTTTAAGGCTCCTCCATACGCTACACCCTTGATGCCTCCACCTTCCATGATTAAATTTCTATAAACTTTTTGTTGTGCGAACGCTATTACTGAAAACGAAATGAGAAAAATAGTTTTGATATACTTAAGCATTAGTTATATGAGGATTTTGCAGCTTTAACGCAAAGATTCTATGTTCTATTACTTAGTTTCATGAAAGATTTCCAAGAATGACTAACAAACTGATAATAGAGACCACGATTCCCCAAGTAATGAAAAACCGCTTACGTTCTTTTCTTTTCTCTTCTCTGCTCATTTCCTTACTTATCTTAATTCTTTTCCGAAAAGCTTTCATCAAAAAATAAATCCCTCCAGAAAAAATCCCAACTGTGAGAAGTAAAGATAATACAGCTAAAAAACCATAACCACTACAAGCAATTGAACAGGAAAGTATAGTAGCCACATAGGTAAGCCCTAAGCTCAACAAAAATAACAGAACATACACAACTCTACGACCATTATGTGAGGGTTGTTCATCCTGTGAACTCTTATTCTCTGAAAGTGCTCCAACACGAGCTTTGATAGACTTCTCCCAAACTTTCTCTTCGTATTGACTTGTACTATCTGTCCGTACTGATACTCCAGCGTGTACCCATTGACCAACTATATTTTCGCCTACACTTTTATAGTAATTACCCAACAAAAGCGTCAATCCGAATGTACACAAGAATATTACAAAAGTAACTTGATGCCTAATTTTATGATAAATACGCTTATTTACTCGCTCAATAAATTCATGATTCATTTGTAGGAAACTCACCAATAGCACCAACAATAAAACCGAAAGATTGAGTGTTCTTTCTGATAACTTAGGAATAAAATAATAACCGATTAATCCAGCCGATAACCCTTTGGCTATTTCTATCATTACAATTAATAGTCTTGCCATTAAAACATTTTTAGATGCCCACAGCGAAATATTTTTCATATTCATTATCTTTTAATTTTACCTAAATAGCCTCCAAAGATAATTAAAAACCCAAGATTTTTGCATAAAATCTATCTACACCCAATAAAAGTTTTTGACCTAAAATTGGCAAATTAAGCTTAACGAGGCTTTTATTCTGTTTTAATTTATAACTTTGTAGCATTGAATAAAAATTATTAGAATGTACACTCACTCACTCAAGTTACGTAAACCCTTAGCTGTAATTGACCTCGAAACTACAGGTGTAAATGTGGCCAAAGATAAAATTGTAGAACTCTGTATTGCTAAGGCAAAACTTGATGGTACGGTAGAAGTAAAAACCAAACTTATCAATCCGGGTATTCCAATTCCGCTAGAAAGTAGCCTCATTCACGGTATTTATGATGAAGATGTGAAAGATGCTCCTACATTCAAGCAAATCGGTAGAGCACTCGCTCAATTTTTAGAAGGCTGCGATTTAGCAGGTTTTAATAGCAATCGTTTTGATGTACCGATGTTGGTTGAAGAGTTTTTGAGAATTGATATTGATTTCGATGTGAAAAATCGCAAGCTGGTAGATGCTCAAAGAATTTTCCACCTAATGGAACCACGCACGCTTTCGGCAGCATATAAATTTTTCTGCAATAAAACCCTCGACAATGCCCATAGTGCCGAAGCAGATACTTTGGCAACACTCGAAGTACTTTGTTCTCAGGTAGAAAGATACGACGGCGTAAAAGTGAAAAACGATAAAGGTGAAGAGTACGAGCCTGTTAAAAATGATATGGAAGTGCTCCACCAGTTAACCTCAGCCAATATTGTTGATTTTGCTCAACGCATGATTTTAAACAATAAGGGAGAAATTGTGTTTAACTTTGGGAAACATAATGGAAAACCAGTAAAAGCAGTTTTAAAACAAGAACCCCAGTATTATGATTGGATGATTAACGGAGACTTCCCGCTTGATACCAAACGTAAACTCACTGAAATTAAGCTAAAAATGATGCTTGATAAATAGGTCAACCATGATAATATTTTTCCAATGGTAACAATTTTCGCAAAAAGCACACTACAAAAACGAATATTGTTTATTTTTGCGGAAATATTCTTCAACGCCCCTAATTATCAGCCTTATAAGCGTTTCTTAAGAAGAATTAAACGTTAATTAATTAAAGCAATGCAAAGCCAAATACCTGACATTTTTCAGATACCTCTAATAAACTACGTATTATTAGCAAGTATTTTGTTTATCATTGGCATCGTAGGCGTATTAATTCGCCGAAATGCTATCATTATCTTTATGTCTGTCGAATTGATGCTTAATGCGGTTAACCTACTTTTGGTGGCGTTTTCATCGTATCGTTCAGACCCCGCGGGACAAGTCTTTGTATTCTTCATTATGGCCGTAGCTGCTGCCGAAGTAGCCGTCGGTCTGGCCATTATCGTAATGATTTACCGCAACATTCGCTCAATTGATGTTAGCCTTTTAGATAAACTTAAATGGTAAGATGCTATGATTAATCGTAAAATGAGGTTTCATTTTACTACAATCATTATTCATTAGAAATAATTTTTACGATATGTTATTAATAAAACTTATACCTTTATTTCCACTCATCGGTTTCCTAATCAATGGGCTTGGTTTCCGCAAAATATCTAAAGGTCTGGCAGGATGGCTTGGTACAGGTGCGGCACTTCTTTCATTCGTAGGTGCAGTTTCAGCTTATCAGGCATTTATGGCAGGCGGCGAACAGCCAATCATTGTAAATATTTTTGATTGGATTACTGTTGGTTCATTAAATATCAGTTTTTCTTTCCAAATCGACCAATTATCAATTTTAATGCTCTTCGTTGTGACGGGTGTGGGTACGCTCATTCACGTATATTCGATGGGCTATATGCACGATGACGAAGGATTTGGTAAATTCTTTGCCTTTTTAAACCTCTTCTTATTCTCGATGTTATTGCTCGTAATGGGTTCAAACTACATCGTCATGTTTATTGGTTGGGAAGGTGTAGGTCTTTGTTCGTACTTACTAATCGGTTTCTGGAATAAAAATTTCGAATACGGCAATGCTGCTCGCAAAGCCTTTATCATGAACCGTGTAGGTGACTTAGGATTTTTGATTGGTATTTTCTTGATTATCAACCAATTTGGTACAGTTGAATACCTACAAGTATTCGAAAAAGCGAAAGGTCTTTCAATAGGTAATGCCGCTATTATAGCCATTACAGCTTGCTTATTTATCGGTGCGACTGGTAAATCAGCTCAAATTCCACTTTATACTTGGTTACCAGATGCCATGGCGGGTCCGACTCCAGTTTCGGCCTTAATTCACGCTGCTACCATGGTTACGTCTGGTCTTTACATGATTGTTCGCTCAAATATTCTTTATACACTTGCTCCGGGTACACTCGAAGTAGTGGCATGGGTGGGTGCAGCAACAGCTCTTTTTGCCGCAACAATTGGTATTTTCCAAAACGATATCAAAAAAGTATTGGCTTACTCAACAGTGAGCCAGTTAGGTTATATGTTTATGGCGATGGGTGTTGCCGCTTACACTTCTGGTTTCTTCCACGTCGTAACACACGCTTTCTTCAAAGCTTTATTATTCTTAGGTGCTGGTAGCGTAATTCATGCCATGAGCGGCGAACAAGATATTCGCAAAATGGGTGGTCTTGGTGGAAAAATCAAGATTACAGCTATTACATTCCTAATCGGTACGATTGCTATCTCTGGTATTCCTCCATTTGCAGGTTTCTTCTCGAAAGATGAAATTTTAGCTCATGTTTACGAGCACAATAAAATCATGTGGGTATTAGCGGTTATTGGTTCAATGATGACTGCCTTCTATATGTTCCGTTTGTATTTCTTAACTTTCACTGGAAGTTTCAGAGGAACACACGAGCAAGAGCATCACGTACACGAATCACCATTTAGTATGACCCTCCCATTAATGGTTCTTGCTGTATTCTCGATAGTTGGCGGTTTTATGGGTATTCCTGAAATCTTCCATTTCCCACATGCACTTGCCGAGTTCATGAAACCTCTCTTTGCGGGTTCGTTAGCGGTGAATCCTGAGTTTGCAGGTGCTCCAATCGACCACTCTACGGAATGGATGTTGATGGGTATATCAGTGGCAGCAGCGGTAGTTTCTATTTTATTTGCTTATTCTAAGTTTGGTGGAAGCAAGAATGTTCCTGCTGAAGATTCAGCGATTGAAGGCTTCCAAAAGACAGTTTACAACAAGTATTATATTGATGAAGCGTACTGGGCAATTTTTGTAACACCAGTAAAACACTTATCTAATTTATTCGCTTATGTAGTTGAGCCAAAAGGCTTTGATGGCATTGTGAATGGCATCGGTAATTTAGTCGATTCTGTAAGTGGAAAGGTACGTAAGCTACAAGCGGGTGGAACAGGGTTCTATCTATTTGCGATGGTTATCGGCATTGCCGTTATCCTAACAATGAACCTTGGCTACCAAGTAGTAGAAACAATCAAAACATTTGTTGGAATCAAATAAAATTTAGGCCAGATTTACATCTGTTCTATTTCTATTCATAAAAATTACGGTTAAGTAATAATAATAAAATTAATTTCGAATGTTGGCACTAACACTCATACTTATACCCCTTATTGGTAGCCTCGTGCTATTATTACTGAAAGGAAGTAGCGTAAGTACATCTAAAAATACTGCACTCGTGGCATCATTGGCTACATTTGCAGTGGCCATCTATAGTTTCTTGACTTTCGATGCTCAATCATCAATTGGTGTAAAATATAGTTGGATGAAAGACCTCAATATCAATTTTCATATTGCTATTGATGGTATTAGTATCTTGATGGTTTTACTTACTGCCTTCTTGGTTCCATTAATTATCACCTCGACTTTCAAGCATACTTATAAAAATCACGCTTCTTTTTATGCCCTTATCTTATTAGCAGAAACTGCTTTGATGGGAGTATTCATGGCACGTGATATTTTCTTGTTCTACTTCTTCTATGAAGCTGCCTTGATTCCAGTTTATTTCATTGCAGCTCTTTGGGGTGGACAAAATGCACCACGCATTACTTTTAAGATGTTTGTTTACACCATTTTTGGTAGTTTATTTATGTTGGTAGCTATTGTTTTCTTATATATCAAAGGAGCATCGGCCGACATCAATCAATTAGCTACAACTGCTAAATTACTTACTCCTTCAACTCAAAATATGTTATTCTGGGCATTTTTCATTGCTTTTGCTATTAAAATGCCAGTGCTTCCATTTCATACTTGGCAGCCGGATGCTTATTCAGAATCTCCAACTCCAGCAACGATGCTTCTTTCGGGTCTTCTCTCTAAAATGGGGGTTTATGGCTTGATTCGTATCATGTTGCCTTTATCACCAGCTGGAGTAGCAAACTGGGGTCAATATGGAATGATTCTCGCCGTAATTGGCCTAATCTATGGCTCAATCATTGCCATTCAGCAAAACAATATCAAACGCCTAATTGCCTACTCTTCGTTTGCTCACATGGGCTTAATGGCCGCAGGTGTGCTTTCGGGCAATATCAATGGTATCCAAGGAGCTCTGCTTCAAATGTTTGCTCACGGTGTAAACGCAGTTGGTTTATTTTTCATCGTAAAAATCATTTACGACCGCACTGGAACACGTGATTTATCAGCATTGGGTGGTATTACACAAAAAACACCTGCATTAAGCATTTACTTCATGATTATTATGCTTGGTAGCGTGGCTCTTCCTTTAACAAATGGCTTTGTTGGTGAGTTCTTATTGTTGAAAGGTGTTTATGACAAAGATGCTTGTTTAGGAATCTTCGCTGGACTCACAATCATTTTAGGAGCTGTATATATGCTCCGTTTGATGCAACGCTCAATGTTTGGCGAAGCCAACGAAATTACAGCTAAATTTAAGGATGTTAGTGGTAGCGAAATTGCTGTTTTATTACCAATTGCAGCAGTAGTAATCATCACTGGTCTTTTTCCGAATCTATTCTTAAAAGTAACTGAACCTGCTGTTAATTTACTTTTGCAAATGCTCAAGTAATTTATTGGCTTATAGACTAAGGTCGATAAACGATAGTTTTTGAATGAGAGAAGCAAATACTTTTATTCGAATTTTATCAAAAAATAAAAATATCATAAAACTTAATCCTCGCCATTTGGGCGGCAGCCGTAACGGGCTGGGAGTTTATCAAACGAATTATGTATCCAATACTCGTACTCTCTGTTACTGGACTTGTTACCTTGTTTTTAGGTTTCCTAAAATCAAAGAAAATACTTTTGCCAGCTTCATTGCTTTTTGTGGCAGTAGCATTTCTCTCAAATCTTATTGACTGGAATGCCCCAGGTTTGTACTTCTATGATATGCTTGAAGCAAGCAACCTTTCTATTTTATTTAGTTCAATCATTTTGCTTTCTGCATTTTTGATTATGGCTTTATCGAAAGGTTTTATTGATGATGAACACGCTCAACCAGCTGAATACTTCGCTATTTTGCAGTTTTCTTTGGTTGGAGCAATTATGATGACCAATTTCGAAAACCTCATCATGTTGTTTGTTGGCGTAGAGATTCTATCAGTAGCAATGTATATTCTTACAGGTAGTGATAAACGTAATATCAGAGGCAACGAAGCCGCTTTGAAATACTTCTTGATGGGCTCATTTGCAACAGGCATCATGCTATTTGGAATGGCCATGCTTTATGGAGCAAATTACTCATTCAATATTTCAGATGCTCGTAATTTATTGCTTCAACCAGTTACTGACGTTCGTCCAGTATTTTTATATGTAGGTGTTACCTTCTTGTTAATTGGTTTGCTATTTAAAGTTTCAGCAGCCCCTTTCCACTTCTGGACTCCAGACGTTTACGAAGGTGCTCCAACTATCTTTACAACTTTCATGTCAACAGTTGTAAAAACGGCTGGTTTTGCAGCAATCTATCGTATTCTTGAAGAGTCATTCTCTCCGATGTATAGTTTCTGGTGGGTAATGATTGTTGTAATGGCACTTTTGAGCTTATTCATTAGTAACATTACGGCTGTGGCACAAAGTAGCTTTAAGCGTATGTTAGCTTTTTCAAGTATCTCTCACGCAGGATATATGTTATTAGCTTTGGTAGGTTTAAACAATAATTCAGGTGATTCAATCGTATTTTATTCATTAGCCTATGCTTTGGCAACAATCAGTGCATTTGGGGTATTGATGATTGTATCGCAAGACAACTTAGTTGATGGAAGACCAAATGAAAATATTACAGTCTTAAACGGTTTATCTAAGAAGAGTCCTTTCTTGGCAATTGTTTTGGCAATCTCAATGCTTTCATTAGCAGGTATTCCGCTTACGGCAGGTTTCTGGGGTAAATTCTACGTATTTGCCGATGCTGCTTCTCGTGGGCACGTTTGGGTACTTGTTGTGGCGATTATCATGTCGGCTGTTGGTATTTATTACTATTTCAAGCCAATCATTGCAGCTTATATGAAAGACGGTGAAGGGGAAAACATCCAACTATCCTCACTACATAAAATTATACTTGGACTAACAACCCTAGGGTCAGTTTTATTAGGTCTTTTCCCTGACTTAGTACGTGGATTGCTCTCCATCGCTTAATGGTTAAACTATGGAGCTCATCTTAACTCTTACTGGACTAAATTTATTTGTGAAATTACTTAACAAAATAAAGAATAAAGAACTAAGGTCATTTGTCTCTTTCTTCTTAACAGCTGTTTTAGGAGCTGGAACAAACTTTGTTTCCCAGATTCCATATAAGTCGTTATTTTTAACACTTGGGTATTTAGATAAACCTGCTTTTAACTTAAGTGTATTCGCAGGTTATTTAACAGCAACAATTGTTAGTTTTATTCCAGCGAAAGTATTTGCCTTTTCAGCTAAAGAATCGGGAAATTCAAAAAGAGAATCAATTAAGTATCTTATTATAGCAGCCGTTGCATTGGGGATTCAAGTAGGAATTTCATCACTTACGCTTGATTATATCGCTAATCCACTTTTTAGTTCTTCCTCTCTATTTTTAAGAGAAAAAGGCTCACACGTAGTAGGAATGGGCTTCAGTTTTTTTGCTAATTATTATGGCCATAAATTCCTAACATTCAGAAGTACAGGCGTTTATGAAAAAATTAAGGCACGTTCGCCTCGTTAAAATTGTACAAAAACAAGAAACTCTATTTTCTTAAAAGGAATTTAAGTTTTTTTTAAATATTTTTTAAGAAAACGCTTGCATAGTATCTTAAAATTATCTTAAATTTGCAATGCGTTTAAAACCTTAAAACACCGCAAATAAAGACATGAAAAAAGTAATCGCAATCTTATTCGTAGCATGTGTAGCTTCTTTAGCTGCTTGTACTTCTAAAACTGAGCAAGCTGCTGATTCAACTGTAGCTGCTGTTGATACTGCTGCTGCTGCTGTTGATACAACTGCTGCTGCTGACACTACAGCTGCTGCTGACACTACTAAGAAATAATTTTCTTACGAAAAGCATAAAAAAATCCTTGTTCTTACGAGCAAGGATTTTTTTATGGCCATTATTCAAAGATTTTCTACCAAGTCTTGAGATGATGGTTCATTTCTTCCAACAAAAACTTAGAAACACTTCTGTTCTCACTTCCAACCAGCTGGTTGTCAATTCTAGTTATTGGTAATACTTTTTTGGTTGTGCTGGTAGTAAAAACTTCATCTGCTTCGAGCACCTCTTGTAAAGCTACGCTACGTTCTTCAACCTTAAAATTTGCTTTAGCTAATTCAAGAATATAACGTCGGGTAATTCCACGTAAGATTTGGGTATCTGGTGTAGCTATGACATTATTTTTCACAATAAATACATTGCTTCTACTCAACTCGCTAATTTTTCCATCTTTATGAAATAAAACATCAGTAGCACCCGCTTCACGAATATCAGACTGCAATATCATTAGATGCTTATAATCAGTGCTTTTAATTTCTGGATAATCTCTTACATACTCATGTGAGATAACTTTCATACCCGCCTCATATTCTGATTCTTTAACAGGATGAATATCTTCACTAATGATGAGCAAATTCGGCTCAATCATTTTCATCGCATCAGGTGAATAGCCCCCTGTAAGTACGAAACGAATACCACAATCTTCGAGTCCACTTTTTTCAATTAAAGCCATAACTACCGAATAGGCTTTTTCTTTACTTATGGGGTTAGGTAACTTCATCAGTTTCGCCGAACGGTCAAAACGTTCCCAATACCAATCCCACTGAAAAGGACGTCCGTTATAAGTTCGGAAATAATCGAAAAGGCCATAGCCACGCAACAAACCTAAATCAGTAATATGAATGTTTGTATTTTCAACAGAATCAATCTTGTTGTTGAGATAACAATGATGTGCCATCAGCTAAATTGAATATAATAGTAATAAAATAAAAGTGGCACGATTTGAACCGTGCCACAGAAAAATCATTTTCGAGGTTCAAAGAAATCACCTTTGTTCCATGTTGGTCGAGCTTCTGTCTGAGCAACTAAATAACTCACCAAGAAATTCACTCTCGCATAAGTTTTACCTGCCGACCATACAAAGCCATTAGTAATTTCATCGGAAGGTTTATGATAATGTGTCTCACGCCATTTTTTTACGTTTTCAGCCAAATTTAATTTCGGATTACTGAATCTATAACCATACTTTATATGAAGAGCAGGAATACCTGCCTTTACAAAATTATATTGATCGCTACGCACAAAACGGCCTTCGCTTGGGTCTGGGTCTGGCTCCACTTCAAGTTTTGCAATACTTGCGGCATTATCTACTACTTTTTGTAAACTACTATGTTCAGCACCCAGTGGAGCAACCGATTCTAATGGAGCAAGCAAAGTAGGCATATCGGTATTGATATCGGCTACAATTTGACTCTTTTTAACAGTCGGATAAGCTGCAAAATACCCTGAACCTAAAAGCCCCATTTCCTCAGCTGTAACGAGTAAAAACAACAATGAACGCTTAGGTTTTAAAGAAGCTGGCAAAGTAGCGTAAGAGCGTGCGATTTCTAAAGCACAAGCCACGCCTGAAGCGTTATCGTGAGCACCATTATAAATAGAATCACCATTAATGGGTTTTCCTACGCCAAGGTGGTCGAGGTGTGCCGAGTGAATAACATATTCTTTCTTCAATTTAGCATCTGTTCCTTCGAGTTTAGCTACTACATTGAAACTCGTAATATCTTGATGCGTACTTTCATAATGCCCTGAAATCATACTTTTCAATGGCTTACTCACAAATTTTCCTTTTTCGAGTTGTTGCCAAGTGCTATCAAGCATATTATTTTCAGCTCTCATGAGTTCCTGCAAGGTTGGGACAGAAATACCGCCAGCAACCATTATTTTTCCGCCGAGAGCAGAGGCACAGCTTGTACGTTTACCATCTGCTGTAACCGAAGCAGAAATGCCATTCGCAACCATACCATTGGCTGCGGCTTTAAACTGTACCATACTGGTAGTATAATTACAAACCAATACACCAATCGCTCCATTTTTAGCAGCAAATTCTTGGAGCGTAGCAGGATATTGTAGGTGTAGTTTCACATTGGCAGGTAAATTATCTGGAACTCTTCGTAATATGACTACAATTTTACCTTTTACATTGAGTCCTTTATAATCTTCAATATTGATCTGAGGAGCATCAAAGCCAGATCCTACAAAAACTAACGGAGCTGTAAAATCAACACTTTTAAGCTCTGGATGTGGATAAATAGATAAATCGTTACCTAATGTTAATTCTTTCTTTTCTCCATTTGGCAAAGTGAGTGTAAACTTTGCTGCTTCTTTCACCAACTTCGCCTTACGAAGTATTACTTTTTGCGTAAACCCTCCATTTTCACCAGCTGGTTTCAAACCCATTGATTTATATTGTTCAATGGCATAATCTACCGCCATTTGGTAGCCTTCTTTACCCGGCAAACGGCCTTTGAGTTTATCATCTGATAAGTACGCTACGTGTGCTTTAATTTTATTGGTATCAATGTTTTCTAAATGTTTTAAGACTTGCTCAGAAACAATATTTTGGGCAAAACCCGAGAATGTTATACATAAACAAATCGTCAAGAAGATTTTTTTCATAGAATTTAGTTTGATGTTTTTTTTACCAAAAGTAAGGCTTCTTGATTAAAGCTACGCAACGCTTAAAGCATTTTTTACATCTACAGAGAAAACAAAATTCTGAAAAACTATGAAAAAGCATCTTTTAAGCATTTGTCTATTGCTGAGTATTCAAGCATCATTTGCCCAATCTTCTCTTAAGTCAAATACCGACTGGCTTGCTGGACAACTAAACAGACTGGTTACTGACGATTCGCACGGAAAAGAAAAAAACACCAAACCTGTATTTTCTTTTCTTAACGATAAGATGAATATGAATGTAAAAGCCAAAGAAGAAGGCTTTTCGATGAATTTTAATATTAGCTGGCATTTAAGAGATGTACGAAAAGTTAGCTACAAAAAACAGAAAGATGGGTTTTACGAATTGGTATTGGATGTACCAGCCGACCGTGTAAAAGTAGATTTAGGTTTTGGGAAGGATAATACGATTGGTGGCTCATTTAATGTCAATGATGATGACAAAAGAGATAGCCATACTTCATTTACACTCGAAACTAAAGATGAATTGGTGGTGAAAGAAATAGCCTACAGATTTGAAAATGCCGTTCGTGAGGCAAGAAGGTAGAAGAAGCAATAACTATTTATGAAAAATGCCATAGAAGTCGATTAATAAAAATCTTTTCTATGGCATTTATTATTCGAAAAGAACTTGAAACGTTTTTGTCAGTGTCTTCAGATAATAAAGTTTTAAGGGAAGAAACGATAAATTTCTTTCCGATGAGCCACCAAAATAAAAAGAACTGATTTATCTATCTGCAATTCAAAACCTACTCTATAATCTCCAAGCCGAACTCGATAATAAGTTTCGTAGCCTTGCATCTTTTTAATATTGGGTATATCTGTAAGGTTTTCACTATCCTCAAAATTATTAATAAGTTCAAGTAGTTTTTCTTTAACTTTCTTATCTCTTAACTTTTTAAGGCTTTTCAAAAATGCTTCATCAAATTGTACGACCATTGAAAATTACTTTTTGAGTTCAGCCAAAATTGATTCCTTCGACACAATTTTGCCAGTTTTGGATTGCGTCATCATTTTCCCGAGCAACAAATCTTCTGAAACCTCCTTATCGAGAACTTGAACTTTTTCACCCAATTTCTTTGCCAACTCTATCAATAATTTAGAAGTACTTTTTGATTGGGATTGAATGATAATCGTTTCCATAATTATACTATATTGTATGATTTACTGTAATTTTCTATATTTAATACGCTTCGGAGTAACATCAGTTCCTAAGCGTTTTCTACGATTCTCTTCATACTCAGAGAAGTTTCCTTCAAACCAATAAACCTGCGAGTCGCCTTCAAATGCCAAGATATGCGTAGCAATTCTATCTAAAAACCAACGGTCGTGAGAGATAACTACCGCACAACCCGCAAAGTTTTCCAAACCTTCTTCCAATGCACGAAGTGTATTCACATCTAAATCATTGGTAGGCTCATCTAAAAGCAATAAGTTTCCACCTTCTTTGAGCATCA
>OFDN01001432.1_pt1 | contig 15574 bp, 14 predicted proteins | sample 1520971 | NCBI WGS metagenome assembly OFDN01 (sample SAMEA94257418, study PRJEB24077) | hot springs metagenome | biome: Aquatic biome; feature: Geographical feature; material: Water | place: India | collected 2012-06-12 | depth 5 m
CCCCTACGAGGTGTTCACCTGCGCCAGCCGCATGGCGCAGCGCCTGGCGCCTGACCAGCCGCCGCCGTTCGCGGTGGTCACGCTGGCCGCCGAGGCCGGCATGCAGCTGCCCAAGGCCGATCCCGCCGAACGCGCGCGCGCCGAGGAAGAGGCACGCCGCGTCGCCGAAGCGCGCGCCAGGGCCGAAGCCGAAGCCCGCGCCCGCGCCGAGGCCGAAGCGAGGAAGCGGGCCGAGGAGGAAGCACGCGCCCGCGCCGCCGAGGAAGCGCGCCTCAGGAAGGAAGCCGAAGCCCGCGCCAAGGCCGAAGCCAAGGCCCGCGCCAAGGCCGAGGCCGAAGCCCGCGCAAGGGCCGAGGCGGAGGAAAAGGCGCGGAAGGCCGCCGAGGAAAAGGCCCGCCGCGACGCCGAAGCCAAGGCGAAGAAGGAGGCCGAGGAAGCCGCCCGCCGCGCTGCCGAGGAAGCGGCCCGCCTTGCTGCCGAAGAGGCCGCCCGGAAAGCCGCCGAGGAAGAGGCCGCGCGCATCGCCGCCGAGGAACAGGCCAGGCGCGAGGCCGAGGAGGCCGCTGCCGCCGAGCAGGCCCGGCTCGAGGCCGAAGTCCTCGCCCGCGCGCAGGTCGATGTGCCCAAGGTGCTCCGCCGCCTGATCCGCGAGACCGGCCCGATCCCGCTGTCGCAATACATGGGCGAGAGCAATGCGCGCTATTACGCCAGCCGCGATCCGCTGGGCGAACAGGGCGATTTCATCACCGCTCCGGAGATCACGCAGGTCTTCGGCGAGCTCATCGGGGTGTGGCTGGCCGACCTGTGGTCGAAGATGACCAAGCGCAAGTACATCCACTATGTCGAGCTCGGGCCCGGGCGCGGGACGCTCGCCAAGGATGCCTTGGGCGCGGCGGCGAAGCAGGGGTTGAAGCCGCAGATCCACTTCGTCGAGACCTCGGCAACCTTGCGCAAGCTCCAGCGCGAGGCCTTCCCCGACTGCATCCACCACCACGACATCTCGACCCTGCCCGACGATGCGCCGCTGCTGATCGTCGCCAACGAGTTCTTCGATGCCCTGCCGGTGCAGCACCTGATCCGCTCCACGGATGGCTGGTACGGGCGGATGGTCGGGCTGGAGGGCGACGATTTCACCTTCGTCACCGGCAAGGAGCGATTGGATCACCTCGTCCCGCCGAGCTGGGTCACCGCCTCGCAAGGGACCCTGATCGAGACCAGCCCGGCCGCGGTCGCGCTGATGGCCGAGATCGCGCGGCGGCTGAAGGAGCAGGGCGGGGCGGCGCTGATCATCGACTACGGCCACGAGGAGCTGCGCTCGGGATCGACCTTGCAGGCGCTGAAATCGCACCAGAAGGTCGATGTCTTCGCGCACCCGGGCGATGCCGACCTCACCGCGCATGTCGATTTCGAGCTGCTCCAGCACGTCGCGCAGCAGCACGGCGCGGACGTGATGGGGCTGCAGTACCAGGGCGAATGGCTGATCCAGATGGGGATCGACACGCGCATGGAAATGCTCCGCCGCCGCGCGCCCTACGAACGTGAGAAATTCGAGCGGCAGCGTAACCGGCTGGTCAAGGACAGCGAAATGGGTAGGCTGTTCAAAGTGCTCGGCCTGTGCGGGCGGCGGTGGCCGTTCGGGGCGGGCTTCGATTGACGAGGGGAGCAGGGATGATGCGCAGGGGTTTGATGGCGGCCGTGTTCGGCGCAGGCCTCGCTCTGGCGGCGCTGGCGCCCGCGGCCTTCGCGGCCGAGCCGATCACGGGCCGCTGGGTGACGGCAGGGAAGGACGCGGTGATCGTGATCGCCCCTTGCGGCAAGGCCCTGTGCGGGACGATCGAGCGCTTCCTCGTCCCCCCGCCGCAGGGCAACGACCAGCGCGACATCAACAACCCCGACGCCGCCAAGCGCAAGCGCAAGCTGCTGGCGACGACCCCGATCCTTTCGGCCTTCACGCAGGAAAGCGACCTGTGGCGCGGCCAGATCTACGATCCCAAGAGCGGCAAGACCTATCGCTCGGTGGTGCGCCGCAAGGGGCCCAACGTGCTCGAGGTCAAGGGCTGCATCGGCCCTTTCTGCCAGACGCAGGTGTGGCGGCGGGCGTCTTGATTTGCGCGGGCCATCCGGCCCGCGATGTCCTCGCTCTCACGCCCTGCGGGCGCTTCGCTGCGGGCGGCCGTTCGGCCTTGCGATCGCTGCGCGACCGAATCGGCGCAAGACTGTCATCCCGGACTTGATCCGGTACGACGGAGTTTGCGCGAAAGCATCTCCGCCGCCTGCTTGGGCGTCAGCTTGCCCGCATCCTCGCGGTCGACGGCGAAATTCGCCTCGCGCATCGCCTCGACGCTGATTGCGCCAAGGAGCGGCTGGAGTGCGGCGGCGATGCCCGGGTCGTCGGCGATGCGGGGAGAGAGCAGCAGCAGCGCATCATAGCTCGGCAGCGCACCCTTGGGATCGGCGAGCACCACCAGCTTGTCCGCCGCGATCCGCCCGTCCGAGGTATAGGCGCTGATCACGTCCGCCTCGCCCGATTGAAGCGCGTTGTACATGAAGGTCGGCGCGAAGTTGCGGGTGCGCCCGAAGCGCAGCCCATAGGCATCGCGCACCGCGAGCCATTCGGGCCGCTCGAAGAACTCGGGGTCGCCGCCGACGGTGAGGCTGCTGCCCTTGCCCACCAGATCGGCGAGGCTGGTGACGCCCAGCGCCTTGGCGCGGTCGGCGCGCATCGCAAAGGCATAGGCGTTCTCGAACCCCAGCCGCCCGAGCACCTTGACGCCGTTCGTCTCCGCTTCCCACGCGCGGATGGTTTCATACATCGCCTCGCGCCCGGGATTGTCGGCGCGCTTGAGGTAATTCGACCAGATCGTCCCGGTGTAATCGACCGAGATGTCGATGCTCGAGGAGGCCACCGCCGAGTGCACCACCGCGCTCCCCAGCCCGTCGCGATATTCGACCCGATAACCCGCCGCCTCCAGCCGTGATCCGATCAGCTGGGCGAGGATGTATTGCTCGGAAAAGGATTTGGCGGCGATAACCACGGGGCGCTCTTCGCTGGCGGGGCGTTGCGCCCAAAGCGCGGCCAGAATGCCGAGCAGCACGATCGCCATCCCGCCATAGGTCATCCAGCGCTTGCGGCGGGCAAGGCCGACCTCGATCACCCACAATAGGTTGTCCGCCGCCAGCGCCAGCCCCGCGCTGGCAAGGCACCCTGCCAGCACCAGCGCCCAGTTCTGGGTCTGGAGGCCCGCGAAGATCGGATCGCCGAGGCTCGGCTGGCCGATGGTGGTGGCGAGCGTCGCCGCGCCGATGGTCCACACGCTCGCGGTGCGGATGCCGGCCATGATGAAGGGGGCGGACAATGGCGCCTCGACCAGCACCAGCTTCTGCCACTTGGTCATGCCCACGCCATCCGCCGCCTCGAGCACGCCCTCGTCGAGGTTGGCCTGCGCGGTGACGGCATTCCTGAGGATCGGCAGCAGCGCATAGAGCGTCAGCGCCATCAGCGCAGGCAGGAAGCCGAGCGTCGGCAGCCCCTCGCCGAACACCGTGCGCAGGGACAGCAGCAGCGGGAAGAACAGCGCCAGCAGCGCGAGCGCGGGGATGGTCTGGACCAGGCTCGCGAGGCTCAGCGCGATCCGCGATACCGCGCGCGAACGTCCCGCCCACACCGCCAGCGGCAGCGCGATCAGCATGGCAAGGCCGATCGCGCTCGCCGCCAGCACCACGTGGGCAGCGAGCTTGTCGCCGAGGCCGGGGAGGATGTCCCAGATCTGCTGCATCAGCCGCGCCCCTCCACCCGGAGTTCCATCGCGGCCAGGCGCTCGGCCTGCTCGCGCGGGACGCTGACCAGCCGCTGCGCCACCGCGCCGCCCTCGCCCGCGAGCAGCGCCCGCGGGGTCGCGTCGGCGACCAGCTCGCCCTTGTCCATCACCAGCACGCGGTCGGCGAGCAGCAGCGCCTCGGCCATGTCATGCGTCACCATCACCGTGGTGAGGCCGAGGCGTTCGTGCAGCTCGCGCACCTTGCGCCCCAGCGCGTCGCGGGTGACGGGGTCGAGCGCGCCGAAGGGCTCGTCCATGATGAGGAGTTCCGGCTCTCCCGCCAGCGCGCGCGCCACGCCGACGCGCTGGCGCTGCCCGCCGGAGAGCTCGTCGGGCATGCGCGTGGCATAGGCGGGATCGAGCTCGACCAGCTCGAGCAGCGCGGCGATTCGCCCCGCCGCCAGCTTCTCGCCGGCGAGCCGCGGGCCGATGGCGATGTTCTCGGCGACGCTCATGTGCGGGAACAGGCCGATCCCCTGGAACACGTAGCCGACCCGGCGGCGCAGGCGGGCAGGGGGCAGGGTGCTCACGTCTTCGCCCGCGAACAGCACCCGGCCTCCGGTGGGCTCGACCAGCGTGTTGACGGTCTTCAGGAGCGTCGACTTGCCCGAGCCCGAGGCGCCGACCATCGCGACGAAACACCCCGTTGCGATGTCGCAGCAGACCCCCTCCACGGCGGTGACCTCGCCGAAGCGGCAGATCACGCCGTCGAAGCGGAGCAGGGGCGGCGCGGTTTCCATCTTTTGTGAGGATTAGCGAGAGTTGCGCCGTGACGCCAGCGTCCCCGATTGGCGTTTCCGCGATGACTTGCTATGCGGGAATCTCAGAACAAACATTACGCGGCGAGGAACAATTCATGCGCGCCACCCCCGATTTCGACTTCCAGCTGGGCGAGGCGGCTCAGATGATCCGCGAAACAACCGCGCGCTTCGCCGACGAGCAGATCGCGCCCCTGGCAGAGCGCACCGACCGCGAAGACCGCTTCCCGCGTGAGCTGTGGGAGCCAATGGGCGCTTTGGGTCTCCACGGCATCACGGTCGAGGAAGAGTGGGGCGGGCTGGGGCTCGGCTATCTCGAGCATGTGATTGCCGTCGAGGAAGTCTCGCGGGCCAGCGCCTCGGTGGGCCTCTCCTACGGCGCGCATTCGAACCTGTGCCTCAACCAGATCCGCCGCTGGGGGGATGACGACCAGAAGGCGAAATACCTCCCCAAGCTGATCAGCGGCGAGCATGTCGGCAGCCTCGCCATGTCCGAAGCCGGGGCGGGCAGCGACGTGGTCTCGATGAAGCTCAAGGCCGATGCGGTGCAGGGCGGCTACGTCCTTAACGGCACCAAGTTCTGGATCACCAACGCCCCCGAGGCCGACACGCTGGTGGTCTATGCCAAGACCGACGGCAGCGCAGGCAGCCGCGGCATCACCGCCTTCCTGATCGAGAAGGGCGACGAGGGGTTCGCGATCGGCCAGAAGATCAGCAAGGTCGGCATGAAGGGCTCCCCCACCGCCGAGCTGGTGTTTTCGGACTGCTTCATCCCCGAAGATCGGGTGATGGGGCCCTTGAACGGCGGCGTCGGGGTGCTGATGAGCGGGCTCGATTACGAGCGCGTGGTGCTCGCCGGGCTGCAGCTCGGCATCATGCAGGCGTGCCTCGACACGGTGGTCCCCTACCTGCGCGAGCGCAAGCAGTTCGGCAAACCCATCGGGTCGTTTCAGCTGATGCAGGCCAAGGTCGCCGACATGTATGTCGCCCTGCAATCCGCCCGCGCCTACACCTATGCGGTCGCCAAGGCCTGCGACGCCGGGCAGACGACGCGCTTCGATGCGGCGGGGGTGATCCTGCTGGCGTCCGAGAACGCCTTCAAGGTCGCGGCGGAAAGCGTGCAGGCGCTGGGCGGGGCGGGCTACACCACCGACTGGCCGGTGGAACGCTACATGCGCGACGCCAAGCTGCTCGACATCGGCGCGGGCACGAACGAAATCCGCCGGATGCTGATCGGGCGCGAGCTGATCGGGGCGGCGGGGTGAGCGACATGCCAGTTGTTGAAGGCGAGGAACCCAAGAAGTCGAAGCGTTCGGTCCGTGAACGGGCTGACGCGATCAAGCAATTCGTCTGCAAAAACCTGATCGCCGTCATCGAGGATCCGGTCGATATCAAGAATATTGGCACGGTGATCCGCAACGTGAACGCGCTTGGCGTGGAGAAGGTCTACATCGTCGATCCACGCAAGGTGCTGCCTGACGATTGGCAGGATATGCGCGAGAAACGCTCGCTGTCCAAGACCTCGGTCTCCGCTGTCAAATGGAGCTTCGTGAAGCGTTTCGACAGCACGGATGATTGCTTCGACCATTTGGAGAAGAAGAATTTCCACTCCATCGTCACTTCGCCGCACGTGAAGGGACGCGTCAACATCATCCTTCATGAGGGTGACTATACCGAGCACGCCAAGCTGGCAGTGTGGTTCGGAAACGAAAAGCGCGGGATCAGCGATCGGGCAGTCGAGCGGAGCGACGCCTGCGTTTCAATCCCGATGTTTGGGATGATCGAAAGCCTAAATCTCGGGACTTCGTCCGGCATTGTGCTGTACGAAGTGACCAAGCAGCGTCGCGAGTACCAGAGCAAATATCGCAAGCGCGATAAGCGGTTGGCAAGGGCTGTGCCCTTGCCGACGGTCATGGGACGCGAAGAGGGTGAAACATGAGCACCGACGAAGACTACGTCTATGACGAGGCAAGCGGCGAGTGGCTGCTCGCGACCGAATTGGCGGCCAAGCGCGCGGCGGAGGACGCGGTCGAGGTGCGCGACGCGGTCGGCAATCTGCTGGCCGATGGCGATGCGGTGACGCTGATCAAGGATCTCGAGGTCGAGGGCGCGGGCCAGACCCTGAAGCAGGGCACGCTGATCAAGTCGATCCGCCTGACCGGCGACGCGCAGGAGATCGACTGCAAATACCCCGGCAACAAGGGCCTCGTCCTGCGCGCCGAATTCGTGCGCAAGCGGTAAAGGGGGAGCTGGTCGGATGTCGCAGGCTGGCCCGCCCGATCTTGCCGCCGCGCTCGGGATCGAAGTGTTCGACTTCGGTCCCTTGGCCGGGCTCTATCGGCCGGTCGAAGCGGGCGAGTGGAAGCTGGCCATCGGCGCGAATATTCCGTCTCGCGGATATTGGAGCGGGCTGACACTGGTGCGCAAAGTGCCGGTGCTGACGCGCGGCTCCGAGACATGGATGTCGCTCACCCCGGTCGAGTATGAAAGCCAGATTCTCGGCGTCGAGGCGGCGCAGGGCCATGTCGTGATCATGGGCCTCGGCATGGGCTGGGTCGCGGCCGAGACGGCGCTGCGCGAGGGCGTCTCGTTGGTCACGATCGTCGAGCGCGATCCGCAAGTGATCGCGCTGCACCGCGAGCTCGATCTGTTTGCGCGTCTGCCCGGCGATGCGGGCGAGAAGGTGCGGATCGTGGAGGGCGATGCCTTCGCGTGGCGGCCCGATCATTCGGTCGATCTGTTGATGCCCGATATCTGGCTCAATCTGGTCGAAGGGGACCGCGTGCCCGATGTGCGCCGGATGCAGGACAATGTCGGCGCGCGGGCGATCTATTTCTGGTGCCAGGAGCTGGAAATCGCGCGCCATGCCGCCGCGGCAAGGCGCAGGCTCGATGCGGGCGGGGTGAACGACACGGTGCGCGATTTCGCGCTGCCCTTGGTCATCCCCGAGGGGATCGACTATCCCGCCATCGTCCATTCGGCCGCACGGCAATGGATGCGCGATCGCTGGTTCGCACCAGAACACGCCGCCATTCTGGATGCGGCAAACCTTGGCTAGAAGCGATCTTGGCCTTGGCGCGCGCCGCGGTTAGGGCTGCGCGCAGGAGAGACCATGACCGCACCTGTTCTGACTTCGAAACTCGACCGCGAGGCACCCGAGGCCAAGGCCCGCTTTGTGCACAACCACGCCCTCGCGCAGCAACTGCGCGCCCGGGTGGCCGAGGCCGCGCTCGGCGGGCCGGAGAAGCATCGCGAACGCCATGTATCGCGCGGCAAGCTGCTCCCCCGCGAGCGGGTCGAGCGGCTGCTCGATCCGGGTTCGCCCTTCCTCGAGGTCGGCCAGCTGGCGGCGAACGGGATGTACGAGGGCGATGTGAATGGCGCCTCGATCATCACCGGGGTCGGGCGCGTCTCGGGCCGGCAATGCATGATCGTGTGCAACGACGCGACCGTGAAGGGCGGCACCTACTACCCGATGACGGTCAAGAAGCACCTGCGCGCGCAGGAGATCGCGCAGGAGAACCGGCTGCCGTGCATCTATCTGGTGGACAGCGGGGGCGCGAACCTGCCGCATCAGGCCGAGGTCTTCCCGGACCGCGACCACTTCGGGCGGATCTTCTTCAACCAGGCGAACATGAGCGCAGCTGGCATTCCGCAGATCGCCTGCGTGATGGGGTCCTGCACCGCGGGGGGCGCCTACGTCCCCGCCATGTCGGACGAGACGGTGATCGTGCGCAACCAGGGCACGATCTTTCTGGCGGGGCCCCCGCTGGTGAAGGCGGCGACGGGCGAGGAGATCACTGCCGAGGACTTGGGCGGCGGCGACCTGCACGCGAAGAAATCCGGCGTGGTCGATCACCTCGCCGAGAACGACGAACACGCGCTCACCATCGTGCGCGATATCGTATCGCACCTCGGCGCCAACACCGGGGCGGCGAAGGACGTGGCGCTGAAGGACCCGCGGGCACCAAAATTCGACGCCGAAGACCTCTACGCGCTCATCCCCGAGGACGTGCGCGCGCCCTATGATGTGAAAGAGGTGATCGCGCGGCTGGTCGATGCTTCCGAGTTCCACGAGTTCAAGGCGCATTACGGCAGCACGCTGGTCTGCGGCTTCGCCCATATCTGGGGGATGCCGGTCGCGATCCTCGCCAACAACGGCGTGCTGTTCTCCGAGAGCGCGCAGAAGGGCGCGCATTTCATCGAGCTCGCCTGCCAGCGCCGCATTCCGCTGCTGTTCCTCCAGAATATCAGCGGCTTCATGGTCGGCGGGAAATACGAGGCGGAAGGGATCGCCAAGCACGGGGCGAAGCTCGTCACCGCCGTTGCGACCGCCACCGTGCCCAAGGTCACCGTGGTGATCGGCGGCAGCTTCGGCGCGGGGAACTACGGCATGTGCGGCCGCGCCTACTCGCCCCGCTTCCTGTTCACCTGGCCCAATGCGCGCATCTCGGTGATGGGCGGGGAGCAGGCCGCAAGCGTGCTTGCCACCGTCCACCGCGACGCCGACAGCTGGACGCCCGATGAGGCCGAGGCCTTCAAGCAGCCGATCCGCCAGAAATACGAGGACGAAGGCAACCCCTACTACGCCACCGCCCGCCTGTGGGACGACGGCGTGGTGGACCCGGTGCAGACGCGGGATGTGCTGGGGCTTGCGCTGGCGGCGTGTCTTGAGGCGCCGATTGCCGAGCGGCCGGCGTTTGGCGTGTTCCGGATGTAGCCAGGGGTTCGAACGATGGAAGGATGGTTTCTAGGGCTTGCGGGGGGCGCACTAACGGGAATGGGTGGTGTGCTTTTAACTTTATTCATGACCGGGTTGTTCGATTCAGAGAAGGTTCTGGCAGACTACAATGCGGTCAAGGTAATTCGAAATCTGTTGAAGCATGAAAAGTTGCCTTACAGAAGCTTCTGTATGTTAAGGCATTATATAGGCGGATACTCCGATGACGAACTTCGCCGCTTGCTTGTTCGTGCTGGGGCCATCCGTGCAATGTCGAATGATGGTCGTGAAGTCTGGGCACTGTGGTCGAGAGTTGTCGCATATCACGGAAAGAAAACCGCTTTGCCTTGGAAGTTGCGCGACACCTTGGCAGCACCGCCGGATCATGAGTTGTTTCCTGCTGCATTGAACCGGTGTGCGGAATGATCAGCTTCTGGCAGGGCTAGCTATCTGTTGTAGCGAAGCCTGAGATTGTGTGCCGCGACTTGTGGGCAAGCGGCGCTCCGGCCGCGCCGTGAAACCGTCCCCCGCCCTCTTGCGTAGCTTACCCATGTTAGGCCACAAGGGCGTGGCCCATTGGGAGGGGCGCACCTTGCACTCACCGATAAACTCTGCGCCGACCCGCGCGCCGACGCTCCTCTCGCGCATCGTGCGCCGCATCATCCTCGCGATCTGGTATATCCGCGGGTGGAAGATCGAATCCCCGCTGCCCAAGCACCTCAAGAAATTCGTGATCGCGGGCGCGCCGCACACCACCAACTGGGACTTCGTGTTCTTCACCGGCGCCACCCATGAAGAGGGCATCCGCCCCGACTTCATGGGCAAGCACACGCTTTTCCAGTGGCCGATGAAGAACTTCATGCTCGACATGGGCGGCTTGCCCGTAGACCGCCGCAGCCGCCTTAACGCCACCGAGCAGGTCGCCGCCGAGTTCGAGCGCCGCGAGGAGCTCGCCCTCGTCATCGCCTGCGAGGGGACGCGCAAGACCGACGGCAAGTGGAAGTCAGGCTTCTACCACATCGCCCGCGCGGCGAACGTTCCGATCGTCCCCGCCTTTGCCGACAATGCCCGGCGGATCATCAGCTTCGGCGAGCCGCTCGTCCCCACCGGCAATTACGGCGAGGATCTGCTGAGGATCGCAGAGTGGTTCCGCTCGAAGCTGCCCGATTACGATCGCTTCAAGGTGCTCGAGCAGCAGGCGCGCGACATCATTGCGGGCAAGAACGATGTTTGAACTGCTCGCCATCAACGCCGCGATCCTCCTCACGCTGGTGCTGATCCAGTGGGCGATCAGCGTGAAGATCGACGACGTCAGCTTCATCGACGCCTTCTGGGGCGCTGGGATGGGCATCCTCGCGCTCGCCAGCTGGCTGCATGTGCCGGGTGGGCCGGGCCAGCTTGCAACGCTGATCTTCGCGATGACCGCCGCCTGGGGCTTCCGGCTCGGCATCTACCTGTTCCTGCGCTGGCGCAAGGAGGGCGAGGACAAGCGCTACAAGCTGATCCTCAAGAAGGATCGCGAGGCGGGGCGTTTCGCGCAGGCCGCGCTCACCCGCGTGTGGCTGATGCAGGCGGTGCTGCTGTTCATGGTTTCGAGCCCGGCGCAGGTCGGCATCCTCGCCAGCTCCGAACCTTCGCCGATCCCGCCGCTCGCTTGGGTCGGCTTCGCCCTGTGGTGCGTCGGCGTGTTCTTCGAATGGGTCGGCGACTGGCAGCTCGCCCGCTTCAAGGCCGATCCGGCGAACCACGGAAAGGTGCTCGACACCGGGCTTTGGCGCTACACCCGTCATCCGAACTATTTCGGCGATTTCGCCGCATGGTGGGGCATCTGGCTCGCCTGCGCCGCGGCGGGCTGGCCCTACGCGGCGGCGACCGTCATCGGCCCGCTGTTCCTGAGCTTCACCCTCACCAAGTGGTCGGGCGTGGCGCTGCTCGAGCGCGGTCTGGACAAGTCCAAGGGCGACAAATACGCCGATTACAAGCGCCGCACCTCGGCCTTCTTCCCGCTGCCGCCGAAGACCTGAACGCCGCCGCCGGCGCCACCATCGGCGTGCTGCGTCGCACAAAAAATCGACGAGCGGCTCTTTTGCCCCGCGCAAAGCTCGCCTATGTTGGCATGCGCGCAAGGAGGCGCGAGCGACATGGCACTGACCGAGATGGCCCGGGATGCGGAGCGCGAGCGGATTGCGCGCCATGTGCTCGACCTCGTCAAGGAACGCGGCTCCGAGGTGCCGTGGACCGTCGCGATGGCCGAAAGCGGGTTGACCCGCGCGCGCTTCGAGGCGCTGTTCGTCGATTACGACGACCTGTTCGATGCCGTCGCGCAGACCTGGCTCGCCCCGCAGCTGGCGGTGATGGAGGAGGTGCTCTCGAGCAGCCTTCCGCCCCAGCGCAAGATGTTCGAATTCTTCCGCCGCCGCTTCGTGATCGCGCAAGGGCGCTTCCGCGAGGACCCGCAGTTCTTCACCGTGCTTTGCGAGATGGGCGCGGCCAATTTCGAGCGGGTGCGCTCCTATGTCGATCTCGCCGACCACTACCTGTGCGAACTGATCGCCGAGGCGCAGGCCGAGGGCTTCTTCGCCGGGCTCGAGATCGACGAGGCGCTCTCGCTGATCAATCAGATGATCAGCAACTACACCCTGCCCGATGCGCTGATCTATCTCGGCGACAAGCTGACCGAGGCGAAGCTGGCGCGGATCGTCGACACGATGTTCATCGGCCTGTCGGGCGAGGCCGGGGCCGATGCAGCGGGTCTGAATACGCTGAAGGTTGCCTCCTAGTTTTCGGCCCACCACGCGGTGGCAGGATCGTCCGCGCCGCGCGCGCCGTGGCGGCGCAGGCCATCGAACAGCCCGCCTTCCAGCGCCATGGTGGCGGGCGCGGAGCGGTTCCAGTCCATCACGTAGAGCCGCTCGGCGATCAGCCAGCGGCCTTCGCGTCTTGCGAGCGTGTCGAGGTAGCGGCCGCCGACGGCGAGCTCGACCTCGCCTTGCGGTGACGGGATGAGGTGGAGCGCGACGCAATTGGTCTCGGCCCGCGCGCTCTCGCCGGTGATGCGGATCACGGTGTTGGAGATGTTGTGCTGGGTCAGGCGCATCGCGCCGAGCCCGGCCATCAGCCCCGGGATGACCTCGGCGACCGGGCGCGCGCCGTCGCCGTAGTCGATCCGGGCGTCGGGGGTGAAGGCGGCGGCGAGCTGGTCGGGATCGCATCGGTCGATGCCGCGGCAATAGAGCGCGAGTGTCTTGGCGATGGCGAGCCGGTCGGCAAGTTCGGTGATCTCCATGCCCGGCAGCCTACCTCGCAAGGCAAGCCGGCGGGACTGCCCAAAGCGTCAGCGGCGCTTGAACTGGAGGACGTTGGCAGGAAGCTTTCTCGAAGGCGGCCCGCGGCGCTTGTCGGCGAGGGCATAGCGCAGCGCGAAGAAGAACATCGCGCCCGAGGCGAGCAGGATCGCGCCCGCCCAGAACCAGTAGGGAAGGCCGATCGCCGCCGCGATCGCGCCGGTATCGGAGAGCTGCGGCTGCCCCTCGATCATGATCTGCTCGGTGAGGAAGTAGCGCCACGCGCCGAACACGCTCCACGCCGCGGTGAGGCCGAGGAACTGGAGCGTGAAGCGCTGGAAGCCTCCGGACGCGCGCCACGCGACTAGGCCGAGCACCGCCGCGGCGACCGGCAGCGCCCACCACCCGGTCGCCGAGCGCACCCAGATGATGGTGCTGGCGAGGATCGCGGCGATCATCACCCACAGCACCGGACGCCAGGCGCGCGGGTGGGCGCTGGCGACGATCAGCGCGGCGCCGGCCAGGCTGGGAGCGAGCGGCCCGCCGACCGCGATCGCCGCCTGCACCAGCCGCGACGCTTCGCCGCTGATGAGGTATTCGGCATAGCCCGATCCGTTCGGGAGCAGCACGAGCCGCTCGAACGACTGGCCCAGCACCGCCGCGGTTAGGCCGTGGCCCATCTCGTGGAACCACGTCGTCAGGATCAGGAAGGGATAGGCGAGGACGTCGCCGAACGGCAGCACCGGCAGCAGCGAGACCACGAAGCCGGCCAGCAGCAGCCGGCCGATCGCCTCGCTTTTGGAGCCGGGGGTGACGAGCGAGGACACCGGCTGCGCTCAGCCCGCCGTTGCCGCTTCGGGCGTGTGGCCCTCCGCATCGACGCGGATGCCGCCATTATCGTGCATCGCGGCCTCTTCGTCCTCCTCGCGCTGTTCGCGCAGGATCGACCAGCTGGCGAGGAACAGCCCCGCCACCAGCGGCCCGAGCACTATCCCTGAGAAGCCGACCAGGCTGATCCCGCCCAGCGTGGTGATGAGGATGATCCAGTCGGGGATGCCGGTGTCGCGGCCGACCAGAATGGGGCGCAGCACGTTGTCGGCGGACGAGATGATGAAGAAGCCGACCAGCAGCACGAAGATCCCCTGCCAGGTCGCGCCGCTGATCAGCAGGTACAGCCCCGCCGGCAGCCACACCGCGCCCGCGCCGATCACCGGCACCAGCGCGAAGATCGCGGTGATCACGCCGAACAGCAGCGCGGAAGGGACGCCCGCGATCAGCAGCGTGATCCAGCCGAGCGCGCCCTGCACCAGCGCGACCACGCCGGTGCCCTTGATGGTTGCGCGCACGATGCCGAGGAGGCGCTCCGCCAGCCGGTCGGCGATCGCGCGCTCGACCGGGACGGCGCACAGCACGGTGCGCCCGATCCGCTCGCCGTCGCGCAGCAGGAAGAACATGACATAGAGCGCCACGCCGAAGGACAGGAAGAAACTGAGCGCGCCGCTGCCGATCGAGACTGCCTGAGTCGCGATCATCCCCGCGCTCTGGGTCAGCAGCTCCTGGAGGCGGGTCTGGACCATGGTGATGTCGGCCCAGCCGCTGCGGTCGACCGCGTCGCGGGCGAAGCCGGGGAGCGCGGTGTAGACCGTGTCGAACAGCGCGGCGAGATCGATCGGCTGCTCCTGCAGCGTGGTTACCAGCACGATCGCCTGCTCGATCACCATGGTCGCGATCCACGCGGCGGGGATCAGGACGACGATGAAGATGATGAGGAGGCTGAGCCCCGCAGCCGGATTGCGCCGCCCGCGCAACCGCCGCAGGACCGCACGGTACAGCGGCTGGAACATGATCGCCGCCAACGCGGCCCACAGCAGCGGCTGGGCGAAGGGCCAGACGATCACCGTCATCAGCAGGCTGACCACCGCGAGGATGATCAGGAAGCTCGCCTGTTGCAGGTCCTCGGTGCGGTTGGGATGGGCGGCCATGGGGTCTTTCGCGAGAGGCTAAACGTCGAGATTGGCCACGTTAAGGGCGTTATCCTGAATGAACTCGCGCCGCGGCTCGACGATGTCGCCCATCAGGCGGGTGAAGATCTCGTCGGTCACGTCGGCATCCTCGACCTTCACCTGCAACAGCACCCGGGCGTCGGGATCCAGGGTTGTCTCCCACAATTGTTCCGCGTTCATTTCACCCAGCCCCTTGTAGCGGCTGATCGAGAGGCCCTTGCGACCGGCGGCGAAGATCGCCTCGAGCAGCTGGGTGGGCCGGCTGATCGTGCCGTCGAAGGTGGCGGCGGGCGCCGGTGCGGCCTCCTCGGCCTCGCCCGCGAGCGGATCGTCGGGGGTGGCGGGGGCCTCGGGTTCGGGCTCCTCGGCCTCTGCCCCGGCGCGCACCAGGCTGACGGGGGCGGCATAGGCTTCGGCCTGCGCGGCGGCGAGGCCGTGGAGCTTGTGTGCTTCGGTCGAGGAGAGGAAGCGCGCGTCGATCTCGTGCACGTCGGTGACGCCGCGCCACAGGCGTTCGAACACCACGGTGCCGTCCTCGCGCTGGCTCGCGGACCAGCGCGCCTCGCGGTCGCCGGCACCGAGGCGCCCGGCGGCGCGGGCCAGTGCGGCGGCGAGCGCTTCGCCCGCCAGCCCCGGCTCGAGCGCGCCCACCAGCGCCATCTGCTCGACAATCCCGCTGTCATAGCGGCGCGGCACGAAGGCGAGCAGGTTCTTGAGCCTCAGCGCCCCGTCGACCAGCGCGCGCAGATCCTCCGCCCCGCGGGTGCCGCCTTGCGTCTCCAGCACGCGGCCGTGCAGTCCGGCATCGACCAGATAGCGATCGAGCGCGGCCTGATCCTTCAGATAGACCTCGCTGCGCCCCTTGGCGACCTTGAACAGCGGCGGCTGGGCGATGAACAGGTGCCCGGCCTTGATGATCTCGGGCATCTGGCGGTGGAAGAAGGTCAGCAGCAGCGTGCGGATATGCGCGCCGTCGACGTCGGCGTCGGTC
>OFDN01001433.1_pt1 | contig 15574 bp, 16 predicted proteins | sample 1520971 | NCBI WGS metagenome assembly OFDN01 (sample SAMEA94257418, study PRJEB24077) | hot springs metagenome | biome: Aquatic biome; feature: Geographical feature; material: Water | place: India | collected 2012-06-12 | depth 5 m
ATATTCATGCAGGATATGAGTATAAATGGCTGAATATCAATCTTTCTGCTCAAAACCTTACGAACAAAGATTACCGCACACACGGCTCAGGAATCAATGGTGTTGGCCGAAGTCTATGGCTAACTTTGAATGTTGGCATTTGATAATTTGTTATATTTTTTGGTACATAAAGCGTCGGGTTTGCAAATCCGACATTATGTATAAACCAAATTTACAAGTGATAAACAAAGGGATATTGACTATTTTTTCATGATTAATAGACCGTAATAACTTTTATGCCCTAATACTTGATTTTTATGATGCTTTTATTTGACTTAAATCCCAAAATGCTAATGATTAGGAAGTTAAATTTTCATGATTACTATTAATTATGAAAATAAGTAGGAAAGAAACAGTAAAAATTTAACAGAATTTTGAAAGATACTGTCTCAATTTAAAATGAAGGGATACAAATGACGATAATTATTGAGAAAAGCTAATTTTCGCAGAAAAAGCATTATTAATTGTAAAAATTGATGCCGATAAATTTCTGGTATTAGCAGTTTAACAATTTGAAACAACACCTAAATAATTCCCAAATAAACAAAAACTTAGTCGATAGATGATTAAAAACTTATATTATTCATGTATATTGCATTTGTAAAGTTCAAATAGCATGAATAATGATAAAAAGAAACCTTGAATCGACTATTTTAGAAGCATTAGATTTTTTTCCTGCGGTTGGAATATTAGGTCCGAGACAGGTGGGCAAGACTACACTTGTAAAGTCTTTGATGAATCAACTTAATAAAGCCTCAATCTATTTTGATTTAGAGATTGCGGAAGATTATGAAACGCTTGTGAGAAATACAACTTGGGTAATTGATAATAACCAAGATAAAACAATTGTTATTGACGAGATTCAGAGATATTTACCCTTATTACCTCAGCTTAGAGGTTTGATAGATCGAAACCGAAAAGCGGGTAGATTTATATTGTTAGGGTCGGCATCACCTGTTTTCTTACAGAAGAGTTCAGAATCATTGGCGGGGAGAGTGGCTTACCATGAATTATCACCAATAGGTCGATTAGAAATGGAACAAGGGAATATCTCTGAAAATACTCATTGGTTAAGGGGGGGCTATCCAGATGCGTTACTTGCACCGAATGATAATTTATGGGGAAGATGGCAACAAAATTTTGTAAAGACCTATGTTGAGCAAGATTTATCAAATCTTGGAATGTCAAATCAGTCAATTTTAGTCAATAATTTTCTAAGAATGATTTCACATGTTCATGGAGGATTATTAAACTATTCAATGATCGCGAGTTCGCTGGGCATTTCACATACAAGCGTACATCGATATATAGATGTATTAGAACAAGCATTTTTAATTCGTAGGCTGGAACCGTGGTTTGTGAATATGAGTAAGAGAATTGTGAAAAGTCCCAAAATATATATCCGGGATAGTGGAAATTTACATTATCTACATAATGTCAGGTCTTTTACTGATTTGACACAAAACCCTGTTGCAGGAGCATCTTGGGAGGGATATGTGATCGAACAAATTATTCAGCGACTTAGAGATGACATTTCACCTTATTATTACCGAACCTCAAACGGAGCGGAGATGGATTTAGTTTTAGTACAAGGATTGAAACCCAAGGTTTCGATTGAGATTAAATTATCTTTGGTACCAGCTTTAAAGAAAGGCTCAACAGAATCAGTGAATGATTTAAAGACAGAGCATAATTTTGTTGTCACACCAGCAGGTGGCAATTTGGCAATCAAACAAAACTGGATACACTGCAATCTAAAAGAGGTTATATGGCAATTATCAGAATTAGGAATTGTAAGTTAAATTTAGAAATTTCTAATATATCTAAATGAAAATTTTATTTATTTAACATAAGATTAATTATAAAACTTTTTATATGCTACTAATTTAACTTGACATATATAATATAAATATATGATAATCAAGGACTTACAAAGAAATAAAAAAAATCGTAACTTCATACCCTACTTACGAAAAGTAGTAGAAAGTTACCGTGCTGGACTGGTCTCTTCTACTGAATTGAAGACTGGTTTGCAGATGGATTTTAAGCGTGTTCGACATCTTAACAGATGGTATTTTAAGCATCGAATTTTACCCCTTCTTAAACCTAAAAAAACTAAGAAAATGAAGTCAGACAATGCTCGAATTAAAGAACTTGAGGCAAAAATCAAGTTGCTTGAAAAAGAAAAAGAATTCTTCAAATTGAAGGCTGTTGCGTGGGAAACTTTGGTCGATGTGGCCGAAGAAACTATGCATATTTCCATCAAAAAAAAGTTCGCACCCAAACGGTTGAAAAGCTGACTTGTCGCTACCCATTGCTGGGTATGAGTTTGCTCTGTTCATTGTTTGGGTTTAGTCGTCAGGCTTGGTATGCGGCTATCAAGCAAAAAGAAAAGGTTTCGTTTGAATTTGATGCTGTTTTGGCTGAAATATTGGCTATTCGTAAGCGAATACCTGGTATTGGCACGGCTAAATTGTATGAGCTTTTAAAGCCTTTTCTGTCTTCCCATTTCATTAAAATGGGTCGAGATAAGATACATTATTTACTAAAAAAAGAGGGTTTATTGGTCAAAAAGAAAGGTCGTAGAGTGGTTACGACCAATTCAGACCATTGCTTAAAAAAATATCCAAATTTAGTAAAAGATATTATTCCAACCGAAACAGAATCGTTGTGGGTGTCCGACATGACTTATCTTTCGTGTGGTCGTGGCTTTGCTTATTTATCATTGATTATGGATGCTTTTTCTCGAAAAATTGTTGGTTGGTCTTTACAAAAAAAGCTGGATGCTAAGGGTCCTGTTTTAGCTCTGAAAATGGCGTTATTGTCCCGCACTAAAGCCACACAATTAATACATCATTCAGATAGAGGTGTACAATACTGCTCGTGGGCGTATGTGGATTTATTAAGGGATGCAAATGTGAAAATTAGTATGTGTTCTTCGGCCGAACCTAATGAAAATTCGATGGCTGAACGCCTGAATCGTACTTTAAAAGAGGATTTTAATGTGAAGGGATTTATTTCTTTTTGTGAGGCTTCGGAGGTAATTGAACGAGTAATCAAGACTTATAATGATTACCGTCCACACGCCTCATTAGATTACAGAACGCCTAAGCAGGCTCATCAAGCTATTGGTAGTCAAAGACTTAGGTGGTATCCGTATAAAAAAATAAGGTTTTCTAATGTGATTAGAAAACCTGTAAATTCGGGATAATCCGAAACTGTCAAGCTATCCTCGTAGCATACGGTATTATCAAAAGTTCCTCATACTTTACATCCGCAAAGGCTGGGTCAAGTGTATTTTGAGCTAAGTACTAGGGTTTTAATGATTTTATAAATTGCGTAATAAGCTTATTCTTTTGAAGTTTGATAAAAGTATCGGGAGATGCGAATTCTAACGAATTTAATTTATTTTTCTCCGAATAATTCTTTAAAAAAGCCGAGTCAAAACAAAACATTATTGGCTCAAAGTTATCTTCAGTGATTTTATATCGTGCCAATCGATTCTTCCGAGCCAAGAAGTATTCACCAGATTTGAAAATATAACTTTTGTGACCATCAAAACAATTAATACTTCCATTGGCTACATAAACAAATATGTGGTCAGGGATAAAATGCTCGGTAAGAATATTTACAAGAAGGTCTTTTGTTAAATCTATCATTTCATTGCACTTTGTGCCATTTTTTTGTAATCCCCACTATCGGAAATCTGTAGTAGATTCGCATTTTTAAAATATCTTTTTCAAGATAAAAATTGCAATCCATCGTTATTCCCAAATTAGCTAAATAAATCTTACCATTTAAATACTTTCCTTTTGAAAACACTAAATCTGTAATGATTTCTAAATCTTTCAACTTTCGGTTTCGTAAATCTTTTACAGGATTTTTTGTGTCTTTTTTGGGAGTGATTCCATCGAGTTCAAACATTTTATTGCCCCAACCTTCTGTCATTTTCCAGAAAAAGTGTTTCCTTTTGAATATATTTCTATTTTTGAGTCACCTGCTTGGCTCCTCCATTGGCCTATAATGTTGTAAGCAGAAGTAAAATTCGTCTCAGTTGTTGATTTTTTTATTATCAGAGTCATAATTAGTACTATAAATACCAAAGCTAATAAAATAATTTTACTCATTTTCATGGTTTAATTAAATTGAATTTTATAATGCTTTCTAAAGCAGCCAGAATAGCGTCTTCTTGAGTACGCAGAGGCTCCCAACCAAGCATATTTTTGGCTTTTCTATTACTTACATTTCTATTCATTCTTAACAGCAAACTTCCTTCTTTTGCTTTTTCATTAAATATTGAAGCTATTTTCAATACCAAGTTAGGTACTTTTCTTGTTGATACATTTGATGTAAAAATTGGTTTGGAGTTTCGAATTAACTTAGCTATTTCTTGCATTGATATTTGTCCATTAGCAGTAGCAATAAATCTTTGACCATTGGCCGAGATGTTTTCCATAGCTCTGATGTGTAGGTCTGCCACATCTCGTACATCCACAATATTCAGTGGAATGTTGGGAATGGCCTTCATTGAGCCATCGAGCATGTTTAATAAGATGTTGAAACTTCCTGTGACATGTTCATTCATCGACGGTCCTAAAATAGCTACGGGATTAATTGTGGCAAATTCTAAACCATGACCTTCATTTTTTATAAATTCCCAAGCTGCTTTTTCTGACAGTGTTTTCGATTTTTCATACACAGAAAGGCCATTGACAGTTGTATCTGTCCAGTCCGCCTCAGTGGTTTCTCTGATTTTATCAGTTTGACTAAAACCCACCGCTCCAAAGTTTGAAGTCATTACTACCCTTTTAACGTTAGCCTCTATAGCAAATTTCAAAATACGTTGTATGCCTTCAACGGCCGGTCTGATAGCTTCTGTTTCATCTTTGGGTTTATCTAAAAATACTGGCGAAGCAACGCTTAGTACAAACTTACAGTCTTGCATAGCTTCTTTCCAATTGTGGTCGCTAAGGAGTTCTGCTTCTACAAATGATAAATTTTCAAAAGAATTTATTCCGTTTGCTTTTAAGGTTTCAAGTACTTTTTCCTTACTTTTTAAAGAACGCAAACTTGCTTTGACTTTATATCCTTTTTTCAACAATTGCAGAATAATATGCATTGCCAAGAAACCATTACCACCAGTTACTAATACGGCTTTTATATTTTCCATGATTGATTTTTATGAAATTAATGATACAAAGGTATTTCGAAATAAACGTAGATTGGATTGTTGAGAAGTCCAAAAAAAATTTGTTGAGAAGGTCAAAATAAGTTGAAATAGCAAAATTGTGTTGCCTTTAATGTTTGATGATATTTGATTTTAATAAAATGGGAAATAATTTTATCAAAAATCACCGAATAGTTAGCTGCCATGAATACTTGAAAAGCAATTTATGTGATAGAATGGAGATGTATTCCAGCATTTTAGAACAAATGGACTCAATTTTTTATGTTTTTTCGTCATTGATTGTAATATGGTGTGATATTCATGCAAGCTTAAATCAACTTTATTAAAAACAAATATTACAAAGGCCTCTAATGAATAAAATGATATTTTGAGATTACTAAGTTTCAAAAAGTGTACTGTCGGTTTTATGTGGTCCAAGAAGTCGTAGCTTTCTGGACTAAACCATTCTGAAAACGCATCTATATATTTATTGTAAGAAATATAGTCCATAAAGTAGGTTCAGTTCAAAATATTGAATTATATTTGTGAGACTAACTTTTTGAGACTATCATGAATAATATATTCGGATATACTCGTGCTTAGCAATTTGCCAAAATTTCGATATCGAATGTAGTGGTCAAGACATAATATTCAAAAAGAAAGAATGAAATCTCTAATTTTGGAGTTTCGTATAATAATACAACACTATGTCAAAAAAAGTTAAATACCAGAAATACGAAGTTGTTTTGATTTATTTTTACCTTCCACAAAATTGTCATTCGGAATAATAAAAGGAAATTCTCGTGAAAAATGACGGATTGACTGATGAAGTATTTGTTTGGGGTAATTTAGAGTTTGGAAAGACAGGACTTTCCCACAGTGTTTGTATGAAAAAGTAAAATATTCACATTAGAAACCTGTTTATGCAAAAATTGTATAATCGACTCGTACTAACCACTGACACCTTAAAACTGAACTTGTGGTTTCAAATAACGCTCGTTAAGTAGGACTTTAGGAAGCATAAATAATGTCATTTTTACCATTATTTTACTTTACAGACAAAAACTAATGAAATTTACCACTCTCTCGAAAATTTATTTTCAAGCATTTTGTCTTTTACGGTAGTTCTGAACGAGTAAGCAAAAGTCACCAAAATAGCTCTTGTATCTGCTTTTGAAGTTCGGAGTGATGTAAATCCGTCTGTATTTAATCGAGTTCCGCTTTGGAGCGTATTAAAAACATCTACAACTGTAAGTCCGAAACGAGCATTTTTGCCAACCTTCTGCTGATAGCCTAAATCAATGAAATATATTGGTGTAAGGTTTCCTTGTGGAGTGGTGACGGCCGATGTATAATTGGCAATGACTTGTATTTTACTTCCCTTGCCGAATCCAAAATTATTAATGATTTTACCAAAGCCGTTGAGCATGGTTTTTAAGGCATCTGATTGTAGATTTGTACCATTGAGTTTTTGCTGAAAAATCGAAAAACTGGCATTAAAATCATATAGTTTAGAGGGTTTTCCTGACCATATATTTTCGATACCATAGCTGTCCGATGTGCCGATATTTTGAGGTGTGTTCAGAACTGCTCCATTTCCTAAATCTCTAAAAAATGGTCGTATGGTATTTTGTGCATACCTATAAAACAAATTAGAAGAAAGGCTATATTCTTCCCATTCTTTGTTATAGCCCAGCTCTGCGGCATGAATAATTTCGGGTTTGAGACTTGGATTGCCGCTACGAGGATTCAGAGCATCGGTAACGTCAGTAAATGGATTGAGCTGCCCTAAACTTGGGCGATTGATACGCTTGGCATAACTCAATTTCCAAAAAGATTTTTGGTTTTGGTTATAAATCAAATTGACAGTTGGGAAAACCTTGAAATAATCATTGTTGAATTTTGTAGATTGGTCTTTGGTTGCTCCATTATTGAAGACCTGTTCCGCTCGTAATCCTACTTCATATTGCCAAAGAGATTGCTTTTTTGAATGCAAAAGAGCGTATAAGGCATGAACTTGCTCATTGAAATCAAAAACATTAGTTGCTGCCAGATTTGGCACATAGGTATCTGTAATTTTATCAGCAAATAGAAAATCGGAACGGATAGAACGAAAAATACCCTTGTAGCCCAAATCAAGTGTATTTTTTGATGAAATCGGTTGAGCATAATCAATTTTGGCGTTTGATACGATGCCATCTTCGTAATTATGGGTTCGTTGTAAGGCGAGATTACCAAGTTTTGCTAAATTTTCAGATAATGACTGGGTATCAATATCTGTATTTTCTCGCCCGTTTTCGATGGATGATGTTAGGCTTGCCGAAAAAGTTTTCTGTTTGGTTTCAAATTGGCGGTCGAAAACTAAGGCAAACTCGGCTACTTTAGAACGACGAATTTCGAGAGAACGGCGGTCAGTGCCTGAGCTAAAGCTATTGGTTTGACTAAAAAATCTGCTTTGCAAGCCTTCATCATTATCTTGTCCTTGTACATTTCCAATGGCTTCAAAAGCCAATGTATTTCGTTTATTTATCTGATAATCAACGTTTAATTTTAAATTTTGCAATAGGTCTATTCTTTCGTCAAAGCGATATTGAGAAAGTAAGTAATTATCAATTAATTGATAATTAGTACGACTACCTTCAATGATTCGGGTACGTCCTGCAAATCGGTTGTCATAACCTATACCAATATTCCATTTATCAGATTTATGATTCAATAGAGCAGAACTATTCAGCCTAAATCTCGAACCCATACCTGCACCCAAAGCTAAAGCCCCGTTTGTGCCGTCAGCTTTGTTCTTTTTAGAATTATATTAATGATTCCGCTTTCAGCATTGGCATCGTATTTGGCGGAAGCCGAGGTAATAATTTCGATAGATTCGATACTACTTGCAGGAATCTGGTCAGTATTGGCAAGGTTTGAGTTTCGCCCATTGATAAGTATCAATGGGCTTTTACCTCTTAGTGTAATACCTCCATCTGCATCAACCGCTATCGTAGGTGTATTTTTGAGTAGGTCGGTAGCGGTGCCACCTGCTTGCGTGAGATTGGCCGCTGCATTGACAATAAAACCCTCATTGGTTTTTTGTATCAGCTTTTTTTGAGCTGTTATTTGTACCTCTCCCAGTAGTTTTTCATCTCTGAGCAGTTCAATTTCGTTGAAAACTCGATTGGGAACTTTCTCTGACAGCACGAGTTGTTCTTGGTGAGTTTTGTACCCAATCAGCGATGTTTTGAGCAAATAAGTATCAAAAGCTACTTTTTCAAATTGAAATTTACCCAATGAATCGGTATTTGTAAAATACAGATATTTTGTTGAATCCGTGAGTTTTGCCAAAGTAATCGTTGCAAACTCTAAGGCTTGCTTTGATTCTGTTACTTTACCCGAAATGCTTCCTGTTTTTTGTGCAAACGAATACGCACAAACCAAAGTTGAGTAAATGAATGCCAAATATTTTTTCATGAAAAGTCTTATTTGCCCATTTTCAGAGCAATTTCTAAACGTTGAGCGGCATTATCCCAATTCATAAAGTTGAAAAGTTCGTCCACAAAATCGGCACGTTTGTTTTTGTATTTGAGATAATAGGCGTGTTCCCAAACATCTACTACCATTAACGGCACAATACCCCAAATTGTTAATTTTTCATGGTTTTCAACTTCCAAAATCATTAAGCGATTACTTTGTGGATGAAAGCCCAAAAGTCCCCAACCGTTGCCATCCACATTTTTAGAGTGATGTGACAATTGCACTTTCATTTTATCAAAAGAACCAAAATCTTTTTCGATTCGCTTTAATAAATCGCCAGTAGGTTCATTCTTTTTGTTGGTAATATTTGTCCAAAATATGGTGTGCAATACATGGCTCGACAAGTGAAGCGAAAGTTTCTTTGTCCAGTAATCAACGCCTTCAAAATTGCCTGTTTCTAAGGCAGATTTTATTAGGCCTGTGGCTTTGTTGGCAGTATTTACCGCCCCACCATGATGAGCTGTGTAGTGCAACTTTAGTACATCGGCTGGCATAAATGGCTCTAAAAAGGTGTCTGAGTAAGGCAATGCTCCTAAAACGAATTTTCCTGTTTCGTCAGTAAGTTTGTCCATGCCGCTTTCGTTGAGCGTAGCACTAAATACATCGTTGCCTTTCAAAAGACTTGCTCCTGTAAACAGTGAGGTGTTGGTAATAAATTGGTTTCGTGTCATTTCCTTTACATTAAGAAGTACATTTATGAGAAATATTTGGAGAAATACTATTGTTTTTTCTTTTGTAAATCAAGATTTTGAAAGAAAAAGACTCTAATGGAATTAATATTTTTGAACTTATCACCTGCACCTAATTGCTGATAAACGTTCATATAACCCAATTGGAGACTTGAATGGCTGTCAAAATTATAAGCCAAACCCACAAACAAGCGGTTCTGGTCAAATAAGTTATAGACATTGTTTTTAGAAAGGTTTATCATCACTTCATTATTTAGCAAAGCCGAAACCGTTTTTTGAGCGATTCCTTTCTTGCTCAAAGGGACATTTAAAAAGAAATTATAGCGAATTCGTTCGTCAAATCGAAAGCCATCTGCCAATTCATTATCATTTTTAATTTTTCTTCTAAACCTTTCTTCCAACCGCACCCATTGCATGGTACGTACTTTACCATATTTATTATGAAGCTGTAATTGATGCCAAATCCTATGCTCTGGTTGCGAAACATTGGCGTGGCCTTCTTCGGGAAAATGATTGATAAAGGCATAACCATTTGTGAATTTCAAATCGTCGTTTATGTAATACATTGCTCCCAGACGAACGATGCCTTTTGAGGCTTCTCCAACAAAGCTATGAGTTGTCCGGAAATGAAAATCGCCCCACAGTCCCCATTTGTTTGAAAGTCGTGTTTGATTAAAATAACCCATCCAAACTTGTTCTTCGTCGGTAGTTTTACGAGTAGTTTGTGCAAAAGCGTTGATACTTATAAGAAATAGTAGAATGATTTTTTTCACAAGAAATAAGTTTTGAGTGAATAACCAATAATTGCACAGCCCAAAATTAGGTAAAGTACCATGATTTTCTGTTATTTCTTAGGTAAAAGTACAGTTAATATTGTAAAAATTAACGTGTAAATATCTTTTGGTCTAAAATAATGACAAAACGATATGGCTCTTGTTAGCAAAGCAATTACGCCATTTACAAATTAACATACTTGTAAAAAAAACGAAAAACCTTTTAAAAAATAGAATTTTCGACTGCAAAAATTAGAGAAAAATTTATAGTCGAATTGGCATGAAAGCCTTTAGAGGAAATTTAATCAATGTTTGATTCACCAATTAAATGTAAATAGATGACAAGAAAAAGAAGATATTTAGATAAATAAATTAGGATAAGTCTTACTGAATTAATCGTAACTTAATTGTGGGAAGAACAAAAAATTGAGTATGTTTTTTTACGTACCCTTTTCTACGAGGGTACGTAAAAAAACATAAAACTACTTCGGCACAACCACTCCATCAATCACATGCACCCAACCATTTGAGGCTCTCACCGAGCCAATGATTTTGGCATCACCGATATATGTTATACCATCTTTTACGCTAAATGTTGCATTTGTCCCATCAACCATCCCCATTGATTGCCCATCTTGAAAGAAATCTGCCGCCAATGCCGATGTCATTACATGATGTTCGAGAATGGCTTTCAATTTATCTTTATTTTCAGGTTTTAGTAAATCTTCAACCGTTCCTTTTGGTAATTTTTCAAATGCGGCGTTGGTTGGAGCAAATACCGTAAACGGCCCTGCATTTGAAAGAGCATCTACTAAGCCAGCAGCCTGTACGGCCGTTACGAGTGTGGTATGGTCTTTTGAGCCAACGGCTACCTTGACCACATCTTTTTGTGAATCATTGTCTTCAACACCCGATTGTCCTGCATTGGCAATAGCAGGAGCTTCGGCAGTAGTTGAGGTTTGTTGTTCGGTGTTTGATTGGCAAGCAAGCGTTGTTGCCAAGATAATAAGTGAATAGAATACATTTTTCATTTGAGTAAAATTTAATTATAAATCCTTTTTATTAAAAATTCTAAATGCTAACCCAATAGGTGAAATTATCCATGAAAGAATAAGGAGAATGGCTATGGTAAAGCCAAGGTTTGAGCTAAAAAACTGCTGAAAAATAGCCCCAGTTACACCTAAAAGTGCTGAAATATCAAGTTTCATCAAGACCAAAATTCGAGCTAAATCTGATGGATTAAGTGCGGTAAATACTAATGAGGCTTTTTCGAGTGGATAATCGCTGAAAGAAAGAAGTGCTGTAAGTACAAAACCATCATAAACGATAGTAAAATAGAACCAAATACCCAACGAAATGCCAATTCCCTTGGCTTTATCTTTGGTAATTGCCGAAGCTAAAAACGCCAATGAAACAAAAACTAAGGTGAGTAATAAGCCACATAAAACTAAAATGAGTCCGCTTACTGAGCCTTCAAAAATGTAAGTCGGTAGTCCTACTCCTATCAGAAATGCCAATGAAAGTGAAATACTCACGCCCCAATATTGACTAAAAAAGATAGTTTTTCGACTAATTGGTTGTGCTGAAAGCAATTCCAAAAACTCGTATGAATTATAAAATTGGATGGTTGTGAAGATGATACTTACCAAAGGTATAACCATTAAAATGATGTTTAATAAGCTCAAAAGCCCTTTATTTGGGTCGGCTTCAAAGCCAAAAAAGGCAAGACTGATGAGCAAGAGCAGAATAGTGTAACTTATCACGAAACGATTTCGGATAATATCATAAACTACATATTTGATGACTTTATTCATGACTTTTATTGATTTTCTTTATTAGAATAATTCCTGCAATTGTAAGTAAATAAGCCACAAAACTGATTCCATTGAGTAAACCACCCAATTTGCGGAGTTCGTAGTGTTGAAAAACATCGCCGTAAATTCTTAAAAATAAGCTAAAATGTAAGGCCAATAGCCAAACGTACATAATAGGATGAAAGGGTGTGAATCTGATATGAAGCAAACTCGGAAAAATAATCGGAGCATGAGCCAAAATCATGGTTAGCACAAAACCCATAAAAAACGAATGTAAAAGTGCATCATAGAGATAAGGATTATCGGTTTTCAAAAGCCCTAATCCACCAGTAATAATCAACCATATATAAGCACTTAGCAAAGCCACACCGAGAAACTTAAAATGTCCTTGTTTTTTTAAGTTTATCTGAGCAATATCATGACGAATGAGCCATTGGGCAATTCCCCACAAACTAATACTAACCACTACCACCAAACCAAAATGATAAAGAAAAGAACTGACCAAAATCAAACCAAGCCAAATATAAAGTTCGATGATTGCCGTCTTGGTAACTGGCAGAAACCTTGTCAGATTGAGCCTTTCGCCTACAATTGTGAATATTAAATAGAGCATCCAAGCGGCAAAAGCCATCGGATAGGAATGCGTAATAATAAAAATCGTGAACGCAATCACTTGAAAAACTGCTCCGATGAGCATCAGCACATCGCCCCAAAGTTTATAGTTTTGGTAATTCTGAAAAGAAATTAAGCAATATCCTAAACTACCCAAAAGTAAGACACTAAATGTAATTTTATGTTGCTGAAAAAGAATGAAAAACAAACTCGAAACCATCAGAATTGGTATAAACCACGTCCAACGAGTTTTCAAAACACCTACTCTTTCTACGCTTATCAATGTACCTAAAAATGAGCCTGTCATCAGAATACCATGATGTGGAATCGGTAAACTCGAACTTACAGGAAACGCCCACCCGATGCGAATAAAGCCCACATAAAGACCAATCAACATTGAAATAAGAGCTATGGGCAGTATGATAAAAGTGAGTTTTTTCACGCCAATTCGAGTGCTTTTGATTGGATTTTAGTTTTTTTTTGCATCAAAAGTGCAATAATTTTATTGAGTTTGGTTTCGCCAATTTCTTCTTTAAGGCTTTCCAATTCTTTGAAAAACTGAATTTGTCCATCTTGAATATAAAGAATATGGCTTGCCAATTCTTCCAAATCAGAAAGTATGTGCGAAGTGATAATAATGAGTTTTCCTTTTCGGCTTTCGTTCTGAATTTTCTCTTTCAGCATCTCACTTGCCAGTGGGTCTAAACCTGCGGTGGGTTCATCCAAAATCAAAATTTGTGGGTCAAATAAAAACGCCAAAGCCGCACTTACTTTTTGTTTTGTTCCACCCGAAAGCGTACCGAGCGGTTTTTCGTAAATCTCTTTTAACGCAAATGCTTCAATAATTTCTTCGTCTAATTTTTCGGTGTGGTTTTTCCCCAATCGAATATCAATCATCATCTCGAAAAGCTGTCGGATTTTCAGATTGGGCGGATAATGCCCGATTTGTGGCATATAGCCAATTTTTGAACGGTAAGTAAAATCTTGTTTGGTATCTTGGGAATCGACATAAATTTTGCCGTTATCTGGCACAACCATTCCCAGCAAACTTTTAATGAGCGTTGTTTTGCCCGAGCCATTCGGCCCTACAATGGCCACTGATTGCCCTTTCTCGAAGCAAACATTGATATTTTGCAAGACTTTTAGTTTACCGAATGATTTATTTATGTTATCAAAAAGTATCATATTCCAAAGAATTAGTGAATGAGCGAATAAAATTTTAGGCACTTATCTGTAAATCCATATTAATTGGCTCTAATTTGATAGGCTTCATCAATGGTTTTTCGTCTTTTAGATTTTCAGGTGTAAGGCTCGGAATAATTTTTTCAATTTTATCAAGTAGAGTTGCCGTGAAACTTCTTAGCAACATCATTACTTGAGGAACTCTTTCGATGAGTGTCGAAAATAAACTGACAGGTCTATACGAAATATCACCCACACCATCTCGATTGAGGTCATATCCTTCGTACCTATCCCAATAATTTTGAGCTAAATCATTATAAACTGAGTTTCCGTTAGTGGCAATGTCAAAGGTATTTGCAAAAAAATTATTGGTCTTGATGCTGTTATCATCGCAATTGGCTTGGATTCTCATGGCAATTCCATTTTGCGAAAATTCATTTTGTTGGAAAGTAGTTCGACTACAACCTTCCATATAAATCCCGACTGTATTCGACTGAAATTGATTGTGTTCGATGTGGCTATCAGCAATATCTTTTAGTAAAATTCCGTAAGCTGCACCGCCCCAATTATCTTTAAAAATATTATTTTTCATCGTTACGTGTTTGGTGTACATTACGGCAACGCCTGCCCCATTTTTTACGAATTGATTAAATTCATAAGTATCATTGTGCGAAAACATAAAGTGTAAGCCGTAGCGAATGTTTTGGGTTGTATAGTTGTGAAGAACTTTTGAATTGGTAACGAACTCGAAATAAATTCCATCCCGATGCCCCTGCACGTAATTGTTGGCAATCAAGATACTATCGCACTTCCAAGCATGAATACCATTGCCAGTGGTTTGTTCATCTTTTGGCTGTCCAATCACCTGATTATTAAGCACTTTAGATTTGGTACAAGCTGACAGATATACTCCAAAATAGCAGTTTCGGAAACGATTATTTTCAATAACAACATTCTCAGATTCTAAAACCTTTACACCTGCCCAGTCTATCGAACTTGTTTCGCCAACATTATGAAATTCGATGCCTTTTACTTGCGTTCCAGAGGCTTTTATGGTCAGAATTTCGCCTTTGAACTGGGCATCTAATACTGGAAAATCCTTACCAACGATTATCAAAGGTTTATTTATTTCGATGTTTTTGATTTTGTAATTACCTCTTAAAATCAAAATACTATCGCCATCCGATGCTTTTTCGATGCTTTGATAAAGCAATTTTACGTTGTTTACCTGCCAAGTTTTGGCGAAAGCAATGTTAGCAACAAGTACAAATAAGATAGTCAAGTTTTTCATTTTGGCTTATTTATTAAACTTTTCAAGCACTTCTTTCCACGAAAAAATCTTAATAGTTGCCTCTTTTTTACTCTCTGCTTCAACTGCTTTTATTTCTGAAAAAGCCGCTAAATCGCCTCGCATGGGGCTTGCAAAGGCTTCGCCACCCAAAAAAGTAGCTTTGCGTACATCAATAAATTTCTTTGGATTCTTAAAATCATTTACAACCATGAAAGCATAATCAGCATCTGATGTTTGGCTTGCTTTCATGTATTTGACCATACAGCTCACATCATCAAACTTGAAAACCTTACCTTTGCTCGTAACCAACTCACAGGCATATTCTTTGTCCATGATGGTCATTTTGCATAAGCCACAATTATCTTTTCCGTAATTAATTGGCTCGGTTTGACTCGAACAGCTCGACATGAACGCCAATAAAATTCCTGCGATAGCAAATATCTTTTTCATACCTATTTATTGTATTTTGATTCGTAGAAAGT
>OFDN01001434.1_pt1 | contig 15549 bp, 16 predicted proteins | sample 1520971 | NCBI WGS metagenome assembly OFDN01 (sample SAMEA94257418, study PRJEB24077) | hot springs metagenome | biome: Aquatic biome; feature: Geographical feature; material: Water | place: India | collected 2012-06-12 | depth 5 m
ACCGGGCGCCCTCGCCCGGTGCCCGGCAGGCGAGGGCGCCGGCCGGACAGGTGACAGCCGAGGCGGCTGTCCCACTATGGGGTCGATGTCCAGACGCACCACCCGGCGCTTGCCAACGCAGGAGTTCAGGGCGATTCCCAACGTGCGATGCCGATCTTCCTCGAATGTGACCGCTGCACCGCCTGCTGCCGCTGGCCCGGGCAGGTCAAAGTGACCGCCGCCGAAATTGGCCGCCTAGCCCCCCACCTGAATCTTCCGGAGGCGGAGTTCATCGCCCGCTATACCCGGCTCAACGCCAACCGTAGCGGACTGGCCCTGACGGATCAGCCCAACGGTGCCTGCGTGTTTCTCGACGGTGACTCCTGCCGGGTGAATCCGGTGAAGCCGCAGCAATGCCGCGACTTTCCCAACCTGTGGAGCTATCCCGGCGCCGAGAATCTCTGCCGGGCCAAGCCAGTCGAAGTCACCGCAGAGGAATGGCGCCAGCGAATCCGCCACGCCACCGGGCGCGACCTGCCCCCACCCGCGTAACTCCGGCCGGCCTCAGCGTCGGCGAAGCCAGCCGTTGGCGCGCATCCATTCCCCTGCCCGATCCGGCCAGCTTGTCACCGGATTTTCCGTCCGGCGCAGTCCGTAGCCGTGACCGCCGGTGGGATAGACATGGAGTTCAAACGGCACCTTGGCCTGCTTCAGGCCCGCACTGAATCCGAGCGCATTTTCGACCCGCACGGGATCATCCTGGCTCATCGCGAGGAACATCGGCGGCGTATTCGTGGACAGCGGCAGATCGGCCGCGACCCGGTCGCCCTGCTCCTTGTCCGTCAGGTAACCCGGATAGATCAGCACCGCAAAGTCCGGCCGGCAGCTCAGTTGATCAGCCGAGTCCACCGCGGGATACGCACGGGTCTGGTAACGCGTGCTCAGGGCCGCCGAAAGGTGTCCGCCCGCCGAGAATCCGAGCACACCCAGCCGCTGCGGATCCAAGCCCCACTCCGGCGCATGCTGACGCATCAGCCCCAACGCGCGCTGGGCGTCCGGCAACGCCACGGCGTCCTTCTCCAGGCCGGGGCGTTTGGGCACGCGATACTTGAGGAGAACCCCCGTGACGCCGAGGGAGTTCAGCCACTCACAGACCTCGGTCCCTTCGAGATCCAGCGCAAGAATGTGGTAACCGCCCCCGGGGCAAACCAGCACCGCGGCGCCAGTGTCCTTGTCCGCCGGTGGCCGATACACGCTCAGGGTGGGCTTGGTCACATTGCCCAAGCGGATGACCCGCTGGCCGGCAATCAACTGGTCGGTCGGCTTGGTCATGTCCTTTTCCTCACCGATCACACCGGCTTCGCCGGGAGGAGTGCCGGGCCAGAGATCCAGCACCACCGCCGGTGCCCCAGCCTGAACCAACTGGGACAAAAGGAGGGCAACGCAGAACCTCAGCGCAAAACGGCAGCCAGCGGCGTGGAACATGACCGCAAGTGAAACTTGCGGACCGACCAATCGGCCAGTCCGAATTTCTGCCCGACTTGGTGGAATCCGCGCAAAAATCAAATTCCGGCTTGCCCTAAGCCGGCCCCTCCCTATTTTCGCGCCGCGTTGTGCATCCGTAGCTCAATTGGATAGAGCAGCTGACTACGGATCAGCAGGTTTGAGGTTCGACTCCTCACGGATGCACCACTCCTTCCCCAGTATTCTTTTCCCCCTCCTGTTCTGCGTTTTCTGGCCGCTCGTGTCGCCCAGGATTGTCGAAACCGCCACTGACAGACCTAGTCTGAGTAACCGCGCTGGTGGCCCCCTGGTAGGAATTGTGCGTCCGCCGAAACTCAGAGGCCTCGACAGGCGGGCTCGCGGGCGACTCCCTCTGCCCGGGGCCCGAAGCGCATTCTCTCCCCGACTTCGGGCTTGCGAAGCTGGGCGCTTCGCGCTGACCGTTTTGCCGCTTTCCACGACATCGTTATGGCCAAGAAACAACTTCGCATCGGGCTCATCGGCTACAGCTTCATGGGCCGCGCTCACAGCAACGCCTTTCACCAGGTCAACCACTTCTTCCCCTCCGGCTACGAGCTCGTGCCGCAGGCCGTTTGCGGCCGCGACGCCGCCAAGGTCCAGGAGTTCGCCGACAAGTGGGGCTACAAGTCCATCGAGACCGACTGGCGCAAGCTCATCGAGCGCGATGACATCGACGTCATCGACATCGCCACGCCCAACAACATGCACGCCGAGCAGGCCATCGCCGCCGCCAAGGCCGGCAAGATGATCCTCTGCGAGAAGCCCCTCGGCCTGAACTCCAAGGACGCCGAGAAGATGCTCAAGGCCATCGAGAAGGCCGGCGTGCCCAACATGGTCTGGTATAACTACCGCCGTTGCCCCGCCGTAGTGCTCGCCAAGCAGATCATTGATTCCGGCAAGCTCGGCCGCATCTTCCACTACCGCGCGAACTTCCTCCAGGACTGGACCATCAACGCCGACCTCCCGCAGGGCGGCACCGGCCTCTGGCGCCTCGACGCCAAGGTCGCCGGCTCCGGCGTCACGGGCGACCTCCTCGCACACTGCATCGACACCGCCATGTGGCTCAACGGCGGCATCAAGGACGTGAGCGCGATGACCGAGACCTTCGTCAAGGAGCGCAAGCACAACCTCACCGGCAAGGTCGAGAAGGTCAGCATCGACGACGCCTGCCTCTTCCACTGCCACTTCAACAACGGTTCCCTCGGCCTCTTCGAGTCCACCCGTTACGCGCGCGGCCACAAGGCGCTCTACACCTTCGAGATCAACGGCGCGAACATGTCCCTCAAGTGGGACCTGCACGACCTGCACCGCCTCCAGATCTTCGACTACACCGACGAAGGCCCCGAGCGCGGCTGGAAGAGCGTCCACGTCAGCGACGGCGACCATCCCTACTGCGGTAAGTGGTGGGTGCCCGGCCTCCAGCTCGGCTACGAACACAGCTTCGTCCACGCGATGGTTGAGTTCGTGCAGGGCCTGGAAAGCGGCAAAGGCTGCAAGCCCGACTTCAAGGACGGCTTGGCAACGGACTACGTCGTGGACGCCGTGCTCGCCTCCGCCAAGTCCAGGAAGTGGACGAAGGTGAAGCAGGTGAAGGGCTGATTCACCTCGTCTGCCGGACCAAGAGCCCGCCCCAGAACCGGGGCGGGCTTTTTGCTTTTGGTCAAAGCTCGCTCCGGACGTTCGCAGCTTGTAGGTTTCTTCCCGCGGACATGTTCCCGCCCCGCCGATGAATCCTGCCGTCAATCTGTTCGCCGTGATCTCCGCCTTCGAGGGATCCCCCAACGTGGTGCGTTTTGTTGACCGCGAGTCCGGTCGCCTGGTGGCAGTGGATCTGGAACTCTATCGCGCGGCCAAATCCAAGCGGCCGGCGGACGAGGAGTTGGCGGAATCCGGCAGCCAGGAGCTGGAACTTGCCCGCAGCATTGTGGCGGACAAGGGCCGGCGGTTCGTCACCGGCCCCGGGCCGGCGGACTTCCCCGAATACCAGACGATGCAGGATTACATTGCGTCGCTGACCGACCGCACGCTGGCCTTTGAACTCGCGCAGGCGATCAAGGCCCGCGGGGCCTTCCGGAAGTTCAAGGAGGCCCTGGACCACTTCGGCATGCAGCATGACTGGCTGGCTTTCCGGGACCGGGCTCTGGACCGCTGCGCCCGCGAATGGGTCGCCAAACGACAGTTTGCCCTCGATGAGACGCCCCCGCCGCCGAAGCCCGTCCGCCCAAAAATGCGTTGGAGCAGCGGCCGCCCGTTCTGAATTCAGCCGAAGCTTCAACCGCCGGCGACGATTTTGACGATCTCGAGGCGGGCACCGTCGGCGAGCGGTCGCCCGGCGAATTCGCTGGGGGCGACGGCCTCGCCGTTGAGTTCGACCACCACGGACCGCGGCAGCAAGCCCTGACGGATCAAAAACTCCTCCAGCGTGCAAGGGGCGGCCGTCGTGACCGCCTGGCCGTTCGCGGTGACGTGGAGCTCAGCCATGTTTCGGCTCCCGCGGAAGTTGCCGGCCCAGTTGCCGGAACCACGGCGCAAACATTTCGCGGATGTCCGGCATCTCGGATTCGGGTTCAGTGCGGCTGCGGAGGTATTGCGGAAAGGCGAGCCGGAGCGTTTCCGAGCCCGAGCGCAGGGCTTCGCCGGTGGCATCCGTGACGCGGTAATCAAACTCGACCCGGGCGGGCCATTGGTCGGTGACGACCCGGACCGGACGGCGCGCCAGAGGATCGATCCAGCCGGCGCGGTCAATGTCCCGGAAGGTGAGGCGGACATTGCAGCCTTCCGGAATGTAAGCATCGGCAAGGTCAATCAGCTCATTTTCCAGCCGGCGCTGTTCGGCGATGAGCGAGTAGCTGGCCTCTGCGCGAGGCGGGACGAAGTCGGTGAAGTTCGCCGGTTCTTCCCATTTGACCGTGACGGTGCCGCCGCCCTTGGGCGCGGTCGAGGCGCAGCCGGCCAGCACGAGCGCGAGCAGTAAACCGGAAATGACGTGCAACAGCTTCATGCCCGGACGGACTCAGAGCGGTTCCTTGAGCAGTTGGATGAACTGCCGCATCGCGGGCGAGAGGACCTTGGTCTTCTTGGCGATGATGGCGAGCGGACGGGTGGGCAACGGCTCGGCGAACTTCAACGCGACCAGGGTCTGCTTCGAGACCTCCTGCACGACGGTGCTTTCCGGCACGATGCTGACACCGGCCTCGATCTCCACGGCGCGCTTCACGGTCTCGATGTTGTCGAATTCCATCGTCGTCTTCACTGCCACCCCGGAGTCGCGCAGGATCTTGTCGATCGCCTTGCGGGTCGGAATGTCGGATTCGAAGGCGATGAACTTCTGTCCCTCGAGGTGAGAGAGCCTGAGGTTCTTCTCCTTCGCCAGCGGATGCTTGGGATGGCAGATGAGGACCAGCGTCTCCTCCCGCAGCGGGATGATCTCCAGGCGGGAATCCTTGTTCGGATAGGCCACCAGGCCGAGGTCCACGACGTTGCCGACGACATCCTCGTAAACCTGGTTGGCGCGCTGGTATTCGACGTGGACCGTCACCGTCGGAAACCCCTTCAGGAATTTCTTCAGGTAAGGCGGCAGGTCGTGCAGGCCGATCGAATAGATGGTCGCGACGCGGATGGTGCCGCTGACGATGTCCTTCACCTCCTGGAGCCGGCTGATGAGCGACTCGTAGGTGTGGATCACCTGCTTGCCGTATTCGTAAAGCAGCTCGCCCTCGCGGGTGAGGCGGAACTTCTTCTTGCTGCGCTCGATCAGCAGCGTCTTGAACTGCTTTTCGAGGGAACTTACCTGCTGGCTCACGGCGCTCTGCGTCACGCCGTTGATCTGGGCCGCCTTGGTGAAGCTCTCGGTTTCAGCGAGATCACAGAAGACCTTGAAGCTTTGAATCTGCACGGCGGCAGTAAAACACACCCGGGAAACGACGCCAGCCGGGAGAATCCGGGGACTCTCCCGCGGCGGGGTCAGGCTCCCTTAAGCTTGTCGAGCAGGCCCATCCGCTCCACCGCCGCCAGCAGGGCGAATGAAGTCGCATCGAAGAATCCGTGCGCCAACACCGCCACCCACAGCGAGCGGTGATACAGCAGGATGGCACCCAAACCGAGCCCCAGGGTTCCCGTCAGCGCCACCCCGGCGAGACCTTGCGGCCAGTGCCCCAAGCCGAAGACCACGGCGGCCAACACGACGGCGATCACCTTGCCCCGGGTCGTTTGCCCGCGGTCCGGCAGGAGGTCGAACAGATGCCGCAACACGCCGGCGCGCCAGAGTTCCTCCCGCAATCCCGCGACCACGAAGCTGATCAGCGTGGTCGCGACCAGGAGATAGGCCGGATTCCGCAGGGCGCCAGGTTCGACCAGCTTTTCCACGTTGGGCCGGAATTCCTTGAGCGCCTCCGGGCTTTGGCCGGCCAGGTGTCCGGCGGCGAGGAGAATCCCCATCACCGTCATCACCACCACGGCGACCACGATTCTCAGGGCCACCGAGTGCAGCAGTCCCCACGCCCACGGCTGCCACCAGCCCTTCATCCGGGCGAACAGCTCATCTCGGTTGAACCCGCGGAACGCGCAGGCGAGCAGGAAAAACAGCGCAAAAATCACCAGGTTCTCGACGGCAACCACGAAGAGATCACCGACCGTCCGGGGCAAGATGGAGCCCGTCGGGGCGGATTCCTGGCCCGTGAGCTGGAGGAACCACGGCTGCTTGAAGACCCAGGGCAGGACGATGCCCAGCAGCAGCGGGTATGGGGCCAGCACCAGCAGGGCAGCCCAGCTCCGCCAGCGCGGATGCCGCGGTGGCGGCAAAGGATCGGCCGGGAGCGTCGGCGGGGCGGTGTCCAAAGCAGGCGGGGCGTCCATCGGAGGCACTGTGCCGTGCGATGAACGCCCCGCCAAAAGAAAACCCCGCCATGGCCGTGGGAAACAGGTCCCTTCTACCAGAAGGCACCAGGTGGGAGCAGCGGGCAACGCTCGCCTTCCTGTTATGGAGGCCTGGCGTTGATTGCTTGGAACCGCTTCAACGCTCCCTTTCGGATTACAAGGTCGAAGGACGTTGTCTCGATACACGCACCGGGCAGGGAAATTTGAAAAGAGCCGGCGAGATGCGCTCGCGCTGAAGGATTAATCGGTCGGCCGGCCCTTCAGCTCAAGCCGGATTTTGGAAAACCGCAAACCCGGCACGAGCCAAGCCGCTTCAGCCCAGCCGTTCGCGCAGCCGCCGGGCCACGGCCAGAAACGCCGCGGCCGGGGCGCTTTCCGGAGCCCCGGCGACCACGGGCACACCCGCGTCGCCACCTTCGCGGATCGCCGTGTAGATCGGCACTTCGCCGAGGAACGCAACTCCGCGGCGGCCGGCCTCCATGCAGCCGCCGCCGTGGCCGAAGATCTCCACCCGGGAACCGTCCGGAGCGATGAAGTAACTCATGTTCTCCACGATCCCGAGAATCGGCACGTTCACCTTTTCAAACATGGCGATGCCCTTGCGGACGACGCCGATGGACGCTTCCTGCGGCGTGGTGACGATGACACCGCCATCCAGGGGCACGGTCTGGCAGAGCGAGAGCTGGGCGTCGCCGGTGCCCGGCGGCAGATCCACGATCAGGTAGTCGAGCGTGCCCCAGTCCACCTGATGCACGAACTGTTGGATGGTCTTCTGGATCATCGGCCCGCGCCAGATGACGGGCTGGTCATCCTGCACCAGCAGGCCCATGGACATGACCTTCACCCCATGCGCGACCGGAGGAACCAGTTTTTCATCCTCGGTGATCTGCGGACGGTCACGCTGCCCCATCATCAGCGGAATGCTAGGGCCGTAAATGTCGCAGTCGAGCAGTCCGACTTTGGCCCCGAGTTTCACCAAGGCACACGCCAAGTTTACCGAGCAAGTGGACTTGCCCACGCCACCCTTGCCAGAGGCGACGGCCACGATTCGGGCCAAACCCGGAACCTTGTTGCGCGCCGCCATTCCCGGCGCGGTGGCGGCTGCCTGCTGAGGTGTGGGCACCCGCACCTGCACATGGGCGTCTTTCAGGCCGGAGAACTGTTCCCGTAACGTCAGCCGGGCCGCATCCGCGATCTTCTCGCCGATGTCGGGACTGGGCGTGGTCAACTCGATCAGCACGCCCACGGCATCGCCGTCGATCTGGATTTCCTTCACCAGACCGAACGACACGATGTCCCGGCTGTAACCCGGATATTTGACGAGACGAAGGGCGGCGAGGACGGCTTCCTGTGTCATGAACGTAAAGACGGCGTTGAACTGATCGGTGAGATTATTCGGCAACCCGGCGCTCGGCAAACCGCAGACACGCCGAAGGCGTCAGCAAAAGGGGCCCGCATCAGGTCGATACGGGCCCCCGACAAGCCATCAGGGTTCACGGCTGGCCGGCCGAGGAACCGCCTGCCGCCGCGGTCTTCGGTGCCTTGCGGCCTTTGTCGCTGAGAGCACCAAGGAACGTGGCAATGGAATTGGCCTGCTCATCAGTGAGCTGTTTGCCCAACTGAAGCTTGGCCATCTCGCGAACTGCGTCGGTGAGCCGGGCGTGTTTGCCGTCATGGAAATACGGCGCGGTCAGCGCAATGTTGCGCAGGCTCGGGACCTTGAAGACATACTCGTCCGCCTCGTCCTTGGTGACCTCGATCCGCCCCTTGTCCGAGGTGTTGGAATACGGCTCCAGGATGCCGATCTTGCGATAACCGTTGCCGCCCAGCAGCGGGCCGTTGTGACAGGTGGTGCAGCCAACGGTCAGGAACTCGTGCAGGCCCTGCTGCTCGACTGCGGTCAGCGCCGAATCCTTGCCCTTGAGAAAGTCATCGAAGCGGTCGCGGGTAACGAGGGTGCGCTCAAACGCCGCGATGGCCTTGGCCATGTTGTCGTAGCTCACCGGGGCCGCCTCGCCGGGAAACGCCTTGCCGAAGGCCTTCACATAGCCCTTGTCGGCCGTGAGGCGGGCGATCACTTCGGCCTCGTTCGGCATGGCCATTTCGATCGGATTGAGGACCGGGCCCTTGGCCTGGTCGGCCAGCGTTTCGGCCCGGCCATCCCAGAACTGCGCGAGGTGGAAACCGGCGTTCAGCACGGTCGGCGAGTTGCGACCGCCGCGTTTGCCGAAGGCACCGGGTGACGTCGGCTCGTTGTCCACACCGCCGCGCCCCTTGTCCACGGCGTGGCAGGAATTGCACGACTGGGATTCGTTCTTCGACAGCCGTTTCTCGAAGAACAGCTTCTTGCCAAGCGCGATCTGTTCCCGGGTGTCCTTCTCCGCGCCCGGCATCCGTTCCGGCAGCGGAGCGATCACTTCCAGCACCTGCTTGCGCAGGGAAGCTGCGTCCGCAGCCCGGGTTTGCAGTGACGTCAGCGCCGCGACCACGGCGACCGACAGGGTGATGGATTTGATGTTCATGATGAAACTGTGTGCGGGAAAGGGACTCTGGTTCAGCGAACCGCAAGCGCCATCCACATTTTTTGTCCGACCATTGTCCGGACGTGATTCCCGGTCAGCCGTGGGCCGGTTTGCCCGAGACTTCGGCGGCATGCTGGGAAAAGGATTTTCCCCGCCCGGTCGGCGCGATCACCGAATCGATCACACCACGCTCGAACTCATCCCACATCGGCGACATGCCGCGCAGCTTGGTGACGATCTTCGCGAAGGCTTCCACGGTGTAGTCCACGTCCTCGACGGTGTTGTCCTCGCCGAGGGTCATGATGATGTTGCCCTGCGCCAGCGCATGATCGAGGCCGATGGCCCCGAGCACGTGGGAGATCTTCAGCGACTTGCTCACGCAACTGGAGCCGCTCGCCACGGCCACACCCATGTGGTCAAGCATCAGCAACTGGCCTTCGCCCTCGATGAATTCCGTGGAGAGGTTCAGGTTGGTCACAATGCGCTTCGGGCCAGGCTCGGGTCCGTTGAGCTTAATGAATTTGATCTTCGACTTCAGCCCGTCCCACAGCCGCCGCTGAAGGACTGCGGCATGCGCGGCCCGGGACTCGAGTTCCGCCACCGCGACTTCGGCCGCCACACCGCCGCCGACGATGGCCGGCACGTTCTCCGTTCCGGCCCGGCGTCCGCCTTCCTGGACACCGCCGTGGATGATGCTGACCAGCCGCGCCTTCTTGTTGCGGTAAAGCACCCCGACGCCCTTGGGACCGTAAAAGCGGTGCGGCGAAAAGCTTACCAGCGCCGCGCCGAATTCCTTCACGTCCACCGGCAGCCAGCCAGCGCTCGCCTCACAGTCCACATAGAGCGGCACCAGCTTCTCCGCACAGATCTTGCCCACTTCGCGGATCGGCTGGATGGCCCCGATGTCGTGATTCACATGATGGACGGCCACGAGCACGGTCTGGGGCGTGATCGCGGCCCGCAGTTCGTCGAGGTTGATGATTCCCTCGGCATCGACTCCCACGCGGGTGCAGGTCCAGCCCTGCTTTTCCAGGAACTCGACCGAGTTCATCACGCTCGGATGCTCGGTTGCGGAGATCACGAGGTGCTTGCCCTTCCGCTCGTTGGCATAAGCCACGCCCTTGATCGCGAGGTTGGCCGACTCGGTGCCGTCCGACGTGAAGAAAATCTCCTCCTCGCTGTCGGCCCGGATCAGGGCCGCCATCTGCTGCCGGGCCTTCTTCAGGGCATCCCGCACCCGCAGTCCGTGATGATGCAGCGAAGACGGGTTGCCAAACGCCTCGGTGAAGTATGGCCGCATCGCCTCAAAGGCAGCGGGCAACAGCGGGGTGGCGGACTGATGATCGAGAAAGACTTGGCGCATGACGGACTCAGCAGATGGGATAAGGAAAAGAACGGGAAGCGGTCCCGGAACTTGAAACGAAGAATCCCTGGCGGCCCGGCACTATGCGGCGGCGCCAGGGACTTTGACTCCAACGGACGGTCAAGCAGCGACCGTTTCGGCCCGGTTCACTGTGGCCGCCGCTTCCGGATGCTTCTTCACGTAATCTTCGAGCGCGGCCTTCAGCGCCTCCTCGGCCAGCACCGAGCAGTGGATTTTCACCGGCGGCAGCCCGCCGAGGGCATCCACGACCTCCTGGTTCGAGAACTTCAGGGCTTCGTCAATCGTCCGCCCCTTGATCAGCTCGGTCGCCATGCTGGAACTGGCGATGGCCGAGCCGCAGCCGAAAGTCTTGAACCGGGCATCCTCGATCTTCCCGTTTTTGATCTTCAGGCTGATCTTCATGATGTCACCGCAGGCGGCGGCGCCGACTTCGCCCACGCCGTCGGCATCCTTGAGGTCGCCCATGTTCCGCGGGTTCATGAAGTGTTCCATGACCGTCGGATTGTAGAGGGTGTAGGTATCGCTCATGGCTCGAATCTATCGTTGGTAGTTAATTTCAGAATTTCAGTTTGTCACGCTGGCGACCGGAGTCCGGCTGCCGTCGGGACGGAAAACGATGGGAGTGCGCTCCCGGGCGTTGCGCACGGCGCCGCCCGGGATGTGCCGGCCGGCCAGCTCGGCGATGTTGGCCTGGGCAAACACCTCGCGGACCCGTTCCTGTGCGGACGAAAACAGCCCGCAGAGGGCACAGCCGCCGGCGTGTTCGCAGCCGAGATCCTCGTCCAGACAACGGGTCAGCGCGAGCGGGCCTTCCACGGCTTCGATCACCGCGAGCGCCGAAATCTTCTCCGCCGGCATCGCCAGCGCGAAACCGCCGCCGGAACCGCGGGCAGATTTCACCAGTCCCGCCTTGGACAGGCTTTGAAAAATCTTGCCGAGAAAACTCGGCGGCACGTCCTCCTCGCTGGCCAGAACGTCGAGCATCACCACCTCGCCCTGCGGACGGCGGGAGAGGGCGATGAGGCCCAAAACGGCATATTCACTGGCACGGGTGACTTGCATGACACTAAGCGGACCAATTTCGTCTGCTTGACCGCAAATTAGGAACGAAGCTGACAGTGTCAAACGTGTTTCGGACATTTTCAGTCCGGTTCGCTGAACTCACCGTGGCGCCAGCGCAAGCCAGCGGGTGACATAGGGATCGGCGCGGGCCAGCAGCCAGTAGGCCACCCCGTCCCGCAAACGGCTCAACCAAGAGCGGGACCGCTGCCAGCCGGGCCAATGAATGCGGTGCGAACGTTGCCGCAACTGCTCAAACAGGGCTACCCCTCCCGCGATCACCTCAGGGTCGGTGATCCGCAGCATCAGCTCGTAATTGATGTGCAGCGAACGGGTGTCGAGGTTGGAGGAGCCGACATAGACCGCCCGGTCGGTGACGACGAGTTTGGTGTGCATCACCTGGGGCTCGTATTCGTAAAGCTCAACTCCGGCCCGCAGCAGTCCCGCGTAAAGATGGCGGGCCGCGCGCTGGGACAGCGCCACGTCGGACTTGCCGGGAACCACAATCTGCACCGAGGCGCCGCGCCGGGCCGCCGCCCGCAGCAGCTTCCGCTGGCGCAGGGTGGGCAGGAAGTAGGCGGAGGCGATCCGGACCTGCCGGGCGGCCGCGAGGTCTTCGCGCAGGCGCAGCTGAAACGCACTGGCAAACCGGCCCGGGCCGCTCAGCAGCAGCTCCAGTTCCGGCGAAACCGGGATGGCGGGCGGCCGCTGCCCGCGGCGGATGCGGGCAAACCATTGCTGCGGTTCCTCGGCGATCTGCCACATGCGGTCGAACTCGCGGGCCAACACCGCAGCCACCGGACCGGTAATGGCCAGACCGGCATCGGCCCAGCCGTGCGTCACCCCGTCGCCCGCGTATTCCATGGCGACGTTGAAGCCGCCCACGCCAGCGTGTTCCCCGTCAATCACGACGAGTTTCCGGTGATCCCGGATCGGCAGGCGGCGCAGTTCCACCGGATTAAATTCCCGCACCATGCCGCCGGCGGAAACCAGCGGAGTCCAGAATCCGCGGGGCAGGCCGTCGGAACCCACGGCATCCACAAGCAGCCGGACTTCCACACCGCGACGGGCGGCCTCGATGAGGGCCTCGCACACCGCCTGCCCCGTATGGTCCGGGGCGAAGATGTAAAATTCCATCCGCACCGAGCGCTGCGCCCGGCCGATCATCGCCAGCAGCCGGCGAAGGAACTGACGGCCATTCTGAAGCCACCGATAGTGATGCCGGGGGCTTTCCATGCGCGCATTTCAGACCCGCCCCAACAGCGATTTGGCGCGGCTAACCCACACCTTTTCGCGCTGGCGCTGGAACTTCGGTGCGTGCTGGTCGTCCTGGATGACTTCCGCCAGTTCCCGCCGCGCCGCGGGTTTGTCCCCCCGCTCCATCAGCAGCTCCGCAAACTGGACTTTCGCCCGCGCATAGCCGTGGTTCGCCAGCACCCGTTGCCAGGAGACAAAGGCGGAATCCTTGTCACCCAACGCCGTCTGCGCTTCCGCCAGCGCCATCAGCGTGTGCCCGTAATCGTGCTTCGGATCCGCCGCAATCACCTGTTCCAGCAGCGGACGCGCTTCGGCGGGCCGGTTCTGCCGCAGCAGGCACTGGCCGAGGTGTGCCACGGCGTCGAGGTCGCTGGCATCGCGCTCCAGCGAGGCCCGGTAGCTCGCCTCCGCCTTGGCGAGTTTGCCCTGCGCAAAATAGATGTCCGCCAAGTCGAGATGGTCCCGCGCCTTGTCGAGATGATGGATCCGCCCTTCGAGTTCCTTGATCCGCCGGCGTTCGCCCGCGCCCGGCAGCTCGAAGCCGCGCATTCCCCGTCCCCCGGCCGGTCCCTCCTGGCGGTAAACGAGGAAGAAGTAGAGCAGCGGGGTGATGATGAAGAAGAAGAGGATCGAAAGCCCCAGCCAGACCGCCCACCACGTCTCCTGCCGCCGGAGCGCGTCCACCAGCATCCAGATCTGGAAGGCCACGAACAGGAGACCCACCGGGTGCGTGAAGGCTTCCAGCAACGACGAAAGCTGAACAATCGCGAACACGCCCGCAGGCTAACGGCACCCGCGCCAAGGTCCATCCGGATTCAGCCGCCGAAACCGACGACTTCCGCGCCACTCGACTTCCCCCGCCCTGCCCCGTATCAATCCGCCCGCGTTCGTGCCCGTCTATGTCTGATTCCAACGTTCCGTCCGCCACTCCGCCCGCCGCCCCCAGCGATTTCATCCGCGACATCGTGGCCGCCGACCTTGCGGCTGGACGCCACCAGCGCATCCACACCCGCTTCCCGCCCGAACCCAACGGTTACCTCCACATCGGCCACGCCAAATCCATCTGCCTCAACTTCGGCATCGCCCGCCAGTTCGGCGGCCTGTGCAACCTGCGGATGGACGACACCAACCCCGCCAAGGAGGACGTCGAATACGTCGAGTCCATCATCGCTGACGTGCAATGGCTGATCGCCGGCTGGGCCGACCATTGCCTCGGGCTGAAGCCCAAGGGCAAAACGCCCGAAACGCAGACCGTCAATGGCCAACCCGACTTCCACCTGCCGGCGGTCGTTCCGCCCAATCCGCCATCCGCCATCCGCCATCCGCAATCGGTCGAACTGGAGCCGTTCTACGCGTCCGACTATTTCGACCAGATCTACGCCTATGCGGTCCGGCTGATCGAGAAGGGCCTCGCCTACGTGTGCGACCTGTCACCGGAGGACACCGACAAGTTCCGCGGCACCCCGGACCGCCCCGGCACCGACAGCCCGTTCCGCGACCGCTCCGTCGCCGAAAACCTGGACCTGTTCGCCCGGATGAAGGCCGGGGAATTCCCCGACGGCACCCGCACCCTCCGCGCCAAGATCGACATGGCGTCGCCCAACATCTGGCTGCGCGACCCCGTCATCTACCGGATCCGCCACACCGCCCACCACCACACGGGCGACCGCTGGTGCCTGTATCCGCTGTATGACTTCGCCCACTGCCTGAGCGACTACCTCGAGGGCATCACCCACTCCGTGTGCACGCTGGAATTCGAGGTGCACCGCCCGCTCTACGACTGGATTCTCGAATCCCTCGGCCTGCCCCGCCCGCTGCCCCACCAGTTCGAGTTCGCCAAGCTCATCCCCACCTACCTGATCGTCTCCAAGCGCAAGCTCATCGCGCTGGTCAACGAGGGCATCGTCACCGGCTGGGACGACCCGCGCATGCCCACGATCTCCGGCATCCGCCGCCGCGGCGTGCCGGCCGAGGCGCTCCGGAACTTCGCCATCGGCGTCGGCGTGACGAAATTCGTCAGCACCACCGACATCGCCGTGTTCGAACACGCCATCCGCGAGGATCTCAACCAGCGCGCCCTGCGCCGGCTGGCGGTCCTCCGGCCGCTCAAGGTCGTGCTGACCAACATCCCGCCGGGCGAGACGCTGGAGTTCGAGGCCGGCAACAATCCCACCGACCCCGCCGCCGGCACGCGGAAACTGGCCTTCACCCGGGAACTCTGGATCGAGCAGGACGACTTCATGGAAGTCCCGCCGCCGAAATATTTCCGGCTCCGGCCCGGCGGCGAAGTGCGCCTCAAGTATGCCTGCATCATCCGCTGCGACGAGGTCGTGAAGGACGCCGCGGGCCACGTGACCGAATTGCGCTGCACCGCCGACCTGGAGACCCGCACCGGCGGCGCCAACGCGGCGAAAAAGGTCAAGGGCACCATCCACTGGGTCAGCGCCGCGCATGCCGTGGAAGCCGAGGTCCGCCTCTACGACCGCCTGTTCACCGAAGCCGAACCGGAGAAGGACGGACGCGATTACCGCCGCGTGCTGAATCCCCACTCACTGGAAGTCGTGACCGCCAAACTCGAAGCCTCGCTGGCCCAGCCCGGCCCGGATGAGCGTTACCAGTTCGAGCGGCTCGGCTACTTCTGGCCCGACCCCGTGGATTCCACGCCGGGCAAGCCCGTGTTCCTGCGCACGATCACGCTCAAGGACGCCTGGGCCAAGGAGGCCGGCAAAGCGTAGGTCGCCTGCGGCGTTTTCGGCGGCCGTCCCGTAGGGCGAATCCCTTAACCGTGGCTACGGCGAGGCGAATGGGCGGCCGGGCGGCTCAGGAAACCCCGCACCTCCGTCGCCCCGCATTCCCGCGGATGCCGCCACGTGCCGTCCGCCCGGCGGCAAAACCGCACATAACGGTCCACCCAGCCCAGATAGGTCTCCTCCGTCCGCGGGGAAAAGT
>OFDN01001437.1_pt1 | contig 15491 bp, 8 predicted proteins | sample 1520971 | NCBI WGS metagenome assembly OFDN01 (sample SAMEA94257418, study PRJEB24077) | hot springs metagenome | biome: Aquatic biome; feature: Geographical feature; material: Water | place: India | collected 2012-06-12 | depth 5 m
CCACCAGCCATACCGGGCCGGCGGGCGGCGGCGCTTCCGGCTCGGGTGGGCCGTCGGTGGCCAGCGGCAGCTGCAGCGTGAACACCGCGCCCTGGCCCACCTGGCTCTGCAGCGTGATGGCGCCACCCATGCTGCGCGCCAGCGCCTGCGCTGTGGCCAGGCCCAGGCCGGTGCCGCCGTGGCGGCGCGACAGGCTGGCATCCACCTGCACGAAGGCATCGAACACCCGCGCATGCTGGTCCGGCGCGATGCCGGGGCCGGTGTCCTCCACCCGCAGGGTGGCGGTGCAGTGGCCGGCATCCTGGTCCACCACCTCGGTGCTCAGCGCCACATGGCCCTGCTCGGTGAACTTCAGCGCATTGCCCAGCAGGTTCACCAGGATCTGCCGCAGCCGCACCGGGTCGCCGCGCACCCGGCTGCGCCGGCCCTGCCAGTCGAACTGCAGCGCCACCTCGCGGCCGCGTGCCAGCGGCATCACGCTGCGCATGGTGGTGGCCAGCAGCTCGGGCAGGTCGAAGGGCTCGTCGGCGGGTGGCCCCGGGTCGCCCTGCGAGCGCGAGAAGTCCAGCACCTCGTCCACCACCTGCAGCAGCGACTGGCCCGACTGCAGCGCCACTTCCAGGTGCCGGCGCTGGGTGCTGGAGGTGGCCATCTGCAGCGCCAGCTCGGTCAGGCCCAGCACGCCGTTGAGGGGCGTGCGGATCTCGTGGCTCATGTGGGCGACGAAGAGCGACTTGGCCGCGGTGGCGCGCTCGGCCTCGGCACGCGCCGCCTCCGCCTGCGCCAATGCCGCCTCCAGCCGGGCGGTGCGCTCCGCCACCAGGCGCTCCAGTTCGGCGCGGTCCTGCTCCAGCGCCTGGCGCGCGCGCACCTGCTCGTCCACGTCGATCAGCACGCCGGTGACACGCACGCGGCCACCGGGCAGCACATGCGGGTCGGCCATCTGGTGGAACCAGCGGTAGGCGCCCGACTTGCTGCGCAGCCGGAAGTGCAGGTCCAGGTGCGCCAGCTGCGCCGTGGCCTGGCTGGCGGCCTGCTGGTAGCCGGCCGCGTCATCGGGATGCAGCAGCTGCAGCAGCGTGCTGCGGGCCGCCGACAGCTCGCCGGGCTCATAGCCCAGTGCCTCCCACACGCGGTCGGCGATGAACATGCGGTCCTCGTCCAGCATGCGCTCGAACAGGCCGTGCGGCGTGGCCAGCACCGCGCGTTCGTAGCGCTCGCTCATGCGCTGCAGCGCGGCGCGGGATTCATGCGCCTCGTGCACGTCGGTCACCGATCCGGCGAGCAGCGTGCGCCGGCCGTCGGGGGCCGGCCACACCCGGCCGCGGCTGCGCACCCAGCGCCACTGGCCGCTGCCGTCGCGCAGCCGCGCTTCCAGCTCGAAGGGTGCGCCGCTGCGCATGGACTTTTCCACCGCGGCTTCGAAGGCGGCGTTGTCGTCCGGGTGCAGCTGGTGGCCCAGGCGGCCGCTGCCGTCAGGCAGGGTGTCGGCCGACAGGCCCAGCATGCGGCGCAGGCTGGCGGAGTACCAGGCCACGCGGCTGCGCAGGTCGTATTCGAAGAAGCCGTCGAGTGCGCTGTCGAGAGCGCGCTGCCAGCGGGCCTGCGTGTCGGCTGCTTCACCGGCGGGGGGTGGCACGGGTGGCTGAGGCGTACCGCTGTGGGCCATCGAGACTTCTGCCCGGCCCGCGGAGCGGGCATCGATGGCCCCGATGGTAGTGGGACTGGCGGCCGCCCCTCAAGCCCCGGGGCCGAAGCGGGCCTCGGCCTGCTGCCGGAACTCCTTCGGCGTCATGCCCTTGATCTGCAGGAAGCGGCGGTTGAAGTTCGCCACGTTGTTGAAGCCGACGTCGTAGCAGACGTTGGTGATGTAGCGGTCGGTCTCCATCAGCAGCTGGCAGGCGCGGGTGATGCGCAGGCGGTTGACGAAGTCGGTGAAGGTGTTGCCGGTGGCGCGCCGGAAGTAGCGCGAGAAGGCACTTTCGGTCATGCCGGCGCGGGCCGACAGCTCGGCCATCGAGAAGCTCTCGGCGCTGTGCTCGGTGATGTATTCGACGATGCTGCCGATCTTGGCCAGCGAGGCATCGTCGTCGAAGCCCTGCAGCTGCACCGTGGACAGCAGCCGGTAGTCGGTGCAGCGCACCAGGTCGCCCAGCAGCGCCAGGAACTCGGCGAAGCGCTGCAGCCCGTGCAGCTGCTTGATGCGCAGCAGCCGCTCCTGCGCCAGCCCCGACAGGCCGAAGAACTCGATGCCGAAGCGGGCCCGCTCCAGCAGCGCCAGCAGCTCGGCCATCTCGGGGATCAGCCCCGCGGCCTGGCGGATGGGCGCGTCGCAGAACTGCAGGCACAGGTCGCGCACCGCGATGCCGTTCTCGGGCAGGTCGGTGCTCACCCAGTTGTGCGGCAGCCGCGGGCCGGTGAGCACCAGGTGGCCGGGCGAGAACTGGCCGATGTAGTCGCCCACGAAGGCCTTGCCGTGGCTGTCGAGGATGAGGTGGAGCTCGTATTCCTCGTGGTAGTGCCAGCGCACCAGCGGATTGGGCACGCCGTGCTCCAGGTAGCGCACGAAGCCGAAGGTGCCCACCGGCTCGTAGCCCAGGCTGGGCGTGCGGCCGACGTCGTGTTCCAGCTCGGGGCTCTTGCTGCGGGGGAGGGCCATGGCGGTGCCTGCGGTTCTGCGCATTCCGGGAAAGGGGTCTCAGCTCATCACGCTGCCGCCGTCCACGTTCAGCGTCTGCGCGGTGATGTAGCCCGAATCATCGCTTGCCAGGAACACCGCCGCACCGGCGATGTCCTGCGGCCGGCCCATGTAGCCCAGCGGCACCGCCTTGCCCACGGCCACCTTCTTCTCGCCGGGCTGCAGGCCTTCGTAGCGGGCGAAGAGGGCGTCCACCTGCGCCCACATCGGCGTGTCGATCACGCCCGGGGAGATGGCATTGACGCGGATGCGGTGCGGCGCCATGGCCAGCGCGGCGCTCTGGGTGTAGCTGATGACGGCCGCCTTGGTGGCGCAGTAGTGCGACACCAGCGCCTCGCCGCGCCGGCCCGCCTGCGAAGCCAGGTTGATGACGCTGCCGCTGCGGCCCGCTTCCACCATCTGCCGCAGCACCGCCTGCATGGTGAAGAACATGCCCTTCACGTTGACGTCGAACAGCCGCTCATAGCTGTCCACGGTGGCGTCCAGCAGCGGCGCCAGGTCGAACACCGCCGCGTTGTTGAACAGCACGTCGACCGGGCCGAAGCGCTGCGCCGCGGCGGCCACCCAGCCGGCGGTGGCCGCGGTGTCGCGCACGTCGGCGCCCAGGTAGGCCAGGCGGCCGTCATGCTCGGCCATCAGGGCGGCCACCTCCGCGCCGGGCTGGGCCGCGATGTCGGTGATGGTGCAGCGCGCGCCTTCGGCCAGGTAGGCCCGGGCCACCGCCAGGCCGATGCCGCCACCGGCACCGGTGAGCAGCGCATGCCGGCCTTGCAGGCGTGGTGTCGTCATGGTCAGGCTCCTTGCAGGAAGGCGGCCACTCGGGCCTCGGCCGCGCGCACCGCGGCCAGCAGCCGGGCGTCGCCGGCCAGCGGGCCCCACAGCAGCGGGTCGGCACAGAAGGCGGCCAGCGGATCGGCCGCGGTGAAGAAGCCGTGCGCGGTGGCGGCCTCCATCACGCCGTCCTGGTAGGTGTAGGGCAGCTCGCCGCGGTGCCAGCGGCCGAGGAAGGCGAAGAACAGCGCCGGCAGCACGGCCGTGGCATCGATCGGCTGGCCGACCGCCAGCCGGTCGCGCAGCGTGGGCACGATGAAGCCGGGGATCTTGGAGAAGCCGTCGGCCGCCACGCGCTGCAGGGTGTCGGCCAGGTGCGGATTGCCGAAGCGCTCGATCACCACGTCGCGGTAGGCCGCCAGGTCCAGCGGGCAGGGCGCGCCGGGCGGGTTCAGCGCGGGGATCACGTCCTGCGTGATGTAGTCGTGCGCCATGCGGGCGATGGCGGGCACGGCCACCGCCTCGTGGATGTAGGTCAGGCCGCGCAGCGTGCCGGCCCAGGCGAAGCAGCTGTGCGATGCATTGAGCACCCGGATCTTGGCTTCCTCGTAGGGCAGCACCGAGTCCACCATCTGCACGCCCACCGCCTGCCAGTCGGGCCGGCCGTTGGCGAAGTGATCCTCGATCACCCACTGGATGAAGCTCTCGGCCATCACCGGCGCGGCATCGGCCCAGCCGGTGGCGGCCTGCACCCGCGCCGCCAGGTCGGCCGGCGGGCGCGGCGTGATGCGGTCCACCATCGCATTGGGGCAGGTGGTGTGCTGCTGCACCCAGTCGCGCAGCGTGGATTCGCCGCGGCGGTCGAGGAAGTCGAGCAGGCCGCTGCGGAAGCGCTCGCCGTTGCTGCGCAGGTTGTCGCAGTTCATCAGCGTCACCGGGCCGGCGTTGCGGCGCATGCGCTCGGCCAGCACCGCGGCCAGCGCACCGTAGATGGTGTGGCGGGTCTGGCCGGCCAGGTCGCTGGCCAGGTCGGCGAAGCTCAGGTCCAGCCGGTGCTGCGCATCCAGGTAGTAGCCGCCCTCGGTCACGGTGAAGCTGATGATGCGGGTCTGCGGCTGCGCGCCCAGCGCGATCACCGGCGCCAGCGTGGCATCGAAGGGCAGCACCTCGCGGATGGCGCGGATGCGGCGGTAGTGCCGCTCGCCGGCCGGCGTCACCGTCTCCAGCGTGTATTCGCCGCCCTGGGCCTGCAGTGCGGACAGGGTGGCCTGCATGTCGGCGCGCAGGTTGGCGCCGACGATGCACCAGCGCCCGTCGCCACGCTGCAGCAGGTCGTCCAGGTACACCGCCTGGTGCGCGCGGTGGAAGGAGCCCAGCCCCAGGTGCAGGATGATGTCGTCGGCCCGGGTCATGCCGCGCCCCGCATGCCGACGACACGGCCTTCACGGTCGAACAGGTGGAAGTGCGAGGCGATGTCCAGCCCCACCGGGTCGCCGGGCTTGAGCGAGGTGCGGCTGTTCTGCCGAGACACCAGCTGCACGCCCGGGCCACCGCGGGCGCCGGCGGTGCGGGCATAGATCAGCGTGTCGGCGCCCAGCGCCTCGATCACGTCCACCTGCGCGGCCAGCTGGCCGGCGCCCGGCGCGGTGATGGCCACGTGCTCGGGCCGCACGCCGATGAAGCCGTCGGTGGCGCCGGCGCCCACGATGGCGCCCAGCGCCGGCAGCTCGGCCGTGTCCACCACGTTCATCTGCGGCATGCCGATGAACTGCGCGACGAAGCGGTTGGCCGGCTGGTCGTACAGCTTCAGCGGCGGCCCTTCCTGCTCCACCGCGCCGTCGCGCAGCACCACCACGCGGTCGGCCATGGTCATGGCCTCGGTCTGGTCGTGCGTCACGTAGATGCTGGTGGCGCCCAGCTCGCGGTGCAGCTTGACGATCTCCAGCCGCGTCTGGCCGCGCAGCGCGGCGTCCAGGTTGGACAGCGGCTCGTCGAACAGGAACACCTTGGGCGCGCGCACGATGGCGCGGCCGATGGCCACCCGCTGCCGCTGGCCGCCCGACAGCTCCTTGGGCGTGCGGTCCAGGTACTTGCTGAGGTTGAGGATTTCGGCCGCGCGGCCCACCTTCTCGTCGATCACCTTCTTGTCGGCATGGGCCAGCCGCAGCGCGAAGGACATGTTCTCGGCCACCGTCATGTGCGGGTAGAGCGCATAGCTCTGGAACACCATGGCCAGGTCGCGCTTGCTGGAGGGCAGCTTGGTGATGTCGCGGCCGTCGAGCTCGATGCGGCCGCCGTCGATCGGCTCCAGCCCTGCGATGGAGCGCAGCAGCGTGCTCTTGCCGCAGCCCGAAGGCCCGACGAAGACCACGAACTCACCCTTGTTGATGCTGAGGTCGATGCCCTTGAGGGCGCGCACCGGGCCGAAGAATTTCTCGACGCCGGAAAGCTTGAGGAAGGACATGGGGATGTGCTCCAGGATGCGGCGGGCCGTCACTTCACGGCGCCGAAGGTCAGGCCCTGCACCAGCTGCTTCTGGCTGAACCAGCCCAGCACGATGATGGGTGCGATGGCCAGCACCGAGGCAGCGGACAGCTTGGCCCAGAACAGGCCTTCGGGGCTGGAGTAGGAGGCGATGAGCGTGGCCAGCGTGCCGCTGCGCGCCGAGCTGAGGTTGAGCGACCAGAAGGCCTCGTTCCAGCTCAGCACCAGGCACAGCAGCCCGGTGGAGGCCAGCCCGCCCATCGACAGCGGCAGGATCACGTGGCGGAACTCGTCCGCCAGCGAGGCGCCGTCCATGCGTGCGGCCTCCAGGATGTCGTTGGGGATGTCCTTGTAGTAGCTGTACAGCATCCACACCATGATGGGCAGGTTGGACATGGTGAACACGATGGTCAGCGCAGTCAGCGAATCCAGCATGCCGGCCGTCTGCGCCATCACGTATACCGGCACCAGCGCGCCCACGGCCGGCATCATCTTGGTGGACAGCATCCACATCAGCAGGTCCTTGGTGCGCCGGGTGCGAAAGAAGGCCATCGAATACGCCGCCGGCGCCGCGATGGCCAGGCCCAGCACCGTGGACAGCACGGCGGTGATGACCGAGTTGCGCGCATACAGGAAGTAGTCGCTGCGGTCGTTCACGTGCACGTAGTTGTCCAGCGTGGGCGTGAACACCAGCTCCGGCGGCACCGCGATGGCCTGCAGCTCCGTCTTGAACGAGGTGAGGAACAGCCAGATGAGCGGGAACACGAACAGCAGCGTGATGACCCAGGCCGCCAGCGTGCGCACCGTCAATGCGATCTTGTCCATGGCGGGCTCCTACTTGTCCAGGCTCTTGCCGATGAGGCGGATCAGGAAGATGGCCGCCACGTTGGCCAGCAACACCGCGAACAGCGCGCCGGCCGAGGCCACGCCCACGTCGAAGTTCATCAGCGCCTGCTTGAAGATCAGGAAGGCCACGTTGGTGCTGGCATTGCCCGGCCCGCCCGCGGTGGTGGTGTAGATCTCGGCGAACACGCTCAGCAGGAAGATCATCTCGATCATCACCACCACCGACACCGGCCGCGCCAGGTGCGGCAGGTACAGGTACCAGAACTTCTGGAAGGCGTTGGCGCCGTCCATGCCGGCGGCTTCCAGCTGCTCGCGGTCCATCGACTGCAGCGAGGTGATGAAGATCAGGCAGGCGAAGGGCAGCCACTGCCACGACACCATCAGGATCACCGAGAACAGCGGCAGGTCGGTCAGCCAGTCGATCGGCGTGATGCCGAAGAACTGCGCCACCTGCGCGAACACGCCGTAGATCGGGTTCATCATCATGTGCTTCCACATCAGCGCGTTGGCCGAGGGCATCACGAAGAACGGCGAGATCAGCAGCACCCGCACGATGCCGCGGCCGGGGAAGGGTTCGTTCACCAGCAGCGCCAGCGCGATGCCCAGCACCACCGTGATGGCGATGACCGAGCCCAGCAGCAGCAGCGTGTTGACCACCGAGGCGCTGAAGTCGGGATCGGTGATGAAGAACTCGAAGTTCTGCAGCCCGATGAACTCCTTCTCGCCCGGCTGCATCAGGTTGTAGCGGACGGTCGAGAAGTACACCGACATCAGCAGCGGCACGATCATCCAGAGGAAGAGCGTGGCCACCGCCGGCGCGAACAGCAGGCGGGGAATGAGCCGGCTCATGGGGCGCTTACTTGTAGTAGCCCGACTTGCGCATCTCGCGGTCGGCCGCGTTCTGGCCCGCGGCCAGCGCCTGGTCCACCGTGGTCTTGCCGGCCAGCACCGCGCTCATCTGCTGGCCCACCGCCACGCCGATGGACTGGAACTCGGGGATGGCCGCGAACTGCACGCCCACGTACGGGCTCTTGGGCAGGGTGCTGTCGGTGGGGTTGGCGCTGTCGATGGCGGCCTTCTCGGCCTCCGCGAACTTGGCCGCCTTCATGAATTCGGGCGTGGCATAGGTGCTCTTGCGGGTGCCGGTGGGCACCGCGGCCCAGCCCTGCTCCTTGCCCACCAGCTTGATGTAGTCCTTGCTGGTGGCCCAGTTGATGAACTTCTGCGCCTCGGCCTGGTGCTTGCTGGTGGCCGGCACCGCCAGGGCCCAGGCCCACAGCCAGTTGGCGCCCTTGGGCGTCACCTGCGTGGGCGCCTGGGCGAAGGCCACCTTGTCGGCCACCTTGCTCTGCTTGGGGTCGCTGATGAAGCTGGCGGCGATGGTGGCGTCGATCCACATGCCGCACTTGCCTTCGTTGAACAGCGCCAGGATCTCGTTGAAGCTGTTGGCCGACGAGCCGGGCGGGCCGTACTTCTTCAGCAGGTCGGCATAGTCGGTCACCGCGGCCTTCCACGGCGCGGAGTTGATCTGCGGCTTCCAGCTGGCGTCGAACCACTGGCCGCCGTAGGTGTTGACCATGGTGCTGAGGAAGGCCATGTTGTCGCCCCAGCCCGGCTTGCCGCGCAGGCAGATGCCGTACACGCCGGCCTTGGCGTCGTGGATCTTGGCGGCGGCTTCCTTCACCTGGGCCCAGGTGGGGCGGGCGGGCAGGGTGATGCCGGCCTTCTGCATCAGGTCGGCGCGGTACATCAGCATCGAGCTTTCGCCGTAGAACGGCGCGGCATACAGCTTGCCATCCACCGACAGGCCGCTGCGCATGGCGGGCAGCAGGTCGTCCACGTCGTAGTTGGCATCGGGCTTGATCTCGCTCAGCCAGCCCTTCTTGCCCCAGATCGGCGTCTCGTACATGCCGATGGTCATCACGTCGAACTGGCCGCCCTTGGTGGCGATGTCGGTGGTCACGCGCTGGCGCAGCACGCCTTCTTCCAGCGTCACCCACTTGAGCTTGATGTCCGGGTTGGCGGCTTCGAACTGTTTCGAGAGCTTCTGCATCTCGATCATGTGGCCGTTGTTGACGGTGGCGATCACCAGATCCACGGCCGAGGCGGTGCCCGCGGCAGCGATGCCGAAGGCAAGGACGAGGGCGGTCTTCAGCGTTGTCATGGTCGTGTCTCCTGCAGAGGTCTTGTCACGGGGCGACGGAAATTTAGCGTTCGACCCATGCGCGTCTTGATACCGGAAAGGCAACGACCTGTACTTTCTTGCGTTGAAACGGGGGTGTTTTCCCTCATTTGCGCATTGGCGTTTCGGTTTTTGGCCCATGCCCCCGCGCCGATGGCGGTTCGGCCCCCCTCCTAGAATCTTTCGCCCCGGCCCGTCCGGGCGCTCTACAGAAGGACTCCATGACCTCCGGTGTCATCCGCATCCGCGGCGCTCGCCAGCACAACCTCAAGAATCTCGACCTCGACCTGCACACCGGCGAAATGACGGTGGTCACCGGCCCCAGCGGGTCCGGCAAATCGAGCCTGGTGTTCGACACCCTGTATGCGGAAGGCCAGCGGCGCTACGTCGAGACCTTCAGCGCTTACGCCCGCCAGTTCCTCGACCGCATGGACCGCCCGGCGGTGGACCGCGTGGACGGCGTGCCGCCCGCCATCGCCATCGACCAGACCAACCCGGTGCGGACCTCGCGCTCCACGGTGGGCACGATGACGGAGCTGAACGACCACCTGAAGCTGCTGTTCGCCCGCGCCACCAACCTGTTCGACCGCGAGACCGCGCTGCCGGTGCGGCACGACACACCCGCCAGCCTGCAGGAAGAGCTGCTGGCGCGTGCCGCGGCGGCGGGCGACCCGCGGCTGGTGCTGACCTTTCCGGTGGAGTTGCCGGCCGATACCAGCGCCGAGCAGGTGGAGCAGTGGCTGGCGGCCAGCGGCTTCACCCGTGTGCAGGCCGAGCGTGTCGTCGGTCAACGCAAGCTGCTGGATGTCGTGGCCGACCGCTTCCGCGCCAGCAACGCCGAGCCGGTGCGCGTGGCCGAGGCCATCGAGCTGGCGCTCAAGCGCGGCACCGGCCGGCTCAACGTGTATGCGGTCAAGGAGGAGGGCGAGCCCGAGATCTGGCGCTATTCCACCGGGCTGCACTGCCCCGAGAGCGACATCCGCTACGCCGACCCCACGCCGGCGCTGTTCTCGTTCAACTCGGCCTTCGGCGCCTGCGAAGCCTGCCGCGGCTTCGGCCGCGTGATCGGCGTCGACATGGGCCTGGTGATCCCCGACGAGCGCAAGACGCTGCGCAACGGCGCCATCAAGCCGATGCAGACGCCCGCGTGGAAGGAAACCCAGGACGACCTGATGAAGTACGCCGGCGAGGCCGGCATCCCGCGCGACACCGCCTGGGGCCAGCTCACGCAGGCCCAGCGCGACTGGGTGATCAACGGTTCGCCGCACTGGAACGGCAACTGGAACAAGCAGTGGTACGGCGTGCGCCGCTTCTTCGAGTACCTGGAGAGCAAGGCCTACAAGATGCACATCCGCGTGCTCTTGTCCAAGTACCGCAGCTATACCGAGTGCCCCACCTGCGCCGGCGCGCGGCTGAAGCTGGAGCCGCTGCTGTGGCGCCTGGGCAGCAAGCCCCAGGCCGATGCGGTGCTGCCGCCCGACAAGCGCTTCATGCCCCAGGGCGTGAAGTGGAGCCGCGAGCAGCTGGAAGCGCTGCCCGGCCTGTGCCTGCACGACCTGATGCAGCTGTCGATCGACCGCATGCGCCGTTTCTTCGACAGCCTGCAGCAGGACCCGCGCGTCCTGGGCTCGGCGCAGGACACCGCGCTGCACCTGATCCACGACGAGATCGCCACCCGGCTGAAGTACCTGTGCGACGTGGGCATCGGCTACCTCACGCTGGACCGGCAGAGCCGCACGCTGTCGGGCGGCGAGGTGCAGCGCATCAACCTGACCACCGCGCTGGGCACCTCGTTGGTGAACACCATGTTCGTGCTCGACGAGCCCAGCATCGGCCTGCACCCACGCGACATGAACCGCATCGTGCAGGCCATGCACCGGCTGCGCGACGCCGGCAACACGCTGGTGGTGGTGGAGCACGACCCGGCGGTGATGCTGGCCGCCGACCGGCTGATCGACATGGGCCCTGGCCCGGGCGAGCGCGGCGGGCAGATCGTGTTCGACGGCACGCCCGAATCCATCCGCCGGGCCGACACACTCACCGGCGCCTACCTGGGCGGCCGCAAGCACGTGGGCTCGGGCTTCACGCGGCTGGTGGACGAGTCCACGCCCAAGCTGGTGATCGAGGGCGTGCGCGAGCACAACCTGAAGAACGTGTCGGTGAGCTTTCCGCTGCAACGGCTGGTGTGCGTGACGGGCGTGTCCGGCTCGGGCAAGAGCACGCTGATGCAGGACGTGCTGTACCCCGCGCTGGCCCGCCATTTCGGCCAGCCGACCGAGACTCCCGGCCAGCACGACCGCCTGCTCGGTGCCGACTGGCTGACCGACGCGGTGTTCGTCGACCAGAGCCCGATCGGCAAGACCGCGCGCTCCAACCCCGCCAGCTACGTGGGTGCGTTCGACGAGATCCGCAAGCTGTTCGCCGAGGCGCCGCTGGCGCGCGAGCGCGGCTACGGCGCCGGCATGTTCAGCTTCAACGCCGGCGACGGCCGCTGCCCCACCTGCGGCGGTTCGGGCTTCGAGCATGTGGAGATGCAGTTCCTGTCGGACGTGTACCTGCGCTGCCCCGACTGCGACGGCCGCCGCTACCGGCCCGAGCTGCTGGACGTGAAGATCGAGCGCCGGCTTCCCGGCGAGTTGCATAGGCAACTCAGCATCGCCGACGTGCTGGAGCTGACGGTGAGCGAGGCGGTGCAGCTGTTCCGCGACGACCGCGAGGTGCTGCGCGTGCTGCAGCCCATCGTCGACGTGGGCCTGGACTACGTGCGCCTGGGCCAGCCGGTGCCAACGCTGTCGGGCGGCGAGGCCCAGCGGCTCAAGCTGGCCGGCTTCCTGGCCGAGGCGGCCGGTTCGCCACGCCAGGCGGTGGCGAAGAAGGGCCGCCTGTTCCTGTTCGACGAACCCACCACCGGCCTGCATTTCGACGACATCGCCAAGCTGATGCGGGCCTTCCGCAAGCTGCTGGACGCCGGGCATTCGCTGATCGTGATCGAGCACAACCTCGACGTGATCCGCGCGGCCGACTGGATCGTGGACCTCGGCCCCGACGGCGGCGAGGCCGGCGGCGAGCTGGTGTGCGCCGGCACGGTGGAAGACGTCAAGGCCTTCAAGGGGTCGCATACCGGCGTGGCGCTGGTGGAGTACGAAGCGGCACTGGGCATCGGCAGCCAGGCGGTGGCGGTGGAGGATGCCGGCATGCCGCTGCAGCGGGTGATCCGCCAGCGCCGCCAGGAGGATGAGTCCATCCGCATCGTCAATGCGCACGAGCACAACCTGAAGGGCCTGAGCGTGGACATCCCGCGCGGGCGCTTCACCGTGGTGACGGGCGTGTCGGGCTCCGGCAAGAGCACGCTGGCCTTCGACATCCTGTTCAACGAGGGCCAGCGCCGCTACCTCGAGTCGCTGAACGCGTATGCGCGCAGCATCGTGCAGCCGGCCGGCCGGCCGGAGGTGGATGCGGTGTACGGCATTCCGCCCACCGTGGCCATCGAGCAGCGGCTGTCGCGCGGCGGGCGCAAGAGCACCGTGGCCACCACCACCGAGGTGTGGCACTTCCTGCGACTGCTGTGGGTCAAGCTGGGCATCCAGCACTGCATCCATGACGGCACTCCCGTGATGCCGCAAAGCGCCGAGAGCATCGCCGCGCAGCTGCTGCGCGACCACCGCGGCCAGCACGTGGGCCTGCTGGCGCCGCTGGTGGTCAACCGCAAGGGCATCTACACCGACCTGGCGAAGTGGGCCAAGGCCCGAGGCCACACCCACCTGCGCGTGGACGGCGAGTTCATGAAGGTGGACCCCTGGCCGCGCATCGACCGCTTCAAGGAACACACCATCGAGCTGCCGGTGGGCGACCTGCTGGTGCTGCCCGAGAACGAGGCGCAGCTGCGCGACCTGCTGGCCCGGGCGCTGGACCTGGGCAAGGGCGTGCTGCACCTGCTGCATCCGCTGGACGGGCTGGCCGCGGCCATGGACGGCGGCGCGAGCGGCCACGGCATCGGCGAGGTGAAGGTGTTCTCCACCAAGCGCGCCTGCCCCACCTGCGGCACCAGCTACCCGGAGCTGGACCCGCGCATGTTCAGCTACAACAGCAAGCACGGCTGGTGCACCGGCTGCGTGGGCACCGGCCTCGCCCTCACGCGGGAGCAGCGCAAGGCCTTCGACGATTCGGTGCGCGACGACGACAACCGCGGCCGCGAGCAGAGCTTTCCAGCCGAGGAAGCGGAAGTCGAGGGCGTGGAGGAAGACGCCGAATGCCCTGAGTGCGACGGTACGCGGCTGAATGCCATCTCCCGCGCGGTGACCTTCGCGGGCGAGGCCATCAGCACCATCGCCGCGTCGTCGGTGGAGGACACCCGCGCCTGGGTCGACGGCCTGGCGCTGCAGGGCCGTGACGCCGGCATCGCCCGCGATGTGGTGACCGAGATCAGCAGCCGCCTCACCTTCCTGGGCGAGGTGGGCCTGGGCTACCTGACGCTGGACCGCGCCGCGCCCACGCTCAGCGGCGGGGAGGCGCAGCGCATCCGCCTGGCGGCACAGCTCGGCAGCAACCTGCAGGGCGTGTGCTACGTGCTGGACGAACCCACCATCGGGCTGCATCCGCGCGACAACCAGATCCTGCTGAACGCCCTGCACCAACTGGGCAGCAAGGGCAACACGCTGGTGGTGGTGGAGCACGACGAGGACACCATCCGCCGCGCCGATCACATCATCGACATCGGCCCCGGCGCCGGCAAGCGCGGCGGCCGGGTCATCGCGCAGGGCACCGCGGCCGAGCTGGCGGCGCAGACCGAATCCATCACCGGCCGCTTCCTGCGCGCGCCGCTGAAGCATCCGCTGCATGAGCGGCGCGCGGTGGCGGCCGACGAGCCCAGGCTGCGGTTGCGCGGCGCGGACCTGCACAACCTGAAGCAGATCGACGTCGATGTGCCGCTGCACCGGCTGGTGGCCATCACCGGCGTCAGCGGCTCGGGCAAGAGCACGATGGCGCGCGACGTGCTGCTGGCCAATGTGCAGGCGCAGGTGCAGCACGGCAACAAGGGCAAGAACAAGGGCGACGCGCCGGCGCTGCAGGGCTGCGAAGCCCTGGAGGGCTGGCAGGCGGTGGACCGCGTGCTGGAAGTCGACCAGACGCCCATCGGCAAGACGCCGCGCAGCTGCCCGGCCACCTACATCGGCTTCTGGGATGCGGTGCGCCGGCTGTTCAGCGAGACGCTGGAAGCCAAGGCCCGTGGCTATGGCCCGGGCCGCTTCAGCTTCAACACCGGCGAAGGCCGCTGCCCTGCCTGCGAAGGCCAGGGCATGCGCACCATCGAGATGAGCTTCCTGCCCGACGTGAAGCTGCCCTGCGACGTGTGCCACGGCCAGCGCTTCAATACCGAGACGCTGGCGGTGAGCTGGCGCGGCAAGAGCATCGGCGACGTGCTGCAGATGGAGGTGGACGAGGCGGTGGAGTTCTTCGCCTCCATGCCGGCCATCGGCCATCCGCTGCAGTTGCTGAAGGATGTGGGCCTGGGCTACCTGACGCTGGGCCAGCCTTCACCCACGCTCAGCGGCGGCGAGGCGCAGCGCATCAAGCTGGTGACGGAGCTGAGCAAGGTGCGCGACGAGGTGGGCCGCCGCGGCCAGAAGGCGCCGCACACCCTGTACGTGCTGGACGAGCCCACGGTGGGGCTGCACATGGCCGACGTCGAGCGGCTGATCCACGTGCTGCACCGGCTGGTCAAGGGCGGGCACAGCGTGGTGGTGATCGAGCACGACCTGGACGTGATCGCCGAGGCGGACTGGGTGATCGACCTGGGGCCCGAGGGCGGCGACGCGGGCGGCCGCATCGTCATCGCCGGCACGCCGGAGCAGGTGGTGCTGGCCGGCAGCCACACCGGCAAGGCGCTGGCGCCGGTGCTGCGCCGCTAGAAGCCGCTTACTGGAAGGAGCGCGCGCAGCTCAGCGCATCGTTGGCGGCCTGCAGCGTGCGCAGGTCGCGCGCGCGCAGCTGGCCGGCGCGCTCGCGCAGTGCGGCGGCGTCCTCGGTGTCGCCGCAGCGGTCCAGCACCCGGCTCACCCGCTGCAGCACCGCCACCTCCCATTCGCCGTCGCCCACCAGGCTCACCATCTGCGCGGCCTCGTAGCCATGGTCGCGGGCGCGTTCGCGCACCGCATGGGCGCCGCGCGGGTCGTCGCGGCTGATCTCGGTGGACAGGATGGACACCAGCTCCGCCAGGTCGCAGAGCAGCTCGATGCAGGCCTCCGGCGCGCACAGCGTGCGGGCCTTGCGCAGGCCCTGCTGCAGGTACCACTCGGCAGTGGCGCCGTCGCCCATGCGGCGGTAGCAACGGCCCACCTGGGCCAGCGCCAGCGCCAGGATGGCCGGCTGGTCCTGCAGCTCCGCCTCGTCCAGCTGGCGCAGCGCATCGGCCAGCGCATCACGCGCCCGGCCGGGCAGCACTTCCAGCGCGCGGTGCCGCGGTACCGGACACGGGGTGGTGGCAACCAGGCGGTGGGTGTTCATGCGGTT
>OFDN01001438.1_pt1 | contig 15489 bp, 14 predicted proteins | sample 1520971 | NCBI WGS metagenome assembly OFDN01 (sample SAMEA94257418, study PRJEB24077) | hot springs metagenome | biome: Aquatic biome; feature: Geographical feature; material: Water | place: India | collected 2012-06-12 | depth 5 m
CTCGCCCGCGTGCTCACCGGAGGCCCCAAGACCGACCCCACCGAGCCGGTCGGCGAGGACCGCATCCTGAAGCTGGAGCGCGAGGCCTTCATGGCGCTGGTCCGGCACCCGGCCACCATGGACCGCATCGAGCACATGCTCACCACCGGCAAGCCGCTGCGCAACTGAGGAAGGAGAGGGACCGACCATGCCGATCTACAAGGCGCCGCTGGCCGACGTGGAGTTCGTGCTCGATTCCATCGTCGGGGTGAAGGCGCTCTCCGCCCTTCCCGGCTTCGAGGACGCCACCCCCGACCTGATCCGCCAGATCCTGGAGGAGGGGGCGAAGCTCTGCGAGGAGGTGCTGTTCCCGCTGAACCAGTCGGGTGACGCGGAGGGCTGCACGTTCGAGAACGGCGTCGTGCGCACACCGTCGGGCTTCAAGGAGGCTTACCAGACCTATCTGGAGGGGGGCTGGACCGGACTGTCCTGCGACCCGGCCTATGGCGGGCAGGGGCTGCCGAAGCTGGTGAACACCATGCTGGAGGAGTTCATCTGCTCCGCCAACCTCAGCTTCGGCATGTATCCCGGCCTGTCGCTTGGCGCCTACAACGCGCTGTCGCTCTACGGCTCCGACGAGCTGAAGGCGCGCTTCCTGCCCAAGCTGGTGGACGGCACCTGGTCCGGCACCATGTGCCTGACCGAGCCGCATTGCGGCACCGACCTGGGCCTGATCCGCACCAAGGCGGTGCCCGGCGAGGACGGCGCCTACGCCATCACCGGCACCAAGATCTTCATCTCCGCCGGCGAGCACGACCTGACGGAGAACATCCTGCATCTGGTGCTGGCCCGTCTGCCCGACGCGCCCGCCGGCACCAAGGGGATCAGCCTGTTCCTGGTGCCGAAGTTCCTGCCGCGGGCGGACGGCACGCCGGGGCCGCGCAACGGCGTGGCCTGCGGCTCCATCGAGCACAAGATGGGGATCAAGGCCTCCTCCACCTGCGTTATGAACTTCGACGAGGCCACCGGCTGGCTGGTGGGCGAGCCGCACAAGGGCATGCGGGCGATGTTCGTGATGATGAACGCCGCCCGTCTGGCCGTGGGCATCCAGGGGCTGGGCATCGCCGAGGTCGCCTACCAGAACGCGGTCGGCTACGCCCGCGACCGGCTCCAGGGCCGATCGCTGAAGGGCACCAAGGCGCCGGACAAGCCGGCCGATCCCATCATCGTGCACCCGGACGTGCGGCGGAACCTGCTGACCGCACGGGCCTACACCGAAGGCGCACGGGCGCTGGGCGCGCTGGTGGCCTTCCACCTCGACCTCGCGGAGAAGCACCCGGACTCGCGGCAGCGCCAGGAGTCGGACGAGTTCGTCCAGCTCATGACGCCGATCGTCAAGGCGCTGTTCACCGACATTGGGTTCGACGCGGCCAACATCGCGGTGCAGGTGCATGGCGGCCACGGCTTCATCTGGGAGACCGGCGTCGAGCAGTATGTGCGCGACGCCCGCATCACCCAGATCTACGAGGGCACCAACGGCATCCAGGCGCTCGACCTCGTCGGCCGCAAGATGGGGCAGGACATGGGGCGGCTGCTGCGCCGCTTCTTCCACCCCGTCCAGGCCGAGCTGGAGCAGGCGATGGACGATGACACGCTGCTGGAATTCGTCGGCCCGCTCGCCAAAGCCTTCGGCAAGCTCCAGCAGGCCACCGCTCTGATCGCCCAGAAGGGGTTGAAGGACCCGGAGGAGGCGGGGGCGGCGGCCAGCGATTACCTGCGGATGTTCGGGCTGGTGGCGCTCGGCTGGATGTGGCTGAAGAGCGTCAAGGCCGCGCGCGCCAAGCTGGCGGCCGGGGACGGCGATGCCGCCTTCCTGGAGGCGAAGGTGAAGACCGCCCGCTTCTTCATGGCGAAGCTGCTGCCGCAGACCGGGGCGTTGTTCACCACCATCCTGTCCGGCGCCAAGCCGCTGATGGAGATGGAAGAAGTCGCATTTTGATGCGTATTTTCGGTTGTTTGGCCACTCCGGGCCATCGTGTGTTCCCGGAGTGGCGCCGGCTGCGGTGCCAACTGAACCTCGACCGTAGCTTCCCGTGCAAAATCAAGGCGCAATTCTGTGGTGTATCCACCGCCGCCGAACATCAATGCAGCGGGCGATTGAACGTGATCGCGACTTTCCACCACTGCTGCATGTCACAGGGATGATCCCCCGGGATGGAGCGTTCTCAAGTAATGGTTGGGGCCGATTCTGTTGGATTGTGCACCGCACTGGATTGTGACAACCGGTGAAAGCGGTTGTCGCTGATCTACCGTTCGTGGTACACCACAATAGTAGCTCGGATGGAGGCGGGGCTCGTATAGCGTTCGACCCACGGTCATATGCGGATCGACTGCCGATGGCACCAAATCCTCATGTGGCCGGGACGCTGTACGGACCGGAGTGGAGCGCGGGAGAGTGAGATGAGGATCCTGATTGGTGACGATCATGTGCTGTTCCGGGAGGGACTGCGCAGGCTCCTCGAGCAGCTCAAGGACGGCAGCGACTTCCAGGAAGCCAGCAATTTCAACGAGCTCCTTGATATTGCCGCAGCGGGCGAGACGTTCGACCTCGTGTTGACCGACCTGCGCATGCCGGGCTGGCCCGGATTCGAGGGAATCGAGATGCTGCGCGAGCGCCAGCCCGATGCCAAGGTGGTCGTCGTGTCGGCGTCGGAGGCGCACGGCGACGTGCGCGACGCGTTGGAGCGCGGGGCGGCCGGCTACATTCCCAAATCGTCCAGCGTGAAGATCATGCTGAGCGCGTTCGACCTGATCTTTTCCGGCGGGGTCTATGTGCCGCCCACGGTGCTGCGCGACCCGGTCAGCGAGCCGGATACCCGCTCGATGCCGCCGTCCGATCCGGCGCTTGAGCAGCTGCTGACCCAGCGTCAGCGCGAGGTGCTGGAACGCCTGCGCGAGGGCAAGTCAAACAAGCAGATCGCGCATGAGCTGGGCCTGTCCGAGGGCACGGTGAAGATCCACATGACGGCGATCTTCAAGTCGCTCGGCGTGCGCAACCGCACCCAGGCCGCGATGGCGTTTCCGCAGTCCTGACCCGATCAGCCGATCCCCGCCACGAAGTCGCGCAGCGACTCGACCTCCATTTCGGTCTCGTCGAGCCGGGTCTTCACCACGTCACCGATGCTGATGACGCCCACCATGCGCCCGTCCTCGACGATGGGCACATGGCGGATGCGGCGCTCCGTCATCACGGCCATGACGTGGGCGACGGTGTCGGCCGGGGTCGCGGTCACGAGCTGGCGGGTCATCAGGTCGGACGCCGGTCGGTCCAGGGCCGCGGCACCGTCGGCCGCGATGGCGCGGACGATGTCGCGCTCGGAAACGATCCCGCAGGGAATCGCCGATCCATCCTCCTCCATCACCACCGCCGCACCGATTCGGTGCCGGGTGAGCGTGCACGCGACGTCGCCGATGCTATCGACGGGCCGCACGGTCACGACCGCCGCTCCCTTACGCTTCAGAACCGCTGCCACATGCATGGCCTGCTCCTTCCCGAATTGTTGGGGATACAAGCAGACACCAGCGGTGGCCCTGGTGTGAACCCTCCTAAACGGCTAAGCCAGATACGCCCTCTGGCGTATCTGGCTTAGCGGGAGCAACCGGTGTGCGATGTCGATCAGAACTTGTAGCCGACGCCGACGCCGATCAGCCACGGGTTCAGATCGACCTCGGAGCGCAGGGCGGTCGTGCCCAGGTTGACCTTCAGGGTGCTGTCGAGCCAGATCTTCTTGACGTCGAAGTTCAGCAGGATGTTGTCGGTGATGAAGTAGTCCACACCCACCTGCAGAGCGGCGCCGAAGCTGTTGTTGACCTTCAGGCTGTTGAAGCCGGCATCCTCGTCCGCGCCGTAGAACAGGGTCCAGTTCACACCGGCGCCGACGTAGGGGCTGAAACGCTCCTTCGGCAGGAAGTGGTACTGGGCGGTCAGGGTGGGCGGCAGCAGGGAGATCTTGCCGACGTTGATTTCCGCACCGCCACCGACGGCCTTCACCTGGTGACGCGAGGTGCCGGCGATCAGCTCCAGCGCGATGTTGTCGGTGACGAAGTAGGAGAAATCCACCTCGGGGATGTAGTCGTTGTTGACGCGGCCATCGAGGCCGGTGTCGACACCGCTGGCGGTCGTGATGTTGGAATTCTCATCCGGAACGACGGCAACGCCACGCGCACGGATGACGAGGTCGCCGGCCGACTTGCCCTTGAACTCCTGGGCGATCGACGGGGCGGCGATGGAGGCGATGGCGGTGGTCGCCAGCAGGGCAACCGCGGCACGCTTCAGGAAGGACATGGTCAGGCTCCAGGGCACAGAGGGTCGTTTCGCTCTCTTCGAGCTTGTTGTGACCGCTCTATTACCAAAACCAGCGGAGCAATTCCAGACGAGCTCAACCATTCCGATGCACTGCGGCGCCCGCGCAACAGTGACGAGATGCCGCATCGACTTCAAAGCACATGCTATGTGCGCGAACGAATTGTTGACTCGCCTGCTTTGTCAATTCACCGGACTGGTGCAGTTTTGGACAATGGCGTAGCACTCGGTCGCAGCACCGCCGCCGGGGCCGCCATAGACGATGCGTTCCACCCGGCCGTCCTTCAGCGTGAAGGTGGCCTGGCAGGAGTAAGTTCGGATTTCGTCCCCGACATAGCCGGGCCATCCCCAGCCGCTCCAGCCGTACCGATAGCCGGGGTACCAGGGCCCGCCGTACCAGCCGCCGACGGTGCTGCCGGGGTACGAGACGATGCGGCTGTTGGAATAGGTGTAGAACTCGTAGCCGTCGGCGGTGGCCTGCCGCTCCGGAACCCCGGCGCAGGACAGGAGCTGCTGCTTGGACAGGCCGACCAGGCTGCGCTGCGCCGCGGCGGCCTTCTCCACGGCCGGGTTGGCGCAGGACGCGGCGAGCAGCCCGACGCCCAGAACCGCGGCGATGCCCGCCACCCGCGCACCCGTCTTCCGAACACGATCGGTCATCATGCCCTCCTCAGCGGATCGTCACGCCCGCAGCCGGTTTGGTGACAACGCCGACTCCGTGGCACCGAGTTCCACCACATCCCCCGGAAGCGCCGCGCCGGTGGCGAGCGCCGCCGCGCCGCGGCCCATGGCCGGTGCCGTCTGGATGCCGTAGCCGCCCTGGCCGGCCAGCCAGAAGAAGCCGGGCGCATCGTCGTCGAAGCCCACGACCGGCACCTTGTCGGCCACGAAGCTGCGCAGCCCCGCCCATTTGTGCGCGATCCGCCGGACCTGGAAGCGCGCGGCGGTGGTCACCCGCTCCACCGTGACGGCAACGTCCCATTCCTCCGGCTGTGCGTCGCAGGGCTCGACCGGGGTCTGGTCGGCGGGCGACGCCAGCAGCCGCCCGGCGTCGGGCTTCACGTAGAAGGTCTCGTCCACGTCGATGACCATCGGCCACCCGCCGAGACCGTCAAGCCCCGACGGGTTGTCGAAGACGGGGTCGAACAGGATGGCGGTGCGCCGCTTCGGCACCAGCCCGATCGGCCGCACCCCGGCCATCCCGGCCAGCACGTCGGCCCAGGCGCCGGCGGCGTTCACCAGCACCGGCGCGGCGAAGGCCCCGGCCGGGGTTTCCAGGATCCACAGCCCGTCCCGCCGCTCCACGGCGGTCGCGCCGGCGTTGGTCACCAGCCGCCCGCCGCGGGCCTTCAGCCCGCGCAGGTAGCCCTGGTGGATGGCGTGCACGTCCATGTCCATGGCGTCCGGCTCCCACACCGCGCCGACGGCGTAGTCGTCGCGCAGCAGGGGGGCGCGGGCCAGCGTCGCGGCGCGGTCCAGCCGTTCCATGGTGGGGGCGAGCGCGCGCCCCTCGGCGTAGGCGGCGGCCAGCGATGCCTCCTGGTCGGCCCGGCCGATCAGCAGAACCCCGCGCGGCGTCAGCAGCGGCGCCTCCGTGAAGCCCGCGGGCGGGGCGCTGTAGAAGCCCCAGCTCGCCGCCGTCATCGCCCGCACCACCGGATGCCCGTAGGTGCGGGTGTACAGCGCCGCCGACCGCCCGGTGGAGTGGTAGCCGGGCTGGCCCTCGCGCTCCAGCAGCAGCACGGTGCCGTGCGCCGCCAGCTCATACCCCGCCGACGCTCCCGCCATTCCCGCCCCGACGATCAGGAAATCCGCCCGCTCCATTCCGTCCCCTCCCGGCACCATGGCCGCCATGCTGACGCGACACGCCGCGGGGCGCAACGGCGGTCAGTCGGTTGCCGGTCCGCGCCGGCCCTGCTTGATCTCCGACCGCTTCGCCTTTCCCTCCAGCCGCCGTTGCTTCGACCCGTAGGTGGGCTTGGTCGGGCGACGTGGCTTGGGGGGCACCGACGCGTCGCGGATCAGGTCGACCAGCCGTTCCCGCACATCCTCGCGGTTGCGGAGCTGGCTGCGGTAGCTGTCGCCCTGCAGGATCAGGACGCCGTCGGACGTCATGCGCGAGCCGGCCAGCCGCACGAGCCTGGCCTTCACGTCGTCCGGAATGTTCGGCGAGTTCGCCACGTCGAAACGCAGCTGCACGGCGCTGTCGGTCTTGTTGACGTGCTGGCCGCCGGGACCGGAAGCGCGCACGAACTCCTCCCGGAGCTCGCTGTCGTCCAGGGTGATGCGGGGCGTCACGCGGAGCATGGCCGGCTCCGGAGTGGTTCGGTCGGGTCCGGTTCGCGCTCGTCCTGGCCGGTGCGTCGGCTGATCGTGTCCATGCCGGCGAATGTCGGGCTTCCCGCCGCCCGTGGCAATGGTCGCGTTCCGGTCCACGCGCGCTTTGACGCACCCCGGTTTCTGGTGCAAGATCGGGGTAGGGTTCGAATCGGCTCCGACGGGGCGGGAAGGGTGTCGTGCGCGTGCGGCTGTGGGACGGCACCTGGGATGCCCGGTCGCTGCGGTTCCCGCTTCTGATCGTCGGTGGACTTTTCGCGCTGGGCACGCTGAGCGTCGGCGGGGCCGCGGCGGTGAAGGCGATGCTGGCGCCGTCCCAACCCAATGTGGCCGCAAGGATGGGGCCGAAGCGCAACTACGCGGCGCTGCCGGAGATCTCCGTCGCCGTCGGCGGTGCCGCCGACCGCACGGTGGACTTGCGCATCCTCGTCGAACTGGACCCGCAGACCGACCCGAAGGCGACCGACCCCTACGCCCCCCGCATCGCCGACCGCGTCGGCGACCGCATCCGCGAGATCGGGCTGGACCGGCTGAACGGCAGCGAAGGCGCCGGGCTGGTGAAGGACGCGATCACCGCCGTGGTCGACCGCGAGATCCGCCCCTTGCGGGTCCGCGAGGTGCTGCTCGACCGTATGATCATCCGCTGAGCGATGATTGCCGGCGGGCGACGCCGGGGCCAATGACCCCGGCGTCGCCGACCGCTCACGCCTCCAGGCTCTTCGACGCCACCTCGAACACGTCCGGCGACAGGGTGGGGGTGGCGACGATGCGGTCGAGCTGGGTGCGCATCAGCGCCTGACGGCTGCCGTCGTAGCGGCGGATGCGCGAGAACTGGCCCATCAGTCGGGCCGCCACCTGCGGGTTCATGGGGTCGATGCGCAGCACCTGGTCGGCCAGGAAGGCGTAGCCGGCCCCGTCCGCGGCGTGGAAGCGCACGGGGTTGCCCCCGGCGAAAGCGCCGATCAGGCTGTAGACCTTGTTCGGGTTGCGGATTTCGAAGGCGGGGTGGTCGAGCAGCGCGCGCACCCGCTCCAGCGTGTCGGAGCGCGACGAGGTGGCCTGGACGTTGAACCACTTGTCCACCACCAGCCGGTCGTCCTTCCAGCGGTCGTAGAAGGCGGCGAGCGCGTCCTCCCGCTCCGGCGCGTCCGACCCGGCGAGGAACTGGAGCGCGGCGATCACGTCGGTCATCGCCCGGCTGCCGTGGAACTGCCCGATGGCAAGGCCGACCGCCTCGGGATCGGGCCTCGCCATCAGATAGGCGAGGCACAGGTTCTTCAGCGAGCGCCGGCCGATCGCCGCAGCGTCCACCGAGAAGGGCTCGTTGCCAGCGTGTGCGCGGTGGGTGGCGAGCCAGCGGTCGCGCAGCCGCTCCGCCAGCGTGCGGCGGGCGAACTCGCGCGCCTCGTGGATGGCGATGGGGTCGATCACCGCCATCTGCGTGCCGAGGTAGGACTCGCCCGGCAGCACCAGCGCCTGCGCCGCGAAGGCCGGATCGCGCCCGGCGTCGCCGAGCACCGCCGCCATCGCCCCGACGAAGCCGTCGGGCAGCGCCAGCGGCCGGTCGGCCTGGATGTCGGCGACCAGCCCCAGCAGGATGCGCACGCCCAGCACCTGCCCGGCCTCCCACCGGTTGAACGGGTCGCTGTCGTTGGCGGCCAGGAAGGTCAGGTCGGCGTCGGTCAGGTCCGCCGTCAGCTTCACCGGAGCCGAGAAGCCGCGCAGCACGGACGGCACCGGGCGGGCCGGCACGTCCACGAACTCGAACGTCTGTTCCGCCGCACGCAGTTCCAGCACGCGCGAGGTGCCGCCGGGTGCCGCCTCCCCGGCCAGCCGCAGCGGGAGGTCCGTGCCGTCCGGCCCCAGAAGCCCGGTGACCAGCGGCATGTGCATGGGCGTCTTGTCGGGCTGGCCGGGGGTGGGGGGCACCGTCTGGCCCACCGTCAGGCGGTAGGTCCGCGCCGCCTCGTCATACTCCCCGGTCACCCGCAGCTCGGGGGTGCCGGCCTGGCTGTACCACAGCTTGAACTGGGTGAGGTCGACACCGCCGGCGTCGGCCATGGCGGCGGCGAAGTCGTCGCAGGTCACCGCCTGCCCGTCGTGGCGCTCGAAGTAAAGGTCCATCCCCCGCCGGAAGCCCTCGGCCCCCAGCAGGGTGTGGTACATGCGGATGACCTCCGCCCCCTTGTTGTAGACGGTGGGCGTGTAGAAGTTGTTGATCTCCACATAGGATTCGGGGCGGACCGGGTGCGCCATGGCGCCGGAATCCTCGGGAAACTGCACGGTGCGCAGACCCTGGACGTCCTGGATGCGCTTGACCGCGGCGGAGTTCATGTCGGCGCTGAACTGCTGGTCGCGGAAGACCGTCAGCCCCTCCTTCAGCGACAGCTGGAACCAGTCGCGGCAGGTGACGCGGTTTCCGGTCCAATTGTGGAAATACTCGTGCGCCACCACCGCCTCGATGCCGAGGAAATCACCGTCGGTGGCCGTCTCCGGCCGGGCCAGGATGTATTTTGTATTGAAGACGTTCAGCGACTTGTTCTCCATCGCCCCCATGTTGAAGTCGGACACGGCGACGATGTTGAAGATGTCGAGATCGTATTCAAGGCCGTAGACCTCCTCGTCCCACGCCATGGATTTCTTCAGCGAGCGCATGGCGTGGTCGCACCTGTCCTCGTTGCCCGGCTCGACATAGATGCGCAGGGCGACGTCGCGGCCGGAGCGGGTGCGGAAGCGGTCCTCGACCGCCCGCAGGTCACCGGCCACCAGCGCGAACAGGTAGCAGGGCTTGGGGAAGGGATCCTCCCACTTGGCCCAATGCCGCCCGTCGGCGGCGTCGCCCGAGCCGACGAGATTGCCGTTGGACAGCAACACCGGGTATCGGGCCTTCTCCGCCTCGATGACCGTGGTGTAACGGGCCATCACGTCGGGACGGTCGATGAAATAGGTGATCTTGCGGAAGCCCTCGGCCTCGCACTGGGTGCAGTAGTTGCCGGACGACTTGTAAAGCCCTTCCAGCGCCATGTTGTCCTGCGGCCGGGTGCGGACGACCGTTTCCAGCACGAAGGCTTCGGGCGTCTCGGGCAGGGTCAGGTGGTCGGGCGACAGGATGTAGCCGTCGGGGCCGAGCGGCACCCCGTCCACCGCCACCGACACCAGCTCCAGCCGCTGCCCGTCGAGCACCAGAGGCTCCGCGCCCGCGCGCGCCGGGTTGCGGCGGATGCCGAGCCGGGCATGCACGGTGGCCGCCTCCTCGCGCAGATCCACACGCAGCTCGACGGTGTCGATCAGGTGCGTGGAGGGTCGATATGCGGTGAGGTGGATGGCCTTCGGGGTGCCCTTGTCCAACATGGTGTCTCGTCTCCCGTGGGATGCCGCCTGTGCGGGTCGTCGCAGACAGACATATGGAGAATCGGCCCGCGACCCAAGCGTCAGCGGCGGGAAACCGCCGGCGGATGGGTGCAGGTCCGCCTTGCACCGCGGTCGTGCGGTGGTGGCGAAGAGGTCAGCGGCGGAGATCGGGCAGAACGGACGGTGACGCGGGGCGGTCGAAACCGCCGAACCGTTCCTGCGGAGGCCGGTTCCGCAGCTTGGCGGCACCGCGTTGCAGGGCCGCGGCGAGGACGAGCAGCGAGGTGCGCGCGCCCGGATTTTTCATGGCCAAGCGGTAGAGTGTCAGAGCGTGCATGTCGAGAGTCACGGATGGTCCCTCCTGACACCCGCCGTCCAGCCTCCAAACAAGAAAGCCGCGGCTCGATAACGAGGATCGCAGGGAACTTCCATGCGGTCAACACGTGTTCGATTGCATGCTGGTAATCGGTATTTCAGTGATTGTTACCATCCGCAAAGCGAATTACCGGATCGATATCAGAGTATGACCTTCCGGTCGTGACGGTGTTGCGGACCGTCTACAGCCATGGATTGGGCGGGACATGGTCCCGCCCCGGCGATCACTGCGCCGTCCAGCCGCCGTCCATGGTGAGCGCCGCACCCGTCATCTGGTCGGCGCTCGCGCTGCACAGGAACACGGCGAGCCCGCCGAGCTGCTCCGGCGTCACGAAATCTCCAGACGGCTGCTTGGAGCCCAGCAGCTTGGCGCGCGCGTCGGCGTCGCTCATCCCCTGCTCGGCGGCCAGCGCGTCGATCTGCTTCTGCACCAGCGGGGTCAGCACCCAGCCCGGGCAGATGGCGTTGCAGGTCACGCCGGTGCCCGCCGTTTCCAGCGCCACCGTCTTGGTCAGCCCGACCACGCCGTGCTTGGCCGCGATGTAGGCGCCCTTCTGGACCGACGCGACCAGCCCATGGGCCGAGGCGATGTTGATGACGCGACCCCAGCCGCGCTGCTTCATGCCGCCCACCGTCAGCCGCATGCCGTGGAACACCGCCGAAAGGTTGATGGCGATCACCGCGTCCCAGCGCTCGGGCGGGAACTCCTCGATCGGTGCGACGTGCTGGATGCCGGCGTTGTTCACGATGATGTCGACCGGCCCCAGGGTGGTGGTGGCGTGGTCGATCAGCGCCTTCACCCCGTCGCCCGTCGACAGGTCCGCGCCGTGGAAGGTCGCCCGCACCCCGAACTCCCCGGCCAGACCGGCGCGGATCCGCTCGATCTCGGCCGCGTCGCCGAATCCGTTGAGCACCACGTCGGCACCGGCGCCGGCGAGCGCCCGCGCGATTCCCAGACCGATTCCGCTGGTCGATCCGGTGACGACCGCGACCTTACCCTTGAGCGTCATTGCATATCTCCATCCCGAATGAGCGCCGGACCGGTTGCGCGCCGCCGGCGGCCAGCCGAACCATGCAACCTGCCGGGCGGTTTGTCACGCCACGCGACCGGGCAGGCGCGACCGGGACCGGACGATCGGCGCCAAAGGCCAAGCTGGCGGCTTGCGAAGCTGGATTGCGGTGTTAAGGTACGGCCTCGAACGACAACGGCTTGCGCGAAGGACGCGCGGAATCGCCGGCACCGGGGATGGCCCCGGCGCATGCTCCGGCGGTGCGACCACCGAAAGGCGTCGGGATGGGATCCCTGGAGACTCTTGCGCGGGCGGCCGACCTGTCGAGGGATGCGGTTGTGGTCCTGCGCGGCGCCGGGCCGGACGGAGACGGCGCAACGATCGCGCACGCCAATCGCAACTTCCTGCGCCTTGCGGCCGACGGAGCGGACGACATCGCCGGTAAGCCGCTGGTCCGGCTGCGGTACCCGCTGGCAGGGGCGGGCTGGACGGACGCCGTGCGCGCGGCGCTGGTGGCTGGGGATGACGGCCGGGTCGAACTGGCCGGCACGGCGCCCGACGGCCGGCCGCTGCGGCTGGAGCTGTCGGTCGACCAGCTTGCGGAGGACGGGGCCCTGCTGCTGGTCCTGCGCGATGTGACCGCACCCTGGCGCGAGATCGAGGAACTGCGCGAGGCCAAGGAGCTGGCCGAAGCCGCCAACCTCGCCAAGTCGCGCTTCCTGGCGTCGGCCAGCCACGACCTGCGGCAGCCGCTGCACGCGATGAGTCTGCTGCTCGGCGTGCTGCGCAACCGCATCGAGGATGCGGAGCTGCTGCCGGTGACCGACCAGCTCCAGCAGTCGCTCGACGCCATGATGGAGCTGTTCAGCGCGCTGCTCGACATCTCCAAGTTCGAGACGGGGGCGGTGACGGTCGACCGGTCGGGCATCCGGGTGGACCAGCTTCTCAGCCGCATCCATGTCGATTTCGGCGCGGCGGCGCGGGCGAAGGGCCTGCGGCTGCGCATCGTCGGCTGCTCCCGCTCGGTGTGGAGCGACTCCATGCTGCTGGAGCGCATGCTGCGCAACCTGGTGTCCAACGCCATCCGCTACACCCCGTCCGGCGGGCGGGTCCTGCTGGGGGCGCGGCGGCGTGGCGACGCGCTGCGGCTCGACGTGCTGGACACCGGCCCCGGAATTCCGCCGGACCAGCTCCGCTCGATCTTCGAGGAGTTCCACCAGGTCGGCAACCCCGCCCGCCAGCGGTCGGAGGGGCATGGGCTTGGCCTTGCCATTGTCAAGCGGGGAGCCGCTCTGCTGGGGCACCGGCTCGACGTCGCTTCCGCGCTCGGTCGCGGATCGCGCTTTTCGGTCGAAGTGCCGTTGTCCGCCGATCTCGGCGATGTGCTGCAGGTGCTGTCGGCGCGCGACGAACCCGCTCCGGCCACCCGCTCCAGCCGCGTCGTGGTGGTGGAGGACGACCCGCTGGTGGCGCTCGCCATGCGCATGGTGATCGAGGACATGGGTTGCGAGGTCGTGGTCGCCAGCGACGGCGCCGCCGCCATGGCGGCGCTGGCCGACGGCCGACCGGTGCATCTGATCCTGTCCGATTACCGGCTGGCGGGTGGGGAGGACGGGGTCACGACCGTGCAGAAGCTGCGGGCCACATACGGTCCCGACGCCATCGCCGGCATCGTCACCGGCGACCTGTCCGCCGACATCCAGGCCCGCGCCAAGGCCATCGGCGCCCGCTGCTTCCTGAAGCCCCTGCGCCCCGAGCAGCTCAAGGCACTGGTGGTGGAAGCCGGCTGTTAGGCGGGTCACACCTCGATCACCACATGGGGTCGCAGCGCGCCGTCGACGCTGAGCAGGAGGTGCAGGTAGATCGCGATCTTGCGGGCGGTCTCGGTGCGCCGGGTCAGGCAGTCGCGGAGCTGGGCCGCCAGCACAGCGTTCTCCTCCATCTCCTCGGCGGGCAGATCCTCATCGACGGTCGTCACTTCCGTGGCGATCCGGTCGGGATCCACCGGCACCTCGGGATGGTCGCTGGGACGGTGCTCCGGTTCGTCGGCCGGCGGTGTGGCTATCGGCGGCGGTGGCGTGGCCGTTTGCGGCGGCGGTCGCGGCAGCACCGCGTCATGCTGGCCGACGCGACTGCGCAGGTTGCGCCGGAGCCGTTCCTTCTGGCGGACGTCGAGGTCCGGGATGTGGTCGATCTCGTCGAACAGCAGATCCAACAGCCGGCGCCGGCGTCGGTTGTTGGCATCGGCGGAGCGGCGGTCCTGGGGCTTGGGCTCGTCCTTGCCGTGGCGGGGCGGATGCCGGGGCTGGCGCTGCTCGCGGTCGGTGGCGCCGCCGGAGCGTTCCACCGCGCCCGGTGCCCGAAGCAGCGGCCCGGAACGGCCGATCGTGCCCTCGCCCATGATGGCCCCTCCTGCGGTTGGGGTCCGTCGTCCACAAATGGTGCGTCGCGCAACCGTCGAGCGTCAAGCCTGCGATTCGCCGTAGGCTTGTGAAGCGGCGCGACGGGCATGCCTTCGCGTCATCGCCGCCCGGAGGATCGCGCCGCGGCTGAATCCGCCCCAATTGCGCCATATTGACTTTCTATGGGATCGGGTGTCGTCTCCCACCCCCAAAGGCTGCGGCGGCGCACTGGAAAGTGTCCATGTGCCGGGGCGTGCCGCGCATGTCCTGCCAGTGTTTGTCTTGATCATCCAGCGTGGGGTTCGTTCGCGAAATGGCCGGTCATTCCCAGTTCAAAAACATCATGCACCGCAAAGGCGCCCAGGATGCCAAGCGGTCGAAGATCTTCAACAAGCTGGCCCGCGAGATCACCGTGGCGGCCAAGGCGGGACTGCCCGACCCGGCCTCCAACCCGCGCCTGCGCGCCGCCATCACCGCGGCGCGCCAGCAGAACATGCCGCGCGACCGCATCGACCGCGCGATCAAGAGCGGCACGCCCGGCGGCGACGACGCCAACTATGAAGAGGTGCGGTACGAGGGTTATGGCCCCGGCGGCGTGGCGCTGATCGTGGAGGCGCTGACCGACAACCGCAACCGGACGGCGTCCGAGGTGCGCTCCGCCTTCTCCAAGCATGGCGGGTCGCTGGGCGAGACCAATTCGGTGAGCTTCATGTTCAACCGCGTCGGGGCCGTCTACTACCCGGTGGCGGCGGCAACGGCGGACGCGATGTTCGAGGCGGCGCTGGAAGCCGGCGCCGACAACGTCGAATCCGACGAGAACGGCCACGAGGTGACCACCACGGTGGAGAGCTTCGCCGTGGTGCGCGACGCGCTGGAGGAAAAGTTCGGTGCGGCGGAGAGCGCCCGCCTGACCTGGAAGCCGCTGAACACCGTCGCCCCGGGAGAGGATGCCGCCGCCAGTCTGATCAAGCTGCTGGACGTGCTGGAAGACAACGACGACGTGCAGACGGTCGAGGGCAACTACGACATTCCGGCGGATCTGCTGGAGAAGCTGACGGCCTGAGGAGCGGCGGCGCGCGTGCTGGATGGAGGTTCCGTGAATCCGGACGTCGTGCGCCTGCTGGGGATCGACCCCGGCCTCCGGCACACCGGCTGGGGCGTCATCGACGTCCGCGGCAACCGGATGACGCATGTGGCGGACGGCGCCGTCCATTCGGACGACGCCATGCCGCTCGCCGCCCGCCTCTGCCAGCTCCACGACGCGCTGGCCGAGGTGCTGGAGCGCTACCGCCCCGACGAGGCGGCGGTCGAGGAAACCTTCGTGAACACCAACGCCGTCTCCACCCTCAAGCTGGGCCACGCCCGCGCCGTCGCCCTGCTGGTGCCGGCCCGCGCCGGGCTGGCGGTGGCCGAATATCCCAACAACCAGGTGAAGAAGGCCGTGGTCGGTCAGGGGCGGGCGGAGAAGACCCAGGTGCAGGCGATGATCCGCCTGCTGCTCCCCGGCTGCACCCTGTCCAGCCCCGACGCCGCCGACGCCCTGGCCGTGGCGATCTGCCACGCCCACCACCGCTCGTCGCTGATCGCGTGGAGCACGACGGAAGCCCTCTCCCCCCCGGGGAGAGGGTTGGGTGAGGGGGGAACTCCGCCGCGAAATGACCGGATCGGCCGC
>OFDN01001442.1_pt1 | contig 15474 bp, 14 predicted proteins | sample 1520971 | NCBI WGS metagenome assembly OFDN01 (sample SAMEA94257418, study PRJEB24077) | hot springs metagenome | biome: Aquatic biome; feature: Geographical feature; material: Water | place: India | collected 2012-06-12 | depth 5 m
GGATAACGCCATCGGCGCGCATCTGCTGGAGCGTACGATTGACGTGCACCGATGAGATGCCCACCAGGTCTGCCAGCAACTCCTGGGTCAGCGGCATGTGATAATGGTCGGCCTCACCCTGGCTGCGCATGGCCAGCCGCTCGCCCAGTTCGAGGAACAGATGCGCCATGCGCTCATAGGCGTTGAGACAGCCGAGGCGGAAGATGCTGTTTTCCAGCTGGCGTTCGATCAGCGCGCATTCCAGTTCGACGACATCCGATTCGGGCAGCGAACCGAATTCGATCAGCGACAGGCGGCTGATCGACATCACCGCATGATAGAAGCTGGGCTGGCTGGTGCGCCAGACGCCGATGATCTCTCCGGGCAGATACAGGTTGGTCAGCTGACGCCGGCCGTCAAAGGTGATGCGATATCCCGCCGCCCAGCCTTCCAGCACGAGTCGCGGGCGGACGACAGTGTCGCCCTGCTGAATGAAATCGCAACGCGGCTCGATGGCACTGGGGCAGTGGCGGGAGTGAGAAGCAGGCGCGATCGGCAAGCTCGCATATAGTGTCATAGTGGGCGACTCTCTCTCTGTGTTCCCTCCATGCACAGCCTCTCAGGCTTGGCCCAATCCGTCCCTATACTAGTATATGTTAGGGCGCGTTTCGCGTTGAACCGAAAAGAAACGGGGGACAAATGCCCCCCCGCAAGTATTTGATGTTCAGTTTAAATTAACGCATATCATGTTTTGGGCTTCTCGGTCTTGCCCAGGCCCGAGGGCGAGTTGGATGCACTGGCACCGTCGCGCTCGTCGTCCTGACGATTCTTGGAGCGCCATTCGCTGAATTCCTGGTCGAACTGGCTCTGACGCTGCTGGTTGAAGCGATCGTAATCGCTGTCGAGCTGTTCGATCTGCTTCTGGCGCCAGCTCGAATAATGCGGATCGTGCTGGTGGCGGTGTCCGGAGCTGTCGCCTTGCTGGCCGGAACCGTGCTGAGTCTGTCCACCCTGGAAGGACTGACCATAGCCAGCGGCCATGTTGCCGCCATGGCCAGACGAGTTTCCGCCGCGTTCGCCCGAATAGCCATAGCCGCCCGAGGGGCCGAAGCCGGACGAACCATAGCCGCCCTGACCGCTGCCACCGCCCGATTGGCCCCAGTTGCTGCCATTGCCGCCTTGCTGGTCATAGCCCGTGGGCTGACCATAGCCCTGACCGCCGCCGCGCGAGCGGTCGTTGCCTTGCCCGGCACCGCCCCAGCCGCCACCTTGGGCGAAACCGCCCGCCTGGGCATAGTCCTGTCCCGACTGGCCAAAGCCGCCACCGCCGCCCTGGCCCGATCCGCCGCCGCCATATTGTGCGGGATCGGCGAAATGGCCGCCATGCTGCCAGTTGCTGCCGCCCTGCTGGTGCGACTGACCTGACGAGCCGGACTGGCCCCAGCCGCCGCCCTGGTTGTTGCCACCCTGCTGGCCGCGCTGATAATCGCCCTGCCCGCGCTGGCCCCAATTATCGCCTTGCTGCTGCTGCGGCTGGCCCTGGCCGGCAGAGCCGGATTGATGGCTCGCCGAGCGCGCATAGTCGTTTTCCTGTCGGCGCTGACCTTGCTGATTGCTGTCGTTGTCGTTCCAGTTCTGATTGTTATCAGCCACTTGAGACTTCCTTTCCTGCACTGCGGTTGCGCTTCTCGGGGAAGCAGAAGCGCTCCGGACCGCTGCCGCCATTGTCAGCAAGCAGGGGGGCAGCGGCCCTTGCACAGGTTAGGATTCGTGCGGCTCGTCGCATTGCAGCCCGCAATTCAGCTGCCGACGATCACGCCGCCATTGGGGTGCAGCACCTGGCCGCTCATGTAACTGGAATCCTCGCAGGCAAGGAACAGGAAGCACGGTGCGACCTCATTGGGCTGGCCGGGCCGCCCCATCGGGGTGGATTCGCCGAAATGCTCGAGCTTTTCCTCGCTCGCGCCGCCGCAGGGGTTGAGCGGGGTCCAGATCGGCCCCGGCGCGACACCGTTCACGCGAATGCCCTTTTCCGCCAGATTCTGCGACAGGCTGCGCGTGAAGGCGGTGATCGCACCCTTGGTCGCCGAATAGTCGAGCAGCTCGTCCGCGCCCTTGTACATTGTCACCGAGGTGCAGTTGATGATTGTCGCGCCGGATTTGAGATGCGGCATCGCAGCCTGGACCATGTAGAACATGCCATAGACATTGGTCTGGAAGGTGCGCTTCAGCTGCTTGTCCGAAATGTCGGTAATCTCCTTGTCGGGATGCTGCTCGCCGGCATTGTTGACCAAGATGTCGATCTGGCCGAACTTGCGGATGGCAAGGTCGATGACCTCGCGGCAATGGTCGCGCTCGCCGATATCGCCCGCGATGACCACCGCCTTGCCGCCTTCTTCCTCGACCATCTCGGCGGTGGCCTCGGCATCCGTGTCCTCTTCCAGATAGCTGATCACGACATTGGCACCTTCGCGCGCGAACAGCACCGCGACGGCGCGGCCTATCCCCGAATCGCCGCCGGTGACGATCGCGACCTTGCCCTCAAGCCGACCCGAACCGGGATAGCGCGGCTGCCATTCGGGCTTGGGGTCAAGCTCGGCCTCGAGGCCGGGCAGTTCGGCTTCCTGCATCTTCGATACGGTCTTGGTCTTGGTCATGGGGAAGATCCTTTGATGGGGGGAGGGTGCGTGCCCGGCTCAACCCAGGGTCACGTCGAGAAACATCATGATCGCCAAACCCGCCATCAGCGCAGGGGTTGCCGATCCATGCTCGATCCGACGGCTGGTGCCGGGGATGATGTCGGCCATCACGACGAACAGCATCGCGCCGGCGGAAAAGCCCAGCGCCCAGGGAAGCGCGGCGGTCGAGGTCTGGACGATGGCGACGCCGATCGCCCCGCCGAACGGTTCGATCAGCCCCGTGGCGAGCGCGGCGAGGACGCAGCGCGCCCGGCTCCAGCCCAGGGTGGACAGCGCCGCCGCCACCGCCATGCCTTCGGGAATGTTCTGGATGCCGATGCCGAGCGCAGTCGCCCAGCCCAGGCTGGCATCGCCTGACATGAAGCTGACGCCCACCGCAGTGCCTTCGGGAATGTTGTGCAGCGTCACCGCGAGGATGAACAGCAGGATGCGCCGGTGTTCGGCATCGTCGGCAAGCCAGCCGGGAAGGGTTGCCAGGCGAGCGCGCGCGATCCGGTCGATCCCGCGCCCGAGCTGCGCCATTGCCAGCGCGCCGAGCAGCACCGCGCCGATCACGATCACCGCCGCGATCTCGCGCGATGATCCGGTCGCTTGCGCGCGCTCGATGCCGGGGATGATCAGCGAGAAAAAGGCGGCCGCGATCATCACCCCGGCGGCAAAACCCATCAGCAGGTTCTGCCGCCGGGGATCGGGTGCGCGTCCCAGCATGACCACCACCCCGCCCAGCCCGGTCAGCGCGCCTGCGACCAGGCTGCCGACAATGCCTATTATCGCCAGTTCCGTCATGGGCGGGAGCCGGGTGGAGAAAGGTCATGCCGGGGCATCGTCAGGACAGGCTCAGACCTGCTTCATGCCGAGTTCGGCCCCGGTCACCGGATCGACCGTGGGGTCCGATGCGGTGCGCTCGGCCATCGCCAGCACGGAGCGCAACTGGTCCTTGGGCAGTTCGACCTCGGCAGTGCCGTCGCCGCCATCGACCGGACCATTGGCTTCGAGATCGTCGATCCGCTGCCACTGATCGCCGCTGTTCCACGGGCCTTCGGTATCGCCGGGGCCGGTCGACGCGTTGACATAGAGCGAATCATATTCGCCCATCCCGGCGAGCTTGCCCGGCGGGAAATTGTCCGCGATGGTGTACAGCGCCTTTTCGAACGACTTCTGATGCGCGATCTCGCGCGTCATCAGGAAGCCCAGGGCATCCTTGATACCCGGATCGTCGGTGACGTTGATCAGCCGCTCGTAAACGATCTTGGCGCGCGATTCGGCGGCGATATTGCTGCGCAGATCGCAGGTCGGGTCGCCGCGCGAATCGACATAGGCCGCGGTCCATGGCACGCCCGACGAGTTGGTGAGCGCAGGGCCGCCGCCATAGAGGATCGCCTGGGTATGGCTGTTGCCGCCTGCGGTGAGCGACCGGTACAGGTCCGCCTCTTCGAGCGCGGCTTCGGCAAGGTCACCCTTGGCACCCTTGTTGAGCATCGCGACGATCGAACCGATGATCTCGAGATGGCTGAGCTCCTCGGTGGCGATGTCGAGCAGCATGTCCTTGCGGCCGGGGTCCTCCTCGGCGAGTCCTTGCGTGAAATAGCGCATCGCGGCGGCAAGCTCGCCATCGGGGCCGCCGAACTGTTCGAGCAGCAGCGAGCCGAGCACCGGATTGGGCTCGGACACGCGGACGGTATATTGCAGGCGTTTGTTGTGGGTGAACATGCACAGGTTTCCTTGCAGATGGGGTGCCCCGGACCGGATGATCCGGGGCCTGGGGATCAGGTGGCCGTGGTGGTGGGGTGCGCCGTCGTCACGGTGGCGGCGTTGCCGACACGCTCGTCGCGGCGCAGCGTGCGCGGGATGGTGTTGTGCTTGGGCGCGGGCAGCGCGAGCGTGATCAGCGCACCGATCACCGGCACGCCCATGATCCACAGGGGCAGCAGCGGAAAGCCGAGAAAATAGGTCATGGCGGGGTCTCCATCATTGCCGGGGCGGGGTGTCCCGACAGGATGGCGCAAGGCTGACCTTCATTGTGCCGCCGCCCAATAACATGGGTCAGCATCGGCCAAATTGGCGGGAATCGGGTGGCCTCACCTATGTAAGATTGCCCGCGCCCGCGCTCGGCTAGGTGCCGGATCAGTCCGCTAGCGACACGCCCGTCCGTTTCAGGATCGGCGGCCACCTTCGATCCGGAGATACCCGATGCACCGCCCGTTCCAGCACAGCCAGACCCCTGCCCCCTCGGCGCGCCCGGTGATCGTCTGTTTCTCGCACCTTCGCTGGGACCTGGTGTTCCAGCGGCCGCAGCACATGATGACCCGGCTGGCGGCCGATTTCGACGTGACCTATTGGGAAGAGCCGCGCTTCGATGCTGCGTGCGATTCCCCCCGGCTCGACCGCAGCAGCGTCCAGGGCGGGGTGACGCGGCTCGTTCCGGTTCTGCCCGAAGGACTCGATGGCGCAGCGATTGATGCGGCGCTTGGCGCATTGCTCGAGGCCGAGGTCGCGGACAAGCGCGGCCAGCTGGTCTTCTGGTATTACACCCCGATGATGCTGGCGTTCAGCGCCGGCATGCGGCCCGATTTCACCGTCTATGACTGCATGGACGAGCTCGCCAATTTCGCCTTTGCGCCTGCCGACATCGTGCAACGCGAGGCGAGCCTGATGGCGCGCGCCGACCTGGTGCTGTGCGGCGGGCGCAGCCTGTACGAGGCGCGGCGCAGCCGTCATCCGAACGTGCACTGCTACCCCTCGGGCGTCGATATCGCGCATTTCGCGCGCGATGCCGCGCTCATCGCAGAGCCCGAGGATCAGGCGCAGCTGCCGCGCCCGCGCCTTGGCTTTTATGGCGTGATCGACGAGCGCATGAATCTCGACCTGCTTGCCGAGCTCGCGGCGCTGCGCCCCGACTGGTCGTTCGTGATGATCGGCCCGGTGGTCAAGATCAGCCCCGACGATCTGCCGCGCGCGGCCAATATCCACTGGCTGGGCGGACGCGATTATGCGCAGCTGCCCGATTATGCGGTGCACTGGGATGTGGCGCTGATGCCCTTCGCGCTCAACGCCTCGACCCAGTATATCAGCCCGACCAAGACCCCCGAGTATATGGCGAGCGGGTTGCCCGTCGTCTCGACGCCGATTGCCGATGTCGTCGCGACCTATGGCACGCTCGGCAGCATCCGTATCGCCGAGGACGCGCGCGGATTCGTGTCCGCCTGCGAGGCTTTGCTCAGCGCCGATTCGCGCACCCGCGCCGCGTGGAAGGCCGAGGCCGAAACGTGCCTCGCCGACAAGAGCTGGGACGGCACCGTCGCCCGCATTGCGCGCCAGCTTCAGGACGGGCTGATCGCCCGGCAGGTCGCGCGGATCTCGAGCGCGCGCCCCGTCAATCGCGCGCGTCACTATGACGTGCTCGTCGTCGGCGCGGGCTTTGCCGGTGCGGTCATGGCCGAGCGAATCGCGGCGGGATCGGGCAAGTCGGTGCTGGTCATCGACAAGCGTCCGCATATCGCGGGCAATGCCTATGACCATCATGACGACGCGGGCATCCTGGTGCACAAATACGGCCCGCATATCTTCCATACCAACAGCCGCGACATCCTGGACTATCTGTCGCGCTTCACCGGCTGGCGGCCCTATGAGCACCGCGTGCTCGCGCATGTCGACGACCAGCTGGTGCCGATGCCGATCAACCGCACCACGCTGAACGCCCTGTACGGCCTCGACCTCAAGACCGAGGAGGACGCCGCCGCCTATCTGCAATCGGTCGCGCTCGATGTCGGCGAAGTGCGCAATTCGCGCGACACGGTGGTGTCGCAGGTCGGGCAGGACCTTTATGCCAAGTTCTTCGAGGGCTATACCCGCAAGCAATGGGGCGTCGATCCGCGCGAACTCGACAAGTCCGTTGCGGCGCGCGTGCCTGCGCGCACCAACACCGATGACCGATATTTTACCGATGTGCATCAATGCATGCCCAGCAAGGGTTATACGAAGATGTTCATGGGGATGCTGAACCACCCGCAGATCGATGTGCTGACCGGCCAGGGCTATGACGATCTGCCCGAGACGATCAGCTGGGACCATCTGGTCTGGACCGGGCCGATCGACGAATATTTCCACCACCGGCTCGGCCGCCTGCCCTATCGCTCGCTGCGTTTCGAGCACGAGACGCTGGAACAGGAACAGGCGCAGTCGGTCGCGACGGTCAACTATCCGGATTATGACGTGCCCTATACCCGCATTACGGAATTCAAGCAACTTACCGGGCAGCAGGCCGAGGTGACCAGCATCATGCGCGAATATCCGGCAGACGAGGGCGATCCCTATTATCCCGTCCCCAATGCAGCGGCGCAGGACATGTACCGGCGCTATGCGGCGCTCGCACGCGATTGCGCCGACGTGACCTTTGTCGGGCGGCTCGCCACCTATCGCTATTACAATATGGACCAGATCGTCGGCCAGGCGCTGGCGACCTGGCGCAGGCTCGATGCGCGCTGGCGGCTCGATGCGCTCTCGACCCTGGGCGTGGTGGCAGCCGAATGAGGCATGCTGCCGAGCTCGAATCGGCCACGATCCGCCGCGTCGCCGCCCCGCATCCCGACCGGGACTGGGTGCGGTGCGCGGCGGGCGCGCCCTATTTCCAGACCGAATCGGGGGCGGCCTGGGCGCCCGTCGGGCATAATGAGGCGATCACCTGGCCGCATCTTGCCCCGCTCTATCGCAGGCAGGATGTCGCAGCGGTCGACCGGCATTTCGCCGCGCTGAAAGCGAGCGGGGTCACGTGCCTCAGGCTGATGCTCGATTACAACCAGGTCCGCCATCGCCATCTGGAGAGCCGCTGCGGCCATTTCAGCCCGGCGATGGTGCGGCTGTGGGACGATCTCATCCAGCTTGGCGAGCGGCATGATATCCGCTTCCTGCTCACCCCGTTCGACACCTTCTTCATGGCGCGGCGCTGGAAGACGCACCCCTATGCCCAGGCGACCGGTGGCCCGTGCAAGTCGGCGCGCCACATGTTCACCTGTGCCGACACGCGCGCGGCGATCATCAACCGGCTGCTGTTCGCCACCCGTCGCTGGGGGCACAGCCAGGCGGTGTTCGGCTGGGACCTGTGGAACGAGATCGACAGCTTTTATGCCGGCGGCGACATGGCGGCGGTCCACGATTTCGTCAGCGAAGTCTCCGCGGCCTTGAAGGCCGAGGAAATGCGCGTTCATGGCCGCGCGCATCCGCAGACGGTGTCGGTGTACCTACCCAACCTGCTGCTGCGTCCTGATCTGGGCGAGGTGATCTTCCGCCATCCCGCGCTCGATTTCGCCAGCGTGCATCTGTACGAAAAGGGCACGATCGACCACCCGCGCGGCACGCTTGCCCCGGCCGAAGCGACCGTGCGGCTGATGACGGCGGCGCTGGAGCAATGCCCGGTCGACCGCCCGCTGCTCGACACCGAACATGGGCCGATTCACGCCTTCAAGGATCGGCACATCACGCTGCCCGATGATTTCGACACCGAGCTGTTCCGCCGCATGCAATGGGCGCATCTGGCGAGCGGGGGCGCAGGCGGCGGCATGCGCTGGCCGTATCGCCACCCGCATGTGCTGCTGCCCGCCATGCACGAGGCGCAGGCCGTGCTCGCACGCTTTCTGCCGCTGATCGACTGGCGCAACTTTCGTCGCCAGCCGCTGGGGGAGAGGCTCAACGCGCATGCATTCGATGGCCTTGCCGCGGGCTGCGGCGATTCCCAGCAGGCGCTCATCGTGCTGATGGCCAATCGCGCGCAATGCGGCCATGCGACCGCGCTCGACTTGAGCGGGCTCGAGCCCGGGGTGTACAGCGTCTGCCAGATGAACACGCTGACCGGCGAACAGGAAAGCGCTCAGGTGCAGTCGATGCAGGATGGCACATTGACCGTGCTGGCGGGCGGCACCGGGCAGGATGTCGCGCTGGCGATCACCCGCGCCAGCTAGGGCGTGCTTCGGTCCTTCAGCGTGCGCAGGCCGATGGTGAGCGCCGCTAGCGTCACCATGTTGCGAATGTCGCGCCGGGGCCGCTCGCCATAATCGACGCGATAGACCCAGGACTGGTCGGGCACCGCCACGCCGATATGCGCGACGCCCGCGCCCTCGCTTTCGTCAGGGTCGGAGGATCCGGCAAATCCGGTGATCGCGAGCGACAGCCGGGCGTCGGCTCGGGACAGGCTGTTTTCCGCCAGCGCCCGGGCGACCGGTTCGCTGACCGCGCCGTGCTGGTCGATGAGGTCCGGGTCGATGCCCAGCATGTCGCGCTTGGCCGCCACCGAATAGCAGACATAGCCCCGGTCGAGGCAATGGCTCAGCCCCTCGATATCGGTGAGCAGCGACGACAGAAAACCGCCCGTGCAGCTCTCCGCCGTCGCCAGCTTCCATTCCATCGCGTCGAGCATCGCCAGCAGCGCGCGCGCCGCCGCCAGCAGCTGCGCCTGATCCGGCACCACCCGCTCGTCGCGTTCCTGTTCGGGTGCTTCGGTCATGCCCCCGACGTTCAGCTGGCCAGCGCGACCAGTTCGGGACGGGGCAGACCTTCGGCCTTGGCGTGCGCCATCAGCTGCGCCTTGAGTTCGGCCATCTGGGCGCCCAGGGCGACCAGATCGATATCGGCCTTGCGCACCTGCGCAAAGATGCTGCCGCGCTGGCGCTCTTCCTCATAGACATGATGCTCGACCTGCTCTTTCAGCACGCTCACCTTGGCGTCATAATAGGCGTCTGACGGCTCGCCCTGCTGCAGCGAGAGGATCAGCGTCTTGGCGCTGTCATGCTCGACCTGCGCCTCGTCCATCATGTCGTCCTCGACCGCCTCGCGGATCGCGGGATAGACCACCTGCTCCTCGACCATCGCGTGGATGGTCAGTTCCTGGCAGATCTGCTGGACGATCTTCTTCTGCGCCGCCTCGCCGCGGGCATTGTCGTATTTCTCGAACAGGGCTTCCACCGTGCGGTGATCGTCGGCGAGCATCTGCAGCGCGTCGCGGCTTTCCTTCTGAGCCATGTCTCTCTCCTTTGTCGAACGGGTCAGGCGAGGATCAGCCCCGCCATGTTCATCTCGCGGCTGAGCTTCTTGTTTTCCTCGTCGCTGAGGCGTTCGCGCAAGGCGGGGAACAGCTCTTGCTCTTCCTGGCGCATATGCTCCTCGAGCGCGCTGCGCAGGCGGCCGAGCGTTTCATTGAACGCCGGATCGCCCTTGTCCATATGGCCGAGTTCGTAGAGCATCGCCTTGACCTCGCCATGGTCGCTGTTGAGCGACTTGGCTGCATCGCCCTCGCCGCCCTGGCCGAGCACGGGATAGATGACATTCTCTTCCTGCATCGCGTGCTTGGTGATCATGTGCTTGAGGTTCATCAGCAGAATCGCGCGGCGCTCGGTCTGGTCGGAAGAGAGCTGTTCGAGCTTGTCGATCACGCCAAGCGTCGCCTTGTGCTCCTTGATCAGGCCTTCGCACCAGTCCTGCGCCATGGCGGTCGGGGCCTGGACCGCCATCTTGCGGCCGATATTGGCGATGGCGGCAACGCCTGCGGTGAGCAGCAGGCCCTTGACCGAGCTGCTCAGCATCGAGCTGCCGCCCTGTCCATTGGGGGTGCGTCCGTTAGCGTCTCGTGAATGGGCCATGGGGTGTTCCTCTCGATTGGGGGCCGCCGATTCGGGGAGGGGGCGGCTTCGGACCCCTGTGTCGCGCACCCGCAGGCAAGCCACACACGCCTATGTTAAGGGGCGCAGCAATTGCCGCGCCTAGCCTGGCAGCCTCATTTGACAGGAGGACGGAGCCATGACCGACAAGAAGCGTATCCCCGACGACATGAAGGCGCAGACCGGCAAGGGCGGTGCGGGGGAATCGGGCGGCGGCGCCTATCCCAACCCGCATACCGGCAAGGAAGAGCGCGGCGAAAAACGGGGATTCATCGAAGGTGGACAGAGCGAGAACCGCTATTACGGACCGAAACATGCGCAAGGCAATGCGGCCAAGAATGCCGGTCGCGACGAGATTGCAGGCGACAAGGACCATGAGGGCATGTGATCTGCCGGGCGCCGGTGCCACCCTTGTATGAGCGAGCCCGATGCGCTGGTCTTCACCACCGACGACATGCCCGGCATCACCCGCAAGCGGCGCGGCAAGGGCTTCAGCAATCATGACAGCAAGGGCAGGCTGATACGCGACAAGGCCTTGCGCCGGCGTATCGACAGTCTGGCCATCCCTCCAGCTTACGAGCAGGTGTGGATCTGCGCCGACCCCAACGGGCATTTGCAGGCGACAGGGCGCGATGCGCGCGGTCGCAAGCAATATCGCTATCACCCCGCCTATCGCGAGCGGCAGGACGCGGCCAAGTTCGCGCGGCTCGCCAGCTTCGGTGCCAAGCTGCCCGCGATCCGCGAGCGGGTCGAAAAGGACATTTCCGCGCGCAGCACATCGCGCACCTGCGTCATGGCGACGATCATCCACCTGCTCGATTGCACCGCAATCCGTATCGGCAATGCCTTGTACGCGAAGGAAAACCGCTCCTATGGCCTGACCACGCTGCACTGCCGCCATGTCGCGCTCGAGGCCTCGCAGATCCGTTTCCGCTTCAACGGCAAGAGCGGGCGCAAATGGGATGTGTCGCTGCGCCACCAGCGCGTTGCCAAGGTGCTGCGCGGCCTGCAGGAACTGCCTGGCCAGCAGCTGTTCCGATATCGCGACGGCGATGAACTGCGCGCGGTGACGTCGGACGATATCAACGCCTATCTGCGCGAGATCGGCGGCGAGGATTTCTCGGCCAAGGATTTCCGCACCTGGTGCGGGACCGTCACGGCCTGTTCGGTGCTGTGCGCGCTGGCCCAGCAGGACGAGCCTCCGCCCCCTGAAAAGGCAATTCGCGAGGCGGTCGCGCGCGCCGCCGACGCGCTGGGCAACACGCCGACCGTCTGCCGCCAGTCCTATATCCATCCCGAACTGCTTGAAGCCTATCGCGAGGATGACCCGATGTTCCGCCGGACCGATCCCGACGCGGCAGAGCCTGCGGTGCTCAAACTGCTGAAAAAGCGCCGTTGAGGGGAACCTGCGCGGCGGTGGCGCGTGTCCCTTTGCATACCTTCATGAATGGACCTGAATAGGAGCCGCACCCGCGTGCCTGACAGCCTTGCGCATACGATCCCGCCAGCCAATACCGAATGCGGCGACAGCCCGCTGGCGCTGCTGCTCGATTTCGACGGCACGCTGGTCGAGATCGGCGATACGCCCGATGCGGTCGCGATCAGCCCGGCCATGGCCGACACCCTGGCCGAAGCTGCGCGCAAACTGGCGGGCCGCATCGCGATCGTCAGCGGGCGCTCGCTGGAACAGCTGCACCGCCTGCTGCCGGGCGCGCTGGCAGGCGGGGTCATCGCGGCGAGCCATGGCCAGGAACTGAGCGTCGACGGCGCGGTCCAGGCACCACGTGCCACGCGGCTCTTTGCCGATCTCGCCTTCGAGGCGGCGCTGCATTTCGAGGACTATTCGGGCATCGTCATCGAGGAAAAGAGCTTCGGCCTCGGCGTGCACTACCGGTTGATGCCGCAGCTGCGCGACCGCGCCGAACAATGGGCGATGGCGCAGGCCGCGGCGCACGGCCTGGTCGTTCAGCAGGGCGACATGGTGTTCGAACTGCGCCCAGGCGGATCGGACAAGGGCGACGCGGTGCGCGCCATCATGGCGCTCGACCGGTTCAGGGGGAGCACGCCAGTGTTCATCGGCGACGACCTGACCGATATTCCCGCCTTCGAAGCGACGCGTGCGCTCGGTGGTCAGGCAATCAGCGTGGGCTCGCGCACCGCCGATCACAGCGATGAACGGCTCGACAGCGTCGAGGGCGTACGGCGTCGCATTGCGGCACTGGTCGCATGAGCCCGGCGATGAACGGGGCGATGAACCTCTGGCCGATCGGCAATTGCGAGATTGCCGCGCTTGTCGATCCCAATGCCCGCATCGCCTGGGGCTGCCTGCCGCGCTTCGATGGCGATCCGGTGTTCTGCTCGCTGCTCGAACCCAAGCAGGACCATGGCTTCTGGGACATCGTGCTCGAAAACTGCGTGCACACCGAACAGCGCTACATCCGCAACACCCCGGTGCTGGTGACGCGCATGTCGTGTCACGCGGGCAATGTCATCGAGATCGTCGATTTCATGCCGCGCTTTCCGCGCCATGGCCGCATGTTCCGCCCGGTGGCGATCGCGCGCATCGTCCGCGTGATCAGCGGGAGCCCGCGCATTTCGGTAAGGCTGCGGCCCGCTTATGCCTGGGGCGAGGGCTCGCCCCGCCATACCTCAGGCTCCAATCACATACGCTATATCCTGGGCGAGCAAGTCCAGCGATTGACGTCGAACGCCCCCTTGGGCTGGATCAGGGACGAGCGCATGTTCAGGGCAGAACGCGACCTCTATTTCTATTTCGGCCCCGATGAAGGCTTTGACGCGCAGCTCGAGGCGCGGATGGAGGCGATGCTCGACGAGACCGTATCGACCTGGCAGAACTGGGTGCGCGGGCTCAACCTGCCGCTCGAATGGCAGGAGGCGGTGATCCGCGCCGCGATCACGCTCAAGCTGTGCCAGTACGAGCAGACCGGCGCGATCGTCGCGGCGCTGACCACATCGCTTCCCGAACATGCCGATTCGGGGCGCAACTGGGACTATCGCTTCTGCTGGATCCGCGATGCCTATTTCACCGTCCAGGCGCTCAATCGGCTCGGCGCGCTCGATGTGCTCGAATCGTATCTGCACTATCTTCGCAATATCGTTGATGCGGCACGCGGCGGGCATATCCAGCCGCTCTACGGAATCGGCGGCGAGGCGACGCTGACCGAGCATATCATGCCCGGCCTGAACGGCTTTGCCGGAATGGGGCCGGTGCGATCGGGCAACCAGGCCTATGAGCAGGTCCAGCACGATGCCTATGGCCAGATCGTGCTGTCGAGCGTGCAGGCGTTTTTCGACCAGCGGCTGCTGCGCCAGGCGACCGTGCAGGATTTCGAGGCACTGGAAGTGGTCGGTCACCGCGCCTTTGCGATGTTCAACGAGCCCGATGCGGGTCTGTGGGAACTGCGAACCCGGGCGCACGTCCATACCTATTCCGCCGCAATGTGCTGGGCTGCGTGCGACCGGCTGGCCAATGCCGCAGGCGCGATCGGGCGGCCCAAGGCGGCGATGTTCTGGGGCGAGCGCGCCGAGCATATCCGGGCCCATATCGACGCCAATGCGTGGAGCCATGCCGGCAACCATTATTCGGCGGTGCTCGGCGAGCGCACGCTCGATGCCAGCCTGTTGCAGCTGCTCGACCTGAAGTTCATCCGCGCCGACGATCCGCGCTTCATCTCGACGCTCGATGCGATCGAGGGCGGCTTGCGCCGGGGCAGCCACATGCTGCGCTATGCCGACGAGGACGATTTCGGTCCGCCGCAATCGGCCTTCAACGTCTGCACTTTCTGGCTGATCGAGGCGCTGCACGCCACCGGGCGCTATGGCGATGCGCGTTCGCTGTTCGAGGAAATGCTCAGCCGGCGCACGCCTGCCGGCCTGCTGTCCGAAGATATCGACCCCAGCACCGGCGTGCTGTGGGGCAATTATCCGCAAACCTATTCGCTGGTGGGGCTGATCCAGTGCGCAGGCCTGCTCTCCCGGCCCTGGAGCGACGCACGATGAACCGCCTGATCTGCATATCCAACCGTGTCCAGGCCGCGCAAAGCGGTGCCAACAGCAACCGGGGCGGGCTCGCCGTCGCGCTTTCCGCCGCGCTTCGGGAAAGCAACGGCATCTGGTTCGGCTGGTCGGGCGAGCAGACCGACGAATTTACCGGCCAGATCAGCTTCCGCCGCGAGGATGGGGTCGCCACCGCAACCATCGATCTCGAAGCGCAGGATATCGAGGAATATTATAACGGCTTTGCCAACCGGACGCTGTGGCCGCTGTTCCATTACCGGCTCGACCTGACCGAGATCGCGCGCGACTTTGCCGGGGGCTATGCCCGCGTCAACCAGCGCTTTGCCGAGACCGTCGCGCCGCTGATCGAGCCTGACGACATGATCTGGGTCCACGATTATCACCTGATGCCGCTGGGCCAGCGCCTGCGCGAGCGCGGGTTCGACAACCGGCTGGGGTTCTTCCTGCATACCCCCTGGCCGCCCGCCAGCCTGATGGTGTCGCTGCCCGGCCATCGCGAACTGGTGAAAAGCCTGCTCAGCTACGACGTCATCGGTTTCCATACCGATGAATGGCGCGCCTCGTTCATCGACTATATCGTCACGCATCTGGGTGCCGAACTCGATGGCGATCATGCGCTGCTCGACGGGCGATCGACCCGGCTGCTGATCTGCCCGATCGGGCTCGACACGGAGGAATTCACCGCAGCTTTGGGCACCCCCGCGGCGCGCGATGCCGAGCAACGGCTGATCACCAGCGCGGTCGGGCGGCAGGTGATCGTCGGCGTCGACCGGCTCGATTATTCCAAGGGGCTGCAGGAGCGTTTCCTGGCCTATGAACAGCTGCTCAGCACCCGGCCCGAGCTGCGCGAAAAGCTGTTCCTGCTGCAGATCGCGCCGCCCTCGCGCGGCGATGTGCCGAGCTATCAGCAGATCCGCGCCGAACTGAACGCGCTGTCGGGCGGGATCAATGGCGAGTTCGCCTCGATCGACTGGGTGCCGGTGCGCTATGTCAACAAGGGCTATGCGCGCGAGGCCCTGTTCGGCATCTATCGCGCGTCGAGGGTCGGGCTGGTCACCCCCTTGCGCGACGGGATGAACCTGGTCGCCAAGGAATATGTCGCCGCACAGGAC
>OFDN01001444.1_pt1 | contig 15451 bp, 13 predicted proteins | sample 1520971 | NCBI WGS metagenome assembly OFDN01 (sample SAMEA94257418, study PRJEB24077) | hot springs metagenome | biome: Aquatic biome; feature: Geographical feature; material: Water | place: India | collected 2012-06-12 | depth 5 m
GCGCCCACATGGGCGCGAAGCCAAGGCCCGCGGATGCGGGCCGCCCGGCGTTTGAGGGGGCCGTTGATCGGTTACGATCAATAGCCGTTGGTGTCAGAGCGGCCAGTCGTGCACCGCGACCACCGGCTCCGGCTGCCAGCCGGCGCTGCGGGCGGCGGGGGGCGGGTGGTCGAAGCGCAGGGGTTCGCAGGACAGGGCGCCGGCCGCCGCGTCCAGCCCGTCGTCGTGCACGCGGGACCGGCCGCCGGGCCGCCATTCCCGCATCTCGCGCACGAAGGGCGTGTCCCACAGGCTGCGGTGGGCGTGGATGCGCCCGTCGGCCAGCGGCGCGTCGAACGCCTCGACGATCCGCTTGTCCTTGGGCGTGCGCGACGCGACCCCGATCACCGCGGCGGCCAGCCGGACCTTGCCGAAGCTCTGGCGCAGCAGGCCCGGCAGGAAGGTGCCGAGCCCGTTGGTCTCCACATGCACGCCCGGCAGGTGCAGGGCGCGGACGAGTTCCACCACCTGCCGGCACTGCTGCGCCGCCTCGGTGGCCGGATCGTTCGGGTCGACGGTCAGATAGGCCACCCGGTGCAGGAACAGCCGCCCGTCCTCGCCGCCGAACACCGCGGCGACGACGCTGGAATCGCCGCTCCGCCCATCCTCCGACGGCCGGGCGAAGGCCGGGTCCCACCAGCAGGAGGCGGAGACCAGCCGCGTGCCCTCCAGCATCAGCAGCGGCCGGCCATGCGCCTCCCGGTACTCCGGCTCACCGTCGTAGTACCGCATGCGGTCGGGGTCGAGCCGCCCGGCGCTGACGCTGACCGGCTGCAGCAGCATCTGGGTGGCGAACTTCGCCGGGCCGTGGCGGCGGCGGATGCGCTCGATGTGGGCGGTGTCGTAGCGCTCGGGCCAAGCGGGCACCCGGTCGGCGTCCCACACCGGCAGCACCATGCGGCGGAACCCGTCCAGGAACGGCTCGGTCTCCCCCGCCTCCGGCCGCGGCTGGTCGGCGTAGATGGAGTAGTAGCTGTGCGGCGTGCCGATGTAGAGCTGGATGCCCCCCGGCACCAGCACATAGTCGATCTCGCTCAGCCGCTCGCGCAGGTCGCCGCGCTTGGGGGCGGTGTCGCAGGTGCGCGGCACCTCCACGTCGTCGCAGATCACCACGTCGGCGCGGCTGCCGGTGATGTTGCCGATCACGCTGCGGGCGATCACCGACGGCTCTCGCAGCTCGCGCGGGCGGGCCACCGTGAACTCCTCCGATGACCATGTCACCCGCCCCGCGGGCTTCAGACCTTCCAGGTCCGGGTGCAGCTCGACGATGCGCATGACGTTGCGCACCATGCGCCGGGCCAGCTTGTGGTCGGCGCCCACCACCATGACCCGGCGGTTGGGGTCGCGCAGCAGCAGCCACGCGGCGAACAGCCCGACCACGGTGGATTTGCCAGCCCCGCGGAAGGCCATCAGCAGCAGCGTCCGCTCGCCCTCGGTCATCGCCTGTTCCAGCCATTCGGCGATGGCGCGGTGGTGGGTGGGGGTGGACTGTTCCTGGAAGCGGTTCCAGGTGTCGAGGAAGCGTGTGAAGCCGGGGGCGTCCGGTGGTGCCGTGCCGCCACCCGTCATGGGTTCCGCCCGACGATGTGCCAGCCGGCGCCGTTCGACATGACGGTGATCGCGTGGCCGTAGCCGAAGAGGTTGATCGCCTCGTTGTCCGGCCCGCCGCCATCGGTGCGCGACACCACCACCGCCTGGCCCGACGGGTCGGACTTCTTGATGGTGACGGTCCGTCCCACCGCGTGCGGCGCGCTGGGCACCGGCAGCCGCACATCCACCGAGCCGGCGTAGGCGCTGACCAGATAGAGCGACTGGTTGAGGTCGGGAAAGAAGACGCCGGGCTGGTCGCGGAAGCCGGCGTTGCCCGGCATGGTGGTGCCGCCGGTGATCCACCAGCCCGCCCCGTTGGACACCGCGGTGACGAAGTCGAAGCGGTTGCCGAGGATGGCGCTGCGCCCGTCGGGGCCCTGGCCGCCCTGCTCCGTCACCGTCACGACGTTGGCCGACGCGTCGGTCTTCTTGATGGTCACGGCGTGGCCGTTGGCCGAACCGGCCGGGGGCAGCCGCGCCTCCACCGCGCCGCCATAGGCGCTGACCAGATAGAGCGAGCTGGCGAGGTCGAGCGTGACCAGCCCGCCCGTCGGGGGCTCCAGATACTCGGTGTCGTAGCGCAGGGATTCCACCACCAGCTCGCGCACGCGGGTGCGGTCCAGCCGGTTCTTCTCCGGATAGCCGGCGTTGACCGCCGTGTAGCGCCCGCCCGACCGGTCGAGGATCGCCGGCCCGGCCGAGGCGGAGAACAGGTTGACGATGGCCGTCTCCACCGAGCCTTCGTCGAGCTGCACGTTCGGCACGCCGCCCAGCGACTCGGCGTAGACGTTGACCAGCAGCGTCTTGTCGGTGTCGGCCCCGATGCGGAAGCAGGCTTCGGCCCCGGGGTGCAGGTTCGCCTCGCAATCGACGAAGGCGTTGTTGTAGCGCCCGTGCTCCACGAAGAAGCCGCTGCCCGACATGGGCGCCGACAGCGAGTAGACCCGCACGCAGTGGAAGCGGTTGGCGTTGGCGGTGTCGCCGGCCCCGCTGCGGGTCAGCCACACCCCGTTGCGGGCGGGGCGCGCCACCAGCACGCGGGCGATGTTGTTCCAGTAGCAGGGGCGGTCGGGGGAGTCGTGGCCGTCGAGCACGAGGCCGTCGGTCTGGTCCCACAGCGTCAGGTCGCTCAGCGCGTTCTGCACGCACGGGCCGTCGCGCCCGAACAGGCGGATCCCGGCCAGCCCGTTCTCCAGCCGCAGCCCGCTCACCGTGGCGTAGCCGTCCGGCAGGTGGATCAGGTCCACCGCGTTGGACGAGGCGCGGATCACCGACGCCTGCCCCTCGCCTAGCAGCGACTGGCCGTAGCCCACCGTGATGGTGCCGGTGACGCGGTAGGTGCCGGCGGGCACCCGCACGGTGCGCACCGCGGTCAGAGCGGTCTGGAAGGCCAGCGTGTCGTCGACGACGCCGTCCCCCGCCGCGCCGAAATCGCGGACGGACACGGCGTCGCCCAGCTTGTCGCGGATCGGGCGGGGCACGCCGCCGGTGGCGGTCGGCTGGTAGGTGGACAGCGCCTCCTCGTCCACCGGGGCCTGCGCGACCGGGTTGCCGGTGGAATCGAAGGCCAGCAGCCGGCCCGCCCGTGCAGCGCGCAGCGGCAGGAGGGAGGAGGCGGGGAGGTCGTTCTCCGGGTAGCGCAGCATCGCCTCCTGGTCGGCGGCGACCTGTTGCAGGCCGGCGGTCAGCGCGTCGAACTCCCGGTTCAGCGAGGCGGCGGGCAGCGGCCCGCTTTCCAGGAAGTCGGTCATCCGCTCGATGGGCATGCGCCGGCGCAGCAGCACCACGGTGCCGGCCGGCGGTGCGCCGGCGAAGGTCACCGTGCCGCCGGCGGTCACCCCGGCCCCGGCGATGGTGTGGCCGGTGAGCTGGCGGGCGGCGTCCAGGAACACCTCCAGATCCTCCGACGCCAGGATGGGGAAGGGGAAGGTGAACGCGGTCTGCGCGCCGTCGGCCACATACTGCACGCGGGGGATGCCGCGCGGGATCTGGAGCGTGGTCATGGAGGACTCCGCCAACGGTTGCCGTCAGGAGAAGCGGCTGAGGAACTCCAGCCGCTGGCGTTCGGCGAGCTGCGACTGCTCCAGCAGGTTGCGGCGGCGGCGGGTGTCCAGCGTCTCCTGCTCGGCCTGACGGCGCAGCGCCTCGGTCCGCTGCGCGGCCTCGCTCTGCTCGTCGGTCTCCTTCACCTGGCCCAGCAGGATGGCCTCCCCCGACCCGTCGCGGGAGCCGACGCCGTTGGCGCCCAGCGTGGCGCGGGTGCGCGCCATGGCCCGGCGCAGCGCGTCGCGGCGCGCCTGCTCCTCCGCCGCGGCGGTGGCCGAATACTGGGCGAGCCGGGTGCGCGAGGCCTCCTCCTCCGCCTGCAATTCGCTGCCCAGCCGGCTGTTGAGCTGGTCGCCCTCCTGCCGTTGCTGCTGGGTCAGGGCGTCCATGGCCTGCTGGCGCTGCTGGGCGGCGAGGGCGGCGGCGGCCTCCTGCTCCTGCCGGCGGATCTCGGCCTCGTGCGCCCAGCTCCGCTCCTGCTCCTGCTGGCGCAGCACCGCCTCCTGCTGGCGGACCTCGGCGTCGATCTGGTACTGGCGCTCGAGCGCGGCCGCCTCGGCGGCGGCGCGGGCGGCGGCGTCCTGGCGCGCCAGCTCGTCCTGCTGGCGCTTGTATTCGGCCGCCGCCGCCGCCTGCTGGCGCTGGTACTCGTCCTGCTGGCGCTGGTATTCGATCTGTTGGCGCTGCAGCTCGGCCTGCGCCGCGTCCTGCTGCCGGCGGTAGTCCAGCTCGGCCTGGGACTGCTGGGTGGAGGCGTTGGTCTGGCTGCGCCTTTGGCTGTTGTTCATGACGGACGTGGCGACCGGCAGCGCGGCCGTGACAAGGGGGGCGATGGAGGCCATCAGTCGTTCACCTTCAGCGATGTGGTCACGGAAAGCAGGGTGAAGGGCAGCGGCGCATCCTGCTCGATGCGCCAGAGCGGGCGGTCGATGTCGCGCCGCCAGCCGAGAGCCCGCAGCCGGCGGTCGCCGCTGACCGGGGGCGGCGGCTCGCCCTCGGCCGGCTGCGGGCCGAGGCGGTGGAGCGGCAGGTCGTAGGGACCCTGGCCGAGATCGACGCGCAGCGCCGCCGTGTCCTCCAGCCGGAAGCCGACCTCGACCAGCCGCAGCGTGTCACCGGTGCCGCCGGCCTCACCGACCTGGCTGGGGGGCAGCGGCTCGATGGTGTGCGCGAAGCGCAGCCCGGCCTCCAGATGGCGGGCCGGCGGGTCGATGGTGATGCGCCCGGTCACCACCGTCGCGTCGGGCCGCACGACGCCGTCGGCCACCACCCCGACCGTGCGCCCCTCCAGATGGTCCAGCCCGGACCACAGGGCGGTGGCGGTCGCGGCGTCGCCGACCAGCGCGGCGTCGAGCCGCAACGCGTCGTCGAAGCGCTCGATGGTCCAGGTCACGGTGCGCTCGACCAGCAGATAGACGTCGTCGCCGACCACCGCGACCGACCGCACCAGCCCGTCGGTGTCCAGCCGGGTCCAGGCCGTCACCTGCTCGGCCCGGTAGACCGTCAGGGTGCCCAGCGTGCCGTCCTCCATGACGACGAACAGCAGCCGCCGGGTCTTGTCGAAATCCTGGTCGCGCGGCGCCCGCACCAAATGGCGGGCGAGCAGGGCGAGGTCGGTCGCCTGATAGGCCTGCTCGGTGTCGGTGTAGAGGAACTCGCGGATTTCCTTGCCGTTGCGCGACACGAAGAGCGTGGCCCCGTCCACGTCGCGGGGGGCCACCGTGCGGTCGATGGGGGAGCCGATGCGGGTCTGCCGGGTGACCTGGATGTTGGTCGGGGTCAGCGGGTTGCCGGTGACCATGTATTCGGCCCCCGACGTGAAGACCTGCAGGTGCCGGCCGGAGAAGACGGCGCGCACCGCGTTCACCTGGTCCGACAGGATGCCGAACTGGATCGATTCGTCGTCCAGCCCGGTGCCCACGTCGAAGTTCCAGAGGTTGGCGGAGCGCGACATCCACAGACGGTTGGGCAGGTCGCGCGAGCCGCCGATGACCAGCCGGTCCTGGTGGAAGGCCACCGAGACCGGCCAGCCGCGCAAGCTGGAGAAGGCCTGCTCCTGCCAGTCGGCGCTCGCGGCGGTGTCGGGCAGCGCCTCCTGCATGACCACCGACACCTGCGTCGGGGAGTTCACGGCGGTGATCAGCCCCTGCTTGCCGCGGATGCGCAGCCGCGTGTTCTCCTGCCGGGTGTCGAAGACGGCGGCGCTGGCATGGACGAGGATGCTGCCGCCGGTGCCGGACGGGGACAGCGTCACCTCCGCCGGCGCGAAGCGGTGGAAGGGCAGATGGACGACGCCGCCGTCGGCCGCGTAGCTCCACTCCTCCAGCACCCAGTCGGTGGGGGTGTTGCGGGTCAGCTTGCGCGGTGGCACGTCGGGGTGGCAGACCAGCAGCGTGTCGGCGCTCTGCGTCCAGGATATCCCGGCGAGCTGCGCCGCACTCCACGGGGCGTCCACCGTGGCGACCCGCTCGTCGTCGCGGTGGACGTCGATCTTCCCGGCGGAGAAGGCCAGCAGGTAGGTCTGCTCGGTGTTGAACTCGAACGCCACCAGCCGCCCGGCCCCGCGCGCCGCGTCCACGAAGGCGAGACCGGAGCGGCGGGTGACGCCGCCGGTGGGATGGATGAACACGTTGCGCAGCGTCAGCGCCCCGTTGTCGTAGGCGCGCAGGTCGCCGCGGCCGAGCAGCCGGCGGCTGATCTCGCCCGCCGTGAAGTTGGTCTTGACCAGCCGGATGCGGCTCATGACCCGCGCGCCTCGATCAGGGTGAAGTCCTCGAAGCGCGGCTGCACGTCCTGCTGCGCGTCGATCAGCCGGGCGCGGCGGAACTCCGTCTCGGCCAGCTTCAGCATGGTCTCGGCCCGGCTGCTGTTCTCGGTCAGCGGGATGCAGAACTCGGCCGACAGGCGGGTGATCAGCGCCTGGTCGAAGAAGGCGGGGAAATCCGCCTCGGCCGGCCGGTAGACATAGGTCAGCACCACCGACTCCGCGTCGGCGTGCAGCGTGCGCCCGGCGATCCGGTACTCCAGCCCGCGGCCCCGGCCGCCGATGCCGGCCCCCAGCGCCCGCAGGAAATCCGCCGGAAGCTGGAAGGCGTTGGCGAAATCGGCCAGCGGCGGCTCCGACAGGCGGGGCAGCGTCACCTGGGCGGTGGCGAAGCTCCAGGCGTTGGCGGTGAGCAGCGCGTCGCGCGCCGGAGCGTAGAGGGCGTCGGCCACCTGCGCCTCCGCCGTGCCGTCGTCGAAAGCGCTGATGGGCGTGGCGCCGATGCGCAGCAGCGCCCGGCTGCACAGCCCGATCGCGGTCAGTGCCATGGGGGGATCCTCCGCGAAGCGGCGGGGCGGTGTCCGCACCGCCCCGCCGTTGCCGTGGCTCAGGTCTTGATGACGTAGGCGACCACCAGCGTGGGCTGGACGTTGTTGTGCGGCTGCCCGCCGCCCGCCGGCGAGGTGTCGATCCGGTGGGGAACCGCGGCATTGCCGCCGCCGTACGACTCGCCGGCGGTCATCCACCAGGTCTCGTGGGTGTGGGACGGCATCTCCGCGATGGTCATGGTGTGGGTCTGGGCGCCGCCGGAGGCTCCGGGGCTGGCGCCGTCGACTCCACTGGCCGCGGCAGTCAGACGGCCCGCCGGGACCCCGCCCATGCCGTCGAGCCCGGCCGGCACGCGGCCGCGCAGGTCGGGCAGGGCGAAGCTGGTGGTGCCGTCGCCAGCGCCGAAGCTGGTGCCGACGACGGCGAACAGCTCGGCGTAGGTCGTGCGGCTCACGACGCTGCCGTCGCACAGCAGATAGCCGGCCGGCGCGGTGGCGCCGCCGTAGGCAAGGATGGTCCCGGTCTGGACCAGGCAGGGGCAGTTGCTCATCGTGGTGTCTCCGAGGCTGGGAAGGATGGAGGGGGCGCTCGGGTGGGCGTCGCTCAGTCGCTGTCGGTCGCCCCGACCGGCGTCAGGTTGGCGACGTCCACCACGCGGGCGGCGTTGGAGGCGACCAGCAGGATGCCGGCCGCCGGGGTGCCGTCGGTGTCGGTGTTGGCGAGGATCATGTCGCCCACCCGCAGCATGTCGGCCGCCGCGTTGAAGTAGCCGGTGGTGTCGACGTCGGTGGCGGGGTCGGTGGTAGTGAAATGCCAGAGGGTGAAGCCGTTGGCGTAGGCCAGCACGCTCAGGTCCTTGGACTGGAAGGCCATGGGGATCGCTCCGGGTTTCTTGGGTTCTTGGGCGCCCGCGGCCGGCGATGCCGTTGCCGCGGGCGCCCGCCGTCGGTCAGCCCTGCGGTGCGGCGCCTCAGCTTTCGAGGCAGCGCAGGGTGACGACACCGGTGGTGTCGATGAGGCAGGAGCCCTGGCTCATCATGTTGTTGACGAAGTGGGCGGCGCGGTCGCCGTGCCAGGTGATGTCGGTCTTCACGTCGGCCCCCGCGGCGTGGCCGACCGCGGTCTTGTGGAACCAGTGGCAGAGCCGCGCGCCCGACGACAGCGACAGGCCGGAATGCGGCACCCACAGCGTGCCCAGCCAGCGCTTGGCCTGGGTGCCGCGCCAGGGCAGCTCGTCGGGGCCGACATACTCGGTGTTGGAGAACTCCTCGATGCCGAGCAGCTGGCTCCACTGCTTCCAGCCGACGACGGCGTAGCGCTGGCCGTCGTCCGGCACGTCGGCGGCTCCCAGCATCTCGAAGGCGGTCAGCACCTTGTTCTTGGTCAGCCCGTCCCCGGCGGTGCCGGCGTAGTTGGTGGACTTGTCCAGCTCGGCGATGATCAGCTCGTCGGTCTTGCGGCCGAGCGCGTAGGCGCCGGCGTTGGCGATGATCTGGCGCTCGTCGATGTTGGTCTTCAGCTCGTCCAGCTTGTCCAGCCAGTCGCCGGCGTAGAAATCGTAGAGCGCGCACTCGACCGGGCTGTGGTCCAGGTTCATCACCGGCACCTGGCCGTGGCGGGCCTTGGTGGAGGCGGTCCCCTTGCCGACCTTCTGGAAGACGGTGGAGGCGCCCTGGACGTTGTTCTTGGTGCGCACGGTGTTGCGCAGCTTGGAGCCCATGCGCTGGTAGGCTTCGTGCACCTCGCGCTCGAACTGCTTGACGAAGGACTGCGCGACCGAAGTGGCCATGTGACTTTGATCCTTTCTCGGATGTCGCCGGCCCGCGCGGAGCGGCGCGGAAAAACAACGAGGGCCGGCCGGTGCTCGCGGCACCAACCGGCCCTCGCAAGGCGGGGCTTGGGGAGGGAGGCATCCGCCCCGGCGCGCCGTGGGCGCGTCTCGGGCGTTGACGGCTCTGTTCTTACCCCTGCCTTTGGTCCTTGTAAAGGAAAAAAATCATAGATTCACCGTCGTCCGGGTCCATGCGGCCGGGATAGCCACACCCGCAAGCGGCGACCAGGAGGTCCCTGCCAGCCAACAGCCCCCTTGGTCGCCGATGGGGCGGCTCAATTCTGGATATGCCCGTCGGGAATGAACCAGATCAGGTCACCCTGCAGGACCGGATAGGCGTTCTTGCCGTCGCATCGCACACCGCCCGCCTCCTCCTTGCAGTCGTTCTCCTTGCCTGTGTGCTTGATCCAAGGGTTGGTCATGCAGACGTTGCTGGCGGGGGCGCCATAGTCGCCCAGCAGGCTCGGGCACTGCGCGGTCTGATAGCCGGTCCTGCCGGAACCAACAGGGTACTTCGCATCGTCTGGCGGGCTACCCGGGACGTAGCCGGCGCGGTAATGACAGTTGCGGCACTCGGTGCCCAGCGGGTGGATGACCGGCTCGATGTAGACGTTCTGCGAAACCGGGAAATAAGCAAGATCCCCGCCACTGGGGTTTTTCTTGGCCCACTCCGGTGCCCTGGCGGGGGCGAAGTAGTCTGACAGTTCCGATGGCTTTCCGTCGATCTGAAAGTTCAGGCCATAGGAGTCCGTCATCAGGTAGTTCATGCGCCAGTTCTTGTTTTGGACGTTTCTATCGAGAGCGTCCAACGCTGCCTTCGACAGGCCCGAGGTCGGGTTCGGCGCATCGCCTCGTGGCGGTGTCGTCGCCCCATAGGTCTCGGCTTGGCCGAAACAATGATTGTACTGTTCCACCGGGCAATCCGCGAGCCTGTCATCCATCGGACTCCACCAGACGCTCTGCAGCGCCCAGGACTCCAACTCCTTCGTGTTCACATGCATCGCCACGACCACCAGGAAGTCGCCGGCCTCGAACCCGTTCGAAGCCTCGCCATAGGCCCAGATGGTCGATTGGTCGAGCAGGGCGCGGTCGGTGGGGGTCAAGCGGGCGATCATGAGTTCCTGCGAAACCTGGATGTGCCGGAAGGCAGAGGCCGGGTAGACTTTGGGATTGTGCGTGGTTATGGGGCTGACGCCGTCGACCATGGCCAGTTGGAGCGTTGCCGACGATGCCGGGCCCGGGCACTCCTTGACCGCCGTTGTGTTGTCGCAGGTGTCAATGGCGACGACCGATCCCCATTTTTCGTAACCGCGATACTCGGCGTCGGTCGCGTAGTTCACGGTCTTGAAGTTCGCGGGAATCCATGGCGGCAGCGCCCCGTAACGCACCCTGCAACCGTAGCTTCCTACCACTGCGCCGGGTCTGCAGCCTTTCACCGGCCAAAACATGTGCTTTGTAGAAACAAAATCCTTGGTTATGTAGCGATCTATTCCACCGGATTTCGCATTGTACAGGGACGCCAATGTTTCTAGGTTGTTCAGTTTTTTATCGACGATTCTGTTATATGCTGGTTCTGATATCGATTCCGTTGCGATCATCACGTCGCCTTCGTTAACGAAAGCGGTTCCGTCACAAATGGAAATTGAATTTTCATCTCCACAGTATATTTTTGAATTGGTTGCCGCTATGCATGCCTTCTGAATCTCATTTATTTGTTTTTTTTCGAGAAGAACCCCCGCCTGATAATCAGAAAGTTTGCAGTTCTTTGACAAGACTCTCGCGGAAAGCCGGTATTGAATGCGCGGATCTGGATCCACGGTCTGAGTTTGTGTCGGGTCCGGATCGGATGACAGGTGGGAGACCGGGGTGCTGTTGCGCAAGCGCAAGGGCTTGGCGTTGTAAGGAACGGGCGAGTCCCCGCCCTTGTCTTCAGCGCGGCTTGCCGACAAATCGATGATCGAACCGGTGTTCGGCCATGACATCCAGATCGGGTAGATGCCGCTGCAAACTGGATCTGGGCCGTTCAAGGGGTTCTTTGTCCAGCAGCCGGTCGTTCCATCGAAATTTGTTACTTGATGTGCCGGGTCATTGATAATTCCCGTTGTGACCGGGAGGGGGGCCCAAATTCCGGCCCATAGCGACCAGCCGTGCGCGCGAACGGTCGGGCGGCTGTTCATGTTGCGCGCAGCCACCGCATCTTTGATCGATTTCACGCATCTGTCGAAATCGGCCTCTGGCTTTCCTCCGCACCAGCCCGACCAGTCGGGCAAGGGTTGGTAGGGGCCGAATCTCTGCACATATGACGCGGCGCCGACTCGGTTGGTGTCGGCGGAAGCGTCCAAGGGGACCGGCGTCTGCGCCGCCGCGCTTCCCCAGGCCAGGACCGTGCCGGCCACCAGAGCGGCGGGAAGCATGGCAATGGCTCTTGCTGCCTTCAAGACATGCGTCATGTGACCTCCTGTACGGAAACGGGTCCAAATGATGCTGGCCGACACGTCTGGGGGTATCGGGACGCGCCGCACCCGTTTCCAGGCGGCCGTGTTCGTCGTTCGCCACTTGAACGGCCCGATCATCCCCAAGAGGGCCAGGAAAAGCCGGCTGCAAGGCAACCGGAAGAAGATATTTTATACAATACAGATTTAAAATATATATCGAGCACCATGGTATGCTCTATTGCCGGACGAGATAACAGAAGCTCTTCAATTGGAGGGGGCGTTTCTTTTGTGCGCCGAATGCTCCGGGGGCGACGACCATTGACGTGCCGCGGATTCCCGCGGACGTGGAAGGTCGATCATGCCGGGCGTCTGTCTGTTCACCGACGACCGGTTCTGTGCCGTCCGGGCGCTGCGGTCGCTCCTGCCGGTGCAGCCAGTGGCCGTCGCGGCGTCGCCGATCATCCGGGCGAACCTTGACCTCAGCCCCCACCGAGGCGATGCGCCGGCGCTATCCGTAGGGAAAGAAAGTGCTCCGCGCCCCCTCAGGCGCGTTCGCGGACGCGGCCGGCGAGCAGCTCCATGGCGGCGGCGGCCGGCTGCGGCCGGCCGGTCAGCCAGCCCTGCACCAGGATGCAGTTGTGGTGGCGCAGGAAGGCGGCCTGCTCCGGCCGCTCCACCCCTTCCGCCACCACGGCCAACCCCAGCATGTCGGCCATGGCGATGATGGTGGAGACGATGCCGGCGTCCTCGCGGGTGTGCGGCACGCCCTGCACGAAGGAGCGGTCGATCTTCAGCGTCGTCACCGGCAGCCGCTTCAGGTAGCTGAGCGAGGAGTGGCCGGTGCCGAAATCGTCGACCGCCACGCGCACGCCCATCGCCTTCAGATCACCCAGGACCTGGAGCGCGTGGTCGAGATCCTGCATCACGGCTCCCTCGGTGATCTCCAGCTCGATCAGCTCCGGCGGCACGCCGTGGCGGTCGAGGATGCGCAGGAAATCGTCGGCACTGCGCTGGCGCAGGTGGCGGGGCGAGATGTTCACCGCCACCGGCACCGGGGCCAGCCCGCGGTCGATCCATTCCCGCTGCTGGCGGCACACCTCGTCCAGCACCCAGTCGCCGAGCGGGACGATGAAGCCGGTGTCCTCCGCCACCGGGATGAACTCGCCGGGCGGGACCAGCCCATGCTCCGGCCGCTCCCAGCGCAGCAACGCCTCGAAGCCTTCGAGCGAGAAGTCGACGAGCGAGATCTTGGGCTGGTAGTGGACGAGGAACTGGCGGCCGACCAGCGCCCGGCGGAGCGCGCGGTCCATGGCAAGATGATGGCGCGCCTGTTCCCCCAGCTCCTGGCGGAAGAAGGCGACGCGGCGTCCACCCTGCTTCTTGGCGGCGTAGAGCGCCGTGTCGGCGGCGCGCATCAGCTCCGCCGCGTCGCGGGCGTGGTCGGGGAACAGCGCGACCCCGACCGAGGGGTGGACGAAATGCTCGGTGCCGAGAAGCTGCACCGGCTCGTCGAAGGCGGCGACGATGGCCTTGCCCACCTGGGCCGCGGTGTCGGCACCGGCCGCTTCGACGATGACGGCGAAATCGTCCATGCCGACCCGGCCGACCGCGTTGCCCGATCCGGCCACCGTCTGCACGCGGCGGGCGACCTCGATCAGCAGGATGTCGCCGGCCTGGTGGCCCAGCGTGTCGGTGATCAGTTTGAAGCGCGACAGGTCCAGGCACAGCACCGCGAACCGGCCGGCATCGCGGCGCGCGCGGCCGGCGGTGGCGGTGATGAGCTGCTCCATCATCGCCCGGTTCGGCAGCCCGGTGAGCCGGTCGCGGGTGGCCAGCCGCAGCAGCTCGCGCTCGTGGCGCAGCCGCTCGGTCACGTCGGCCAGCACCGCGATGAAGCTGCGCCGTCCCTGCACGACCAGCCCGGACAGCGACAGCGACACCTCGATCCCCGATCCGTCCCGCATGATCCCGAGCGCCTCCGCCTTCACCGCGTCGGCCGGGGCGCAGCGGGCGCCGGACTGCTCCAGCAGCCCGGCCACGCGGTTCCGGTCGCCGGCGGCGAACAGATCGACGAAGCGGCGGCCCGCGGGATCGGCGCCGAACAGCCGGACGGCGGCGGGATTGCGTTCCTCCACGGTGCCGTCGTCGGAAACCAGCACGATCGACTCGCCGACGTTGGTCATGATGCCGAGCAGCCGCTCGTCGCGCTCCAGCAGGGCCTGGGTGGAGCGGCGGAAATACTCCAGCGCGCGGGCCATGGCGCCGAACTCGTCATCGCGGTCGCGGCCGGGGACGTCGATGTCCGTCCTGCCCTCCGTCAGGGCGCGCATGCCGCCCGACAACCCTTCGACCGGCCCCACCACATGCTCGGACAGGAAGGCGGACAGCGGCCAGCTCACCGCCAGCAGCACACTGAGGAACAGCAGGAAGGCCAGCGATTCCTCAAGCAGGGCGCGGTCGATGTCGGAGGCGCTGCCGGCGGCCGCGACGGTCCAGCCCCAGGGTTCGAAGGGCAGGCTGGTCACCAGGGTGCGGTGGTCGCCGGGCCAGCCCGACGGCGGCGCGTTCTGGGTGAACAGCTCGATCCGGAAGCGGCCGCCGTTCAGCGCTTCGACGGCGAGGCGGGCGTGCGCCTGGGCGTCCGCCCGCGCCACCTCGCCCTTCGCCACGGCCTCGTCCATGCGTTGCAGCACGGAGCGGGCGGACTCGGCCAACTCGCCGACCAGCCGCTCGCGTTCGTGGACCAGCCCGTAATGCAGCAGGTAGAGCGCGGGAATCGCCGCCAAAAGGCAACCGGTCAGGCCGATCCAGGTCAACCAGCGGATCTTCTGCCTTACCCTCATCGTCCCGGTCGCATCCCCCCAAGACGGCCATTTCGGCTGGCCGACGATCATCTTTGGGACGATAGCGTGCCATAAGGTTTCAGGACTGCAATCATCTTTTCGTACAGAGGGGCATTTTTAGGCGTTTTGCGACGATTCGCGGCAATCCCGTGGACCGGATCCGGGTCCGGCCCCCGCGACGGCGGGGGCCGGGGTCCGCTCACTGGTCGGGGTAGAGGCGTTGGAACGCTTCGGTCACGCGGGCGACGACGGCGGGGTCCCGGTCGCGCCAGTAGCGGGGGTCGCGCATCAGCGCGTGCACGTCGCCGGCCGCCCCGGCGGACGCGGTGGCGGCGCCGCGCAGGGCCGACGGCTCGGCCCCGGTCATCATCCGGTGCAGCGCCATCACCCCTTCGTAGGTGGTCGACAGCCCCTCCACCGCCGCCGGCGGCAGGTTGCGGCCCGCCCAGGCGAGGAGCTGGCGGGACACGTCGCGCCAGCGGTCCTCGCCGCCGAAATGCGACACCAGCCGTTCGATCTCGCGCTCCGCCTGAAGGTCGGCGGCCAGCTCGCGGATCATCGGGACCAGCCGCTCGGCGGCCAGATCATAGAGGAGCTGGGCCTGGTCGGGCGCGAAACCGGCGGCGTGCAGCCGGCCGTTGATCTCCGGGTCGGGCTGGAACAGGCCGTGGTCGCAGGCGATGGCGTAGCCGTCGGGCGCCGCGGGTACGCCCAGCGCCTGGAGCAGGGCCGGGCGGTCGAGCCCGGCCGCCGGCCCGGCGCTCATCCGGGCGAGACGGCCTTCCAGCTCGCGGTAGGCGGCGAGCAGCGCATCCACGCGGATCGACCCGGTGGCGGGATCGAGGAACGGCTCCGGCACCGGTGGCGGGGCGGGCGGCGTCGTGGTGGTCGCGGTGGGCAGCAGCAGGGTGGTCATGGCGGGATCGGTCCTCCTTGGATGGCCGGGGGGATGATCGGGGGGATGGTCGGGTCAGCGCTGGACGTCCCGGCCGCGCGCGGCCAGGGCGAGGATGGTGACGACGAGCTGGCGCTGCCCTTCCAGGTGGCGCAGGGCCGCGTCGGTCGCGTCGGGGCCGAGCGCGCGCTCCAGCGTCATGGCGCGCAGCGCGGCCAGCACCCGCGCCCCGTCGGGACCGGCGAAGCAGCGGGCGAAGCTGGGGGCGGGATCATCGGCGGCACCCGACGGCCGACCGCCGCCGGTGAACCAGTCCCATCCGGCGGGCTCAGACATGGGCGGCCTCCATGGGATCGGGGCGGGGTGCGCCAGCGGGGGCCGCTGCGGGGGCCGGTGCCGGTGCCGGGGTGATGGCCGCGGTGATGGCCGGCGGCGCGGCGGCACGGGCGGGGGCGGGCG
>OFDN01001445.1_pt1 | contig 15433 bp, 14 predicted proteins | sample 1520971 | NCBI WGS metagenome assembly OFDN01 (sample SAMEA94257418, study PRJEB24077) | hot springs metagenome | biome: Aquatic biome; feature: Geographical feature; material: Water | place: India | collected 2012-06-12 | depth 5 m
AGTGGCTTGTTCGACCACCACATCTTTCCAGTCCACATCGAGCTCTTCGGCCACGATCATGGGCAGGGATGTTTTTACGTTTTGGCCGAATTCGGGGTTGGGCGACATGATTTTGATCACATTGTCGGCCGTTATTTTGATATAGCCGTTGAGTTCCACCCATTGCGGATCGGCATTTAATGCGCCCGGGGCGAGGTTGGCGGCTTTTACTTTTGAAAACCAATTGAAACCCAGCATCATACCTCCGCCGGATAGTGCGGAAACTTTGAGGAATGAACGCCGGCTATAGTTATTTTTCATGGCGAATGATTTTAATAACAGTGAAACTATTTTTGAACGGCAGTTTTGATGGCGGCTTTAATCCGCATGTAAGTGCCGCAGCGGCAAATATTTCCGCTCATAAAAGCTTCGATATCTTCATCGCTTGGGTTCGGGTTGTTTTTCAGCAACGCCGCCGCGCTCATAATCTGCCCAGCCTGACAATAGCCGCATTGGGCTACATCATGCTCCAGCCATGCCTGTTGTACCGGATGATCGCCTTTTTCCGACAATCCTTCGATGGTGGTGATTTCCTGTTTTTTAACCTGTGAAACCGGCAGCTGACAAGACCGGACTGCCACCCCGTCGAGGTGTACGGTGCAGGCGCCACAAGCGGCAATACCGCAGCCATATTTGGTGCCCTGAAGATCGAGGTGGTCGCGCAAAACCCAGAGCATCGGCGTTGCGGGATCCACATCCACCTGCCGGGTTGTGCCGTTGATTTTCAAACTGTATTTAGCCATTGTTGCGAAGTTTTTAAAAAGCAAAATTATAATTCATTATTTGAAGAAACTATAATTTTTCAAATAAAAACTTACAAAATTCAAATAAAACCGGTATTACTGGTTAAAACATCCCACTTCTTTCCAGTGCCGGTCGCGGTCGCGCAAACCGCCCCAACCGCGTCTTTTCTTTTTCTTCATCGGCAGGGCATGTACTTTCAGCCCCACATAAAAATCGGTGCCGGTAAGGTTCTTTTTGCCGGTCCAGCTCGTGATATCGTCGGAGCCGATATAGAGGTAACCCAGCCGCGCCGCAACACCCAACCGCGGTGAGCGGTAGTCACTCAGCACAAACGGCAGCGATACGGAAATCCACCGGTGCTCGTAACGCGGTACGATGGCCAGCGTATTGGCCGTCCGCAGCGTGTATCTGAAAACAGGCAGTCGCTGGGTTGCCACAGCGCCGACATAGAATTTTTCATTGATGGCATAATCGAACTGCGCCGATATCACTGTGGGCAGGCCGATGGTGTATTTGGTGCCCACGAGCGAAGCCATCGGGTCGCCGAGTAGTGTGCGACTGACTTCGCGTACGCCTTCTTCGACGCCCACTTCCAGCGCCTGTTCAATGGTGTCTCCGGCCACCACATTGAGGTTGCTGAAATCAATGGCGTGTTTTTCGGCGTTTTTATGGAACCGCACAAAACCCAGGTCGATGATCGAAACCCCTGCCCGCCACTTGTAATCTTTGGGCCGGACGGCATCTTCCAGCGGCATCGCCCAGGAGAAGCCGAGGTCGATCCCGGCGCCGTGGCCATTGGCTTTCAGTTTAACATTTTCCGGTGCGTCGGCGTACAGGAAATCGGTGGTAAAACCGTAGTCCCAGTTGGCCGAACTAATGCCGGAAGTGTCGGCAGCAACAGGCGTGTAATCAAAGTCAGCATTCACCGTGGTAAACAAACTTTGATAACCGGTCAGAAATTTGGGACTGACACCCGCTGAAAACAGCATTTCACCATCAAAATTGCTATAGACATAATGCCCGGCGATCTCATTCCAGGCCATGGTGGTCACCTTCACCGGGTCGATGTCGTACGTTTGGCCGTAGTTGAAATTGGTCACATTGTCGTACCGCAAAATCTCCGGCACACGGTAACTGGACAGGTTGAACCGCGCTGCCGCACTCAGTCCGAAAGTATGCCGGTCGTGCAGCCGAACGGAAATACCCGGTCCGGCAATCCGCGATTGCACCAGCCCGAATGCGCGGCCGTTTTTGTAAAAATCAACAGGAATGGCGGACGATGCGTTGGGGTCTTCCCGGAGGTCGGCCAGTAGTTTGATCAGTTCGGGATGCCGGAGCACTTCGGGTACGCTGCTGCGCACCACCCGGCCATAATTCTGATTGGCAAAAAAGTCGGCGGAAAACAGGCTGATATCCCATTGTGCCGGCGAAAATGCGGCAGCGGCAGGATTTACTTCCATGGCATACAACCCGGCATAGTGTTCGAGTCGCATACCTGTTTGTTGTTGGGCGGTTAATTGGAGACAAGTCAGCAGTGAAGGAATTAAAAGAATTTGTCTCATAGTGTTCGTGTTTGTTATGGGGAGAACGCCTTTTTCTTGCTTTTCATTGCGTTTTAACAAACACGCTCCTTGCGGGTTACTCCTCCTCCAGTTCTTTCAGGCATTGCGCAATTTCGCGTTCCACCTGCGGCTGCATTTCCGGGAACATATATTTTACCCAGAACTGACCTTCAGGTGTAACAGAAAGCGGGCTTTCTTTAAGCATGAAGACCATACCACCCGATATGCGTGACATAATTTCGCGGGGATCAGAGGCGCCATTGGCAAAAACGGGACCGACAATTTGCCTCAGCAAATCACTTTCGCGTTCCGGTCTGAAATACAAAATGTGGCTGACTATCGGCAGAAAGAAAGAAAAAAAGCCGTTGGTGTTCGAGGCGTAACCGACTTGGCGAATCAGGTTCATCATTTCATTGACCGCCTCCGTACTGGTATTATCATCTAATTGCTGGAGTAGCGGGTACAGCGGTTTTAATTCCGGTTGAAATTCATTGATCAGCAATTTCAGTTCGTAAAAGGCAAAATCGAAAGAAGACCTGATGCGGAGAACAGGGTTGAAAAACAACCGAATTTTATTAAAAACGGACCGGTTAATCCAGAAATCAAAGTCGATTTCAGCCAGTAAATCAGCCCAGATGTCAGACTTGGCATCTTTCGGAAATTTTTCCAAAAACAGTCGCAAACCTTTGATATACAATTGGATATGGCCGATCATTTCGGCGACGAGGATCAGACGGTCAATATCCTCTTTATGCCAAACTGTTGTTGCTTCGACCCATTTCGGCAGCCAGTTTCGCAGGAACTGAACTTCATTATAGTTGATGGCAAAATCAACAGGATCTTCGACGGGAAACGGATTGCCGAAATATGCCCGTTTGCCATCACGCCATTGCGCGATATCACAATTTCTGATCCAATCCGCTTCAGGTGATGTTCCGAGCAGACCGACGACTTTGGGGTACAGCGGGTGATGGGTGTTATCCTTTAATTGTTCATAAACATTATCAATGCCGAAAGACAACAGATACTCGATATCAAAGCCCAGCCCTGAGTCGGAATCGATAAATTTTGACTCGGCAAACAACCAGAAATCATCCAACCGACGAAATTCGGACAACAGGAATGCCGCGAGATAAAACAGATCGACATCGTAATTGTCGTACCAGCCCATGTTGACATCAACCGTCTTGCGCAGTTGCAATTCTTCGAGAAACAAGGCCCGCACGAGGTCGTAATCCTGTTCCTGCCAATCGTCATACAGCGCCACGAGCAGGCGGTGTCTGGGGAACTGCGTCAGGCCGCCGGTAAAGTTGACTATCAGGCTTTTATCGGTCCGGATTTCGGCGAGGGCGGTTTTATAGATTTGTTCGAAGTCCATGATTAACAGCGAATTATGCGGGACTTGTTTGAATGGTTTTGGCAGACAATAAACTCAGCGAAATCAATCCGCCACTAAACAAAATCGCGCCGCCAACAAACGGAAATCCCGCGCCTACGAGGTCGGCCACATTCGCCGACCACAAATACGGGAAGCAAAAACACATCCCGAAAAGACCTGCCGCCATTGCGCCGAATGCGCCGGTGCGGGCCAATGTGCGGTGGAAATCGGCCGGACGAGCAGACCGTTCGGCTTCAAAAACAGTTTGTCGCAAATGGTCAGTATTATATGCCGCATACGTTTCGATATCCCAATCTGAAACGGGTAATGCCCGCCGTCCACGCTGAAAATCGGACCATAGCAGTGTCCAGCAATCGGGCAGCCACAAAGCGCCGTACAGCAAAATGGCGATACACGGCAGACTGTAATTGCCGTTACCCAGCATAAAAGCCTGCATCCGGATTTCGTCTTCGGGAGTCATCCGGAAGCCGAGGAGCACATGTTTCAAATCGTGGCTTTCGAAGCCGGGAACTGGTTTTAAATCATTGTTTTCGAGGCAATTAGCAATGTCTTTACCGAGTGTGCCTTCGGGCATGGTTTTCAGTTGTTCCACCTGCCGGTCGCAGGGGTTGGGGTCGGCACATTTGCGGATGAGCCATACCGACAGAAAAAAGGATTTTTTGATGATGAGGCGCGCTGTTTTTTGAAAGATATGCATGGAGAGGAGGTGTTTTATGGTTGTAAAAATAGGGGGTATGTACTTATTCAGTGCAACATCTTCCGATCCATCTCCCACTCCGCCCTCGTTATCCGAAACCAATCCACCTGCGTGTCCCATTCTTCAAAAGTCTCCACACGGGTGAGCCCCGATTTTTGGAGGACATTACGAGAGGCGGCATTATCGACGTAAACCGTTGCGTAAATGACATCGGTCGGGAGGTGTTTGAAACCGTATTCCAGTGCAGCGGCACTGGCTTCAGTAGCCACACCCATGCCCCAGTATTTCCGGATGAGCCGGTAGCCCACATCATAAAAATCAGTATGGCCGTTGATGGTGTCTTTGACTAATTTCAGGCCGGCCCAGCCCATAAATGCGCCGGTGGCTTTGTCCTCCACTGCCCACCTTCCTATACCATTTTCAACATACTGCTGCCGGACAAATTCAATGACATCGCGGCATTTTTCGATGGAATCAATCGGGTTATTGCCCAGGTAGCGGTGTACTTCAGGGTCCGAATCGAGTTCGTACATGCCTGCGTCATCGGTGGGGAGTAATTCGCGGAGAATGAGACGTTGGGTTTTTGCGAAAATGGTCATTGTAAAAAAATGGTTGGTTAGTAAGCTGAAAGTTACAGGGAAGGCGTTAATTCCTTATTTTTGTGAAAACAAATCTGTTCAATAATGGCTGCCGCAGCACAAACCGATGTTTTTTCCCTGTACGACCTGATGCACTTTGGTCCGTTGGAAATAAAAACAGGACTCATCACCGATGAGCAGTTCCTACAGTTTGCCATGCAATATGAAGATTTAAGGATTGAACAGGATAAAAACGGTCTTATACAAATTATGCCTCCTGTCGGTTATGATTCAGGAATCAGAGAGGGTCACCCTTACGGCGCCTTGTACGCCTGGTGGCTGGGGTCCCGGAAGGGTCGGGTTTGCAGCCCTTCCACCATGTTTATTCTTCCTGACGGCTCTAAAAAAATGGCGGACGGCGCGTGGATTTCTGAAGAAAAACACCAGTCTGTTTCGGCAGCCGAACGTAAAAAAATCGCGGCCGTAGTGCCTGATTTTGTGATTGAAGTGCGTTCAGAAACAGATAATGAAAAAACAATTTTTGAAAAAATGACCGATACATGGATAGCCAACGGCGTAAAATTAGCCTGGCTGATTGACCCGATTGGGCGCACTGCTTATTCTTTTCTGGAGGACGGAACGATAAAACAAGTCAGGGGTTTATCGGAAACACTTTCTGCCGAACCGGTTTGTCCGGGCTTCCGTTTTGATCTGAAGATCATGGAATAACCTTGATCAGCACCCGCGCACTCCAGATCACCACCACAATTCCCACCAAAACATACATCACCCGCACGGGTAATTTACCTGCCAAACGCGCACTCAGCGGCGCCGCCGCCACTCCACCTATAATCAGCCCGGCAATAACCATCCAGTGCGAAACGCCGATCATCGAAAAGAAGGTCACCGCACTGGCCAGCGTTACAAAAAACTCCGTAAGACTCACAGAACCAATGACATACTGCGGGGTTTTGCCTTTGGCAATCAATGTGCTGGTCACCAATGGACCCCAGCCGCCGCCGCCAAATGAGTCGAGAAACCCACCGGCCGTAGCCAACCAGCCGAGGTTGCGCGCCTTGCGTTTTTTGCCTTTTACAAATGCCCGGCTGAAAATCCGGATGCCCAGCAACAAGGTGTACACCGCCAGCATCGGTTTGATATAGGAACTGTATTCTTCACCCAGCCAGGCCAGCAACCCGGCCCCGACAATTGCGCCGATAACGCCCGGCAGCAACAGGGCTTTCACCAACCTGCGGTTGATATTTCCAAATCGATAGTGCGAATACCCGGAGGCCCCCGCCGTAAAAACCTCAGCCGTATGGATACTCGAACTTACTGCCGCCACCGGTACACCCACGCCCATCAGGGCAATTTGCGTCACCACGCCATAACCCATCCCGACCAGTCCATCGGCCAGTTGCGCCACAAATCCGACCGCGATAAAAGTCCAGAACATCGGATCGACAGACCCTATCCGGTCGGGCCATTGCTGGTAAGGCACGTAAAACGAAATAGCACTGCAAATCAGCAATACCGCAAAACCAACCATGGCCGCCGTGGCCCGGTTGCGCCACTTGCGGTCGCTGATATTTTCCAGGTTCTGGTGCGGGATAACGGCCGTAATCGCCTCACTACCAGCCGCTAATGGGGCAGTGAGCGCATTCAGCAAGCGTACTTTTTCGGCAAAATCTTCGCCCAGTTGTTTGCGAATAATGGGCATGTGCTGCAACAGCGTATGCAGCTCCTCCGGCAAAACATCCGACAATACTTCCCGAAGCCGTTTGGCGATGGTGGGTGATTTACCGTTGGTGGAAATCGCAATTTTCAGGTCACCTTTCTGGACGATGGAGCCAAGGTAAAAATCGCAGAGTTCGGGCGTGTCGGCCACATTTACCAGCAATCCGCGTTCGTGGGCCTGACGAAGAATATCGAAGTGCAAGCTGCGGTCGTCAGTTGCCGCGATGACGATGTGCTGGTGTTCGAGATCGGCGGGTTCATAAGGCTTTTCCAACAGTTTCACCTGCGGAAAATCGGCCGCAAATGCTTTCAACTCTTCGCGGATGAATTTGCCCACCACCGTGACATTGGTTGCGGGGCTGTTTTTCAGCAGTGCATTGAGTTTTTCCAGACCCACATTGCCCCCACCCACGAGCAGGACGTTCATTTGTTCCAGTTTCAAAAAAACCGGGAACAAATGATTGGCAGGACTGCCACTTTCCTGGCTGTCGTTGGGTGTTTCTTCAAAAGAAAATAGGTCTCGGAATGTGGACATCAGTGATGAAAGGTTTCAAAATTTAATGTTTCAGGGTTTCAATGTTTCAGGGTTTCAGGTCCAATTATGAAACCTGAAACCCTGAAACCTGAAACTTTTAAACCCCTGAAACTAACTATGAAAATTAGTGCCGTGAGTGGTCGCCTGGACATACCCCGCCCGGATCACAAAATCGCCGAAGGTTTCGCCCCAGTCGCGGTTTTGCGCGTAGGCCGCGATGATCGGCTCCAGTTCCAGCAAAATGGCCTCCTCGTCGAGCATTTCGCGGTAGAGTTTATTCAGCCTTTCACCGTTGTGCGCGGCGCCGAGATAGAGGTTGTACCGGCCCGGCGAACGCCCGATAAATGCGATTTCACCGAGATAGGGCCGCCCGCAACCATTGGGGCAACCGGTCATCCGGATGTTGATGGCATCTTTTTCAAGGCCGTTGGCACGGATCATCAAATCGAGTTTATCAATGAGCGAGGGCAGGTATCTTTCGGCTTCCGCAAAGGCCAGCGTGCAGGTATTCAAAGCCACGCAGGCAATCGAATTTTGCCGCAGGGCCGTCTGCTTAAAAGTGGCGGCAAGAACGCCATATTTTTCGAGAATGGCTTCCACCACCGGACGTTTTTCTTTCGAAATATTACCCACCACAAGGTTCTGATTACCGGTCAGCCGGAAGTCGCCATCGTGCACCAGTGCCAGTGCTTTGAGCGCTGTTTTTAATTGATAATCAGCAGTATCTGCAATCCTTCCGCCTTCGATGAACAAACCCAGATTAAATTTTCCCTCATGGGTGGTGCTCCATCCGAGCGGATCGCCGGAGTGGTCGAAACGGTAAGGTTTAGGTTCGGCGAATTTGATGCCCGAACGTTTTTCCACTTCTGCTTTGAAATTGTCTAATCCCATCTTTTCGACGGTATATTTCAGGCGGCTGAATTTACGGTTTTCCCGGTTGCCGTTATCGCGCTGGGTGGTGATAATGGCCTCGCATACCTTCAAAATGTGCTCAGTTTGAATATAACCCAGCATATCGGCCAGTCGTGGGAAGGTTTCAGGCATACCGAAAGTCATGCCCAGCCCACCGCCGGCAGCCACATTGAAGCCGGCCAGTTCGCCGTCTTTTTCGATAGCGACGAGGCCGATATCATTGGCAAAAATGTCGGTATCGTTGTACGGCGGCACAGCAATCGCGATTTTGAATTTGCGGGGTAAATAGGTTTTCCCGTAAATCGGCTCTTCATCCGACGGCCCCGGCCGCTGAATGGTCGGCGGCGCTACCGGATGCGATTCATCCACGGCCTGACCGTCGAGCCAGATTTCATAATAGGCCGAGGTTTTGGGCGTGAATTCGGCACTGATCTGTTTGGACACTTCCCAAACCGCAGCATGCAGTTTGCTCTGGTCCGGATTGGTGCTGCACATCACATTCCTGTTCACATCGCCGCAACCGGCAATACTGTCGAGCATCACTTCATTGAAACCCTGAATGGTCGCTTTGAGGTGGCGCTTTTTGATACCGTGCAGCTGGAAAGCCTGCCGGGTGGTGAGTTTCATCGTGTGGTTGCCGTATTGGTCCGACAGTTCATCCATGCGCAGCCATTGGGCAGGCGTCGCCACGCCGGCCGGCACCCGGATACGGATCATCAGCGAATACAGCGGTTCCAGCTTTTGTGTTTTGCGTTCGCTGTCGAGGTCGCGGTCGGTTTGCTGGTAAGCGCCGTGAAACTTAATCAACTGTGTATCATCGGGATACAGCGCCCCGGTGATACGGTTGTCCAGGCTTTGCACCAGCGTTCCGCGGAGGTAATTGCTGTTGTCTTTGATGTCCTCCACTTCGGAGCGCGTTTCTTTTTTATTCGTGGCCATTGATGAACTAACTTTTAAACTCTATTTTTCTTTTTTCCGGAAGTCCAGGTTGTGCACATAAAATATCCGGGCATTATGCTGGTTGCGGAATGTATTGCCGTTGGCAAGTTGTATATACACATTCAGATAACCCGCCTGAATCTGCACTTGCGGATTCACCTGATAAACCAACCCTGCGAAAAAACGATTCTGGTCAAAATGGTTGTAAATGATGTTTTTTCCAAAATTGAACATCACCTCATTGTTCAGCAAAAACTGCCAGCCACCCGGAGCAAATTTTTTCTTCGTCAGGGGCAGAAACAACGAAAAATTGTACCGCAACCTCGGATTGTAATCGTATCCCTCGCCCAGCCGGCTTCCTTCTTCAATCCGCCGCCGAAAACGCTCCTCCAGCCGGATAGCCTGAATCAACCGCGCCTGCGGCCAGCGCACAAACCACTGCACCTGCTGCCACGGCCGGTGTTCAGGCTGCGTGATGGTGCGTGTGCCTTCGGGGCCAATTCCAATATATCCATACGCCGCCGTGAACCGGATATCGTCAGTCAGATAAAACATTGGCCCTCCTCGAATAATGTACAATCCGAAATCGTCCACAAAGTCTCCTTTCAGGCGGTAATGTCCATCCACCCATAGGCCCCATTTTTCGCTAAATCGGGTTTGATTAAAGGCGCCGAACCATAGTTGATTATCCGTCTCTGTGATCTTTTGGCCCGCAGCGGGTGTGAGCATTATTACCGTCAGAATAAAAAGTATCGTGTTTCTTAACATACGAAAAAAGTTGTGAGCAGTTATCAATCAAATTTTAACGGAAAAAGGAGATGATGGGTTGCATCCCGTTAAATCCACCGCCAATTTAGATTGCTGATCATACTACGGATAACTTATTCTTTAAAGGTCCTTTATACCTGAAAATAAATAGTGGTGCGCAAAATATCCCTGTCGAAAAAACCTGCTGTTTGTCTTTTTTGAAAAATTTTGAGGTAGCCGGTTTCCAAAGAAACATGATTATTAATTTTAAATTCAAACGCGCCGTAAACCCTGTTCTGATCGAATCCATTTTCCTGAAACATTACTTCTTCCGAGCATTTGAAAATTACTTTAGGGCTTACCCGAAAATTGGGCTGCACCCTGAAGCGCCACCGGAAATGCCGGTCCCAGTCATCGGCCGCCTCCCTGAAAAAACGTTGCTCCATCCGGAAACGGTTATTGATTTTAAACCGCTTGTTCACCGTAAATTCCGCAAAAAACTCCTGGAAAGTCCTGAATTCGTCCACCTCGTTGACCAGCGAATAAGAAACCCCGGCCGAAAGGACTAAACCGTGCGACAACAGGCGCCGCACACTCACGTGGCTGATGAATTGCAGTTGACGGTCGGGTCGTATCAATCGCCGCTCATCAGCTTCCAGGCTCCAGTTGTATTTGCTGTTGATTTTCCCCTGAAAAAACAACCTGAACCAATACGACTGTTGATGCGTCACCTCCTGTGCACAAAGGCGTATTCCAGCAAAAAGAAAAGCAAGCAGAAGGATATTTCTAATAAACATCCTCCAGATAACGGCGCTGTTTTTTCAAATTTTTCAAATACTCGCCGGCAAATTCGGCGCCTTTGCCACTTTCCGTTGCAATCAATTGTAAAACAGCGTTTTGCACATCGGCTGCCATGCGGTTTTTATCGCCGCAGACATAGAAGTATGCACCGTTTTCGAGTCGTTCGTAAATCAGTTTTGCACGTTCGGCCAGCCGGTGCTGCACATAAATTTTCTCCTGCTGGTCGCGCGAAAAAGCCACGTCGAGGCGGTCGAGTGTGCCGCGTTTGAGGTGGTTGAGCCATTCCGTTTGGTATAAAAAGTCGGTATCGAAATGCGGATTGCCAAAAAACAGCCAGTTGCGACCCGAAGCGCCGCGCTCCGAACGGTCTTCCACAAATGCCCGGAAAGGCGCCACACCCGTGCCCGGACCCACCATGATAATGTCGGTGTCGTCATTGGCCGGGAGTTTGAAATATTCATTCTCTTCTGTAAAAACCGGTACCGTATCGCCCACTTCCAGCCGGTCGGCCAGGAACGTGGAGGCAACACCGTGGTGCGGACGGCCATTGTAATGGTAGCGAACTGCTGCCACCGTCAGGTGCACCTCCTCCGGATGCGCTTCGAGGCTCGATGCGATGGAGTAGAGCCGGGGCGGCATTTTGCGGAGGATATTTACCAGGGTCGTTTCACCAAAAGCGATCGGGAATTCACGGATCAGATCAGCCACATTGCGGCCGTAAAGAAAGTTTTTCAGGGCCGCAGGGTCGGTAAGAATAGCTTTCAGTTTTGGTAAATTCCCCCAGTTGGCGTATTTCTCCAATACATCGCGGGTGATGACGGTCAGTTCGAGGTCGTTTTTCAGCAATTCGCGGAGCGGTGCTTCATGTCCTTCGAAAGTCACTTTTTTATCGCCGTTGAGCATGGCCGCGTACAATACTTCCTGCACCAGTGCCGTGGGGTTGGTGGCATGGATCCCCAACGCGTCGCCGGGGCGATACTGTATGCCGGAACCTTCCAGGGAGAGTTCGAGGTGCCAGGTTTCTTTTTCCGAACCGCGGCCGTTGAGCTGTATTTTTTCTAAAATGGTGGCGTTGAACGGGTGTTTGCGGTCGTACAGTACGGCGGGTTGTACGGCAGGCTGTACGGCGGGAACTCTGTTCACGCCACTCGCGACGTGGTTGGCGTGAACGGAGTTGCCACCGTACGTGCCACTCGCGACGTGGTTGGCGTGAACGGAGTTGCCACCGTAGAGCGATGCGTGAACAGAGTTCCCGCAGTACTCTGCCCACGTCTCCACGGTATCTTCATAATCCACATCACAATCGGCCCGGTCATAAATCCGCTCGGCGCCCAATGCTTCAAAACGCGCGTCGAAGTCTTTACCCGTCTGGCAAAAAAGGTTATAGCTTTTATCGCCCAGTCCACACACTGCAAACTGTACACCGTTGAGCTTGGGCGCGCGCGGGCCGTTGAGCCATTTATAAAATTCTTCGGCGGCGGTCGGCGGTTCACCTTCGCCCTGCGTGCTGACCACGAGCAACACGATTTTTTCGTCTTTCAGGTTTTTGGTGGGATAATCATTGAGGTCGGCTGACGCTGCCTCCAGCCCTTTTTCCTTCAGTTTAGCCACTACCGAATTAGCCGCTTTTTTGCTGTTGCCGGTTTGAGACCCGTACAAAACGGTGATTTTCAACGGTGTATGCGTTGAAACCGGCGGAGGCGTCAGGGTAATACCGGGAAACTGACCGGCAGTGTTAACGGTGGGTTGCTGCTGCTGGGCAACGGCGTAGAGATAGCCACTGAGCCACATTTGCTGGGATGGCGAATGTTGTGTGGTCAGTTGTTGGAGCAGTGCTTCGTCGAAACCGATGTTGTTCATAGCGTCGGTGTTAGGGATGAAAGTTGATCGGAAAGAATGGATTCGGCAGTCGTTGGTGAAAGCAGGGCTGCAGCACTCACCACTTCACCCAAAACAATGATGGCTGGTGTGCCGGCGCCGGCGTCTTTGCTGCGTTCCACGATATTTCCAACTGTTCCGAAAATGGTGTTTTGCCGGGGTAAAGTGGCGTTTTGAATAACCGCAGCGGGTAAATCCTGTTTGCCTGCTTTTTCAAAAAGGCTGGTGATTTCACTGATTTTGGCCAGGCCCATCAGGATGACAACGGTGGCGTTGGTTTGTGCGGCTTCAGCAATTTCAGGGTTGAGTTCGCCGGTATCCGTCGTGGCGGTCAGCACCCAAAAACTGCGGCTTTTTCCACGCAGGGTAACCGGAATTCCGGCCGCACCCGCTCCGGCGATAGCGCTGGAAATACCGGGCACATAATCCACTGCAACACCTTCATTTGCAGCATATTGCATCTCCTCATGGCCGCGCCCGAATACAAACGGATCGCCGCCTTTCAGCCGCACCACATGTCCGTAATCGCGGGCATAACCCACAATCAGTGCATTGATTTCCTCCTGCGAAAAGGCTTTGTGGTTGCGGCGTTTGCCCACATACACCCGCACTGCCTCCGGCCGGACGTATTGAAACAAGTCCTCGTTAATGAGCGCGTCATATAGGACCACATCGGCCTGTTGCAGTGCCTTCACGGCCTTGATCGTGATGAGTTCGGGGTCTCCGATGCCCGCCCCGACTACAGTGAGCCGGGGCAGGGGGGATGGTGTATGTTGCATGTGTTTGTTTTTTTGTTTCAGAGTTTCAGGTTTCAAAGTTTCAGGCTTGGGATTGGCAACTTGAGCATAAATCAAAATACGCTGAAACTGTGAAACCTGAAACTCTGAAACCTGACAACTAAATATCAAAGTCCTGCTGGACAGGCTCCTGCACCGGCAATGCCCGAAGCATTCCGGCGCCGACGGTGTCAAACGTGTTTTCATTGATCAGGATGATCCCGCCGGTACTGCGGTTTTGTTTGTAAGTATCGTACACCAGTGGCTTGGAAGTCCGAATCCGGATATGTGCGATGTCGTTGAGTTTGAGTTGTTCCGTCGGGATTTTTTCGAAGGTGTGGACATCCACCTTGTAATAAATTTCTTTCACCAGGGCTTTCACCGTAGTGGCATTGTGGCGGAGCAGGAGCCGGTCGCCGACAAATACCGGGCGTTCGCTCATCCAGCAGATATCGAGTTCGATGTCTTGTTCCACTGCCGGTTGCAGGCCGTTTACCGGTACGATACTGTCGCCCCGGGAGATATCGATATCGTCTTCGAGGTGGAGCACGATGGGTTGCGGCGCCACAGCATATTCGACTTCCTGCTGGTGTACTTCGATGGCTTTGATCGTGGATTCGATACCTGCCGGCAAAACCACCACCCGGTCGCCTTTGCGGAAAGTGCCGCTGCGCAATGCGCCGGCATAACCGCGATAGTCGTGCAATTCCTCCGTGCGCGGGCGAATCACATACTGCACCTGAAAGCGGGTATCGTCGGCGATATCGTTGCTGAGTGCTACATTTTCGAGATGATGGAGCAGGGTCGGGCCGGCGTACCACGGTGTTTTTGCCGATGGTTCCACCACATTATCACCCGCGATAGCGCTGATAGGGATAAAAGTAATATCATTGATTTCCAGTTGTTTAGCCAGTTTTTGATAGTCGGCAGCGATGCGGTAAAAGGTTTGTTCATCGTATTCAACGAGGTCCATTTTATTCACTGCCACCACGATATGCGGAATGCCCATGAGCGCTGCCACCAGGCTGTGCCGGTGGGTTTGTTCCACCACGCCATGCCGCGCATCGATCAGGATAATGGCCAGGTCGGCATTGGACGCGCCCGTCACCATATTGCGGGTGTACTGTACGTGGCCCGGCGCATCGGCGATGATAAACTTCCGTTTCGGCGTATTGAAATATTTATACGCCACATCAATGGTGATGCCCTGTTCGCGCTCGGCCCGCAGACCGTCGGTCAATAGCGACAGGTCGAGTTCACCATCCGGCAGGTTTTTGCTCTGGCGTTCGAGGGTATGTAAGATATCGTGCGAAACCGCTTTCGAATCGAACAGTAAACGTCCGATGAGGGTACTTTTGCCGTCATCGACGGAACCAGCAGTTATAAACTTTAAAATATTCACTTTCTTTAACGATGAGATATGAACGATAAACGATGAGCTTCGTAGAGTAGACAAAAAACTGTGAGGCTCGTGCGTGTATTTTTTATTTGAATTTGATCGAAGGGATTATTTTTGTGGATCAATTTTTAACCGTAAATTTTATTTGACATGGAAAAAATCCATTTACTTCCGAGACCACAAGGTGTTTTGTGGGCAAAAACCTTTCAATTTTCTATCCGGATTATTCGTCTGCGTGAATATCTCGTTGAAAAGAAGCGTGAGTACGTTATCAGTAAACAAATTCTCAGATCAGGTACTAGTCCGGGGGCTTTGGTACGTGAAGCCAGAAATGCCGAGAGCGGCCACGATTTCATCCACAAGCTTGGTATCGCCCAAAAAGAAACCGGCGAAACCCAGTATTGGCTTGAACTTCTTTTTGCAACTGACTATATCACCGAATCTGAATTTCAATCCATTTATGCTGACACTGAAGAAATTATGAAACTCCTCCGCAGCTCCATTCTCACCAAGAAGAAAAACTTAAATAAACGATGAGATATGAACGATGAACGATGAGTTTTTTAGAGTACATCCTGAACAGGCTTATTTAGTTTAGTATGCACTCCTGTCAGACCTGGTCAGGGTGTACTCTAAAAAGCTCATCGTTCATCGTTCATATCTCATCGTTCAAAAATATCCATTTTTCTT
>OFDN01001447.1_pt1 | contig 15397 bp, 16 predicted proteins | sample 1520971 | NCBI WGS metagenome assembly OFDN01 (sample SAMEA94257418, study PRJEB24077) | hot springs metagenome | biome: Aquatic biome; feature: Geographical feature; material: Water | place: India | collected 2012-06-12 | depth 5 m
CCAGCCGCTGCTCGAGGTCTTCGAGGTCGGTGGCCAGGCAGAGGATCGCCATGACCTCCGACGCCGTCGTGATGTCGAAGCGCGCCTGCCGCGGAAAGCCGTTGGCGACGCCGCCCAGGCTGACGACCGTGTCGCGCAGGGCGCGGTCGTTCATGTCGAGAACGCGCGGCCAGAAAACGCGGCGCGCGTCGATGCCCAGGGCGTTGCCCCAATAAATGTGATTGTCGAGCATCGCAGCCAGCAGGTTGTGCGCGGTCGTGATCGCGTGGAAATCACCGGTGAAATGCAGGTTTATGTCGGCCATCGGCACGATCTGCGCCTGGCCGCCGCCGGTGGCGCCGCCTTTCTGTCCGAAGCACGGCCCAAGGCTGGGCTCGCGCAATGCGATGGCGGTCTTCTTGCCGATGCGGGCCAGCGCGTCGCCAAGGCCGATCGTGGTGGTGGTCTTGCCCTCGCCGGCCTTGGTGGGATTGATCGCCGTGACGAGGATCAGGTGGCCTTGCTTGCGGTTCCCGAGCGACTTCACGTAGTCGCCATCGAGCTTCGCCTTGTCGCGACCATAGGGTTCGAGTGCATCTTCCGGAATGCCGAGGCGGCCGGCGACTTCCTTCATTGGCTTCTTGATTGCGCGCCGCGCGATCTCGATATCCGACATACCCGCTCCCACCACTCCATTTCAGGGGGGCGACCGTAGCGAGACTGGAGTGGCGAGCCAACAGGAGAGAGCATGAAGAGCTGGCCGAGAATCGACGGTGCCTTGAGCGACTATGTCGACACCAACTGGCTGCGCGAGCCGCCGCTGCGCCGCCGGCTGCGCGAGGAAACGGCGACCCTGCCCCGCGCCGGCATGCAGATCTCCGCCCATCAGGGCCAGCAGATCGGCCTGCTCGCCCGGACGATCGGCGCCCGGCGTGCCGTCGAGGTCGGCACCTTCACCGGCTACTCCTCCCTATGCATCGCCGAGGCGCTTCCGTCAGACGGCAAGCTCTGGTGCTGCGATGTCAGCACCGACTACACGAGGGTCGCGCGCCGTTACTGGAAGGAGGCCGGCGTCGAGGGCCGCATCGAGCTCACGATCGGACCGGCACTCGCCACGCTCGACTGGCTGCTGGCGCAGGGCCTGACCGGCCAGCTCGACCTCGCCTTCATCGACGCGAACAAGGACGAGTACGACGCCTATTACGAGCGTTGTCTGAAGCTGGTGCGAAAAGGCGGCCTGCTACTGATCGACAATGTCCTGTGGGGCGGTTCGGTCGCCGGCCCCACCGACGTCGATCGCGACACGCAGGCGCTCCGCGCCCTCAATGCCAGGCTCAAGACCGACCAGAGAGTCGACATTGCCCTGCTGGCCGTCGGCGACGGCATGACATGCGCGTTGAAGCGTTAGAATGGAAGGACGTCAAAACGCGTCGTCCTGAGCAAAGCGAAGGACCTAACGGAGCGACCAAAGGACTCCGTAGCTGGCGCGAGATCCTTCGCTGCGCTCAGGATGACAAGAGCGCGAAACTGTCGCTTCGCCTCAAGCATTCCCGAAGATCGGGTGGAGGACCTTGTCGCCCGGCTTGATGCCCAGGAGCTTGGCGCTGCCGCCGTTGATTTCGAGGACGGCGCGCACGGGGAACTGACTGGGAATCGTCTCGGTCGAATGCGGAACGGCATTGGCATGGATCGACTTGATCGTGCCATCGGCGGCAATGAAGATCATGTCGAGCGGGATCAGCGTGTTCTTCATCCAGAAGCTGACCGGCGCTTCCTTGTAGAAATCGAACAGCATCCCTTCATAGGGCCCGAGCTTCTCGCGGAACATCAGGCCGCGCGCCCGCTGCGTATCGTCCAGCGCCAGCTCGACGTCGAACTTGATGTCCCGGCCGCCGGACACCACCACGAGCGACGAGCGCTTGAAGGGGACATCGCTACCGCCCTGCTGCGCGCAGGCGACCCCGCCGGCCAGCACGAGCGGCGCCGCGAGGAAGAGACGCCGGCCGAGCGCCGGGCTTTTGACTGCTTGAACCATGGCCATGGCATAGAGCGTGGACGGCGATTTCGTCAAACCGATGACGCTTGCGTGAACGGAATCGCCTGACCATAGTGGCCCCGCTCATCGGGGGGAGCCGCACCGCGCGGCTGAGAGGTCCGGAAGGACGACCCCGAACCTGATCCGGTTAATGCCGGCGTAGGGACTGGTGGCTCGTCGATGTCTTCTCCTGCCCTTTCCGTGCGTTCGGCGCACATCGTTCTCGACGGCCATGTCGTGGCCGAGAACCTGTCGCTCGACTTCGCGGCCGGCCGCACGACCTGCCTCTTGGGCCGCAGCGGCGTGGGAAAGACCTCCCTGCTGCGTCATCTTGCCGGGCTGCTGCCTGGCACCGCGCCGGCCGGGCCGGTGGCCTACATGGCCCAACGCGACCTGCTGCTTCCCTGGCTGTCGGTGCTCGACAACGTGCTGCTGGGCCATCGACTGCGCCGCGACGAGACCGCCCGCCGCGCCGCCGAAGCGCGCGCCCGATCGTTGCTCGCGGAGGTCGGCCTGGGTGACCGTCTCGATGCCCTGCCGCAGACCCTCTCGGGCGGCATGCGCCAACGCGTGGCCCTTGCCCGCACGCTTTGCGAGGACCGGCAGATCGTGCTGATGGACGAACCGTTCGGCCATCTCGACGCCGTCACGCGCTTCGACCTGCAGGACCTCGCCGCCAGGCTTCTCGAGGGCCGAACGGTCGTGATGGTGACGCACGATCCGCTGGAAGCGCTGCGCATGGGTCATGAGATCCGCGTGCTGTCCGGCAATCCCCTCGCCCCCGGTCCGCTCATCGCACCCGTGGGCGCGGTGCCGCGCGATCCCGCCGATCCGGAACTGCTCGCCCTCCAGGCACGGCTGATCCGGGAATTGAGGCACGGCTCGTGAGACCGCTGATCACCGCCATCGGCTTGCTGGTCGCGTGGGAGCTGCTGGTCTGGCTGACCGGGGTGCCGCCCTACATCCTGCCACCGCCCTCGCGTGTCGCCGTCGTGCTGATCGACCGCCGCGAACTGCTCACCGAACAAGCGGCATGGACGGCGGCCGAGATGATCCTCGGTCTGGCGCTCGGCCTGTTCCTGGGCGCTGCGCTTGCGGTGCTGTTCGCCGCGTCGGCGGGCTGGCGACGCTGGGCGCTGCCGCTGGTCATCGTCTCGCAGGCCGTGCCCGTGATCGCGATCGCGCCGCTGCTCGTCCTCTGGCTGGGCTACGGCATGGCCTCGAAAGTTGCGATGGCCGCCCTCGTGATCTTCTTTCCGGTCGTCAGCAGCCTCTACGACGGGCTGCGCCGTACCGATCCAGGCTGGCTCGAACTGGCGCGGACGATGGATGCCTCGCCGCGCGCCATCCTCCTTCAGATCAGGCTGCCGGCCGCTCTGCCCGCCTTCGCCTCGGGCGCGCGCATCGCCGCCGCCGTGGCGCCGATCGGCGCGGTGATCGGCGAATGGGTCGGCGCCAGCGCCGGCCTGGGTTTCCTGATGACGCAATCGCTGGCGCGCGGGCAAACGCCGCTGGCGTTTGCCGCCCTCTTCATCCTCTGCCTGCTCGGCCTCGGCCTCTATGTCGCGACCGACCGGCTGGCGCGGCGACTCGTGCCCTGGCAACCGATCCAAGGAGACTGACCATGAACGTGATGATTCGATTGATTGCCGTCGCAACGGCGCTCTGCTGCCTCGCCCTTCCGGCGGCAGCGCAAGACAAGGTTCGCATCCTGCTCGACTGGTTCGTGAACCCCGACCATGCCGCGCTGGTGATCGCCAAGCAGCGGGGCCTCTTCGAGAAGCAAGGTCTCGACGTCGAACTGATCGCGCCGGCCGATCCCAACGCGCCGCCCAAGCTCGTTGCCGCCGGCCAGGCCGACTATGCCCTCTCCTATCAGCCGACACTGCAGATGCTGGCAGCCGAAGGGCTGCCGCTGGTGCGCGTCGGCGTGCTGGTGGCGCAGCCACTCAACTCGCTGGTCGCGCTCGAAGACTCACCCGTGAAGACGATCGCCGACTTCAAGGGCCGCAAGATCGGCTTCTCCGTCTCGGGATTCGAGGAGGCCGTGCTCGGGGCGATGCTGGAAAGCGCGGGCCTCACGCTCAAGGACGTGACCCTGGTGAACGTCAACTTCGCGCTCACCACCGCGCTGATGAGCCGACAGGTCGACGGCGTCATCGGCGCCTTCCGCAATTTCGAGCTGAACGACCTCGAACTGAACAAGGCAAAGGGCCGGATGTGGCTGGTCGAGAAGCACGGCGTGCCGGCCTATGACGAGCTGGTGATCCTGGCCAAGCGCGAGACGGTCGACACCGCCCGCACGAAGAAGCTTCTCGCGGCCCTCGCCGAAGCCACTGCCTGGCTGACGGCCAATCCCGCGGAAGCCTGGGCGAGCTTCTCGAAGTACGGCAAGGATCTCGACAACGATCTCAACCGGCTGGCGTGGAAGGATACGGTGCCGCTCCTGGCTCCGGATCCCGCCGCGCTCGATCGCGCACGCTATGCCACCTTTGCGGACTTCCTGGTGAAGCGAGGCCTGATCAAGCAGGCGCCGCCGCTCGACAGCTACCTGCGGGAAATCAGATAGGGCGGCGCCATCAGGCGCCGCGGATCTCGACGACCTGAAGGCCTTTCTGGCCTTCGGCGATGCGGATCATCACTTTCTGGCCCGGCGCCAGCGATTCCATTCCATGCCGCCGCAGCACGGCGGCATGCACGAAGATGTCGCCGTCGGCCGCCTCGCGCGTGACGAAGCCATAGCCGCGCTCGTTATTGTACCATTTCACCAAGGCGGTGATGTAGTCGCCCATGGCGATACCGTCCGGAATGGGCGGCGGCTTTGCAGTCGTGGCGACGGCGGTCGACGAATCGACCTCGATCACCCTCATGACCTGCCACCCCTTCGGGCCGCGGACACCGGCGCACACTACGGTTGCACCGGGCTTGAGATCCTCATGCCCGGATTGGCGTAGCGTCGTTACATGCAGGAACGCGTCGCTGTTATCACTGTCGAGGGCCAAGAACCCAAAACCCTTGACGGCGTTGAACCACTTGACCTTACCACGCAGCTCAACCGTACCGACGTCCCCGCTCGTCTCTCCCAGATGGGTCGTCATTCAACGATCCCGTGTTGTTATGCGGAAATCGTAAACGTGCTTTGTGTAGGAAGCAACAGTCCTTGTGTGGGATTGCTGCCTCACGCTAGACGAAACACGTGAAGCGTCTCGGGAGGAGCCGGAAATGTTCAAGACCGACCTGTTCAAGGGCAAGAGATTTCTCATCACCGGTGGCGGTACGGGCCTCGGTCGCATGATGCTGGAGAAGTTCGTCGAGCTGGGTGCAGACTGTGTGATATGCGGCCGCCGCGGCGGCGTCCTCGAGGAGACGGCCACGCAGGTGATGGAGAAGAATCCCGGCCGCCGGGTGGATTTCCACTCGGTCGACATTCGCGTGGCCACGGCGGTGGAGGAGATGATCGATCAGATCTGGGCGAGCGGGCCGCTCGACGGTCTCGTGAACAACGCCGCCGGCAACTTCATCTCCCAGACCAAGGACCTCAGCCCCCGTGCCTTCGACGCCATCGCCAACATCGTGCTGCACGGCACGTTCTACATGACCAACGCCTGCGGCAAGCGGTGGATCGCCGAGCAGCGCAAGGCGAGTGTCCTCAGCATCCTCACCACCTGGGTATGGACCGGCAGCCCCTTCGTCGTGCCGTCCGCCATGTCGAAGGCCGGCGTTGCCGTCATGACCCAGAGCCTGGCCGTCGAATGGGCACGCCACGGCATCCGCCTAAACGCCATCGCGCCGGGTCCCTTCCCGACCGAGGGCGCCTGGGCGCGGCTCAATCCGCTGCAGGAGGGCAACGACACCCGCTACAACACGCGCAACCCGATGGGCCGTGTCGGCCGCCCCAGCGAACTCGCGAACATGGCCGCCTTCCTGATGAGCGAGGAGGTCGAGTACATCAACGGCGAGGTCATCGCGATCGACGGCGCCATGGGCATCATGGGCAACGGCACCTTCTCCAACATGATGTCCTACAGCGAGCAGGACTGGGTTCGCATTCGCGAACAGATCCAGTCGACCAACGCAGCCGACAAGGTCAAGCGCACCTAGCCAGGTTGATTCGCGGCCCCTGCCGACCTGTGGCATTCGCGCCACAGGTCGGCACGATTGAGAAAGGCCACCCCGCCGAAGTGCTAAGGTGGCAGTGTTCCTGGGGCTCCGGCCTCAATTGAGCCAAAGTGTCATGGTGTTTGTAAGCTCCTGAAAACGAGCAATTTCCGGGTCCCCGAGAGATCCAATCGTGCAGTCCAGTAACAAGCCGGCCCCTCGCTTCGTCCCGCATTTGCCGCGTCGGCAAATGCTGTTCATGGGCAGTGCCGTGGCCGGCATGTCGATTGTCCCGACGGTCTTCGCCCAGAGCATCGACGCCCGCCACTGGCAGGGCACCACGGCCGTCACGAGGCAGCCCGAGCACGTCGTCGCCACCACCACCGCCGAATGGCGCAGCCTGTGGAGCCGTGTCGGCTCCCCCGCGCCGGACATGTTCGAGGCCGGCCGCATGAACGCCGTCGGCATCTTCCTGGGACGGCGTGGCGGCGAAGGCTACGCGGTGAACATCCTCTCCACGGCGCGGCGGCGCGATCGGATCGTGGTGGTTTTCGAGGAGCGCATGCCCGCCGAGATGATGATGGCCCAGCGCGCCGCTCCCCGGCCAGTGGCCGTGGGGCCGCTGACGAACGGACCCGCCGCCTCGAGCGCCCCCTCGGCGTTGCCGCCCGGTGCCTCGGGTTTCGCGGCCCCCGGCGGTTCGGCTGCGCTGGCCGCACCGCCGCCCCCGGCGGCCCGTCCGGTAGGTCAGCCGACCTCTCCCTGGGCGATCATCCTGATGAACCGGGCCGACCTTCCGGTTTCGGTCGAGCAGCGCCTCTTCCGCTGAAGCCGTCCTGTGCCGGCACTCAGTGCGAGTGCCGCGGGACACCCTTCGTCTTCGCAATCTTCTGATAGTTCACCGCAAAGTCGAGGCAGGCGCCGCTGGCGAGCTGGCCGACGAACTTGCGCTGCAGCTCCTGCCACGGAGTCTGGCTGGGCACGACGTTGGGCTTCCACGCCTTCTTGCGCTTCGCCAGTTCCTTGGCCGTGATCATGATGTTGGCTGTACGCTTGCCGATATCGACCCGGACCCTGTCACCGGTCTCCAGCAATGCGAGCCCGCCGCCCACGGCCGCTTCCGGCGAGGCGTTCAGGATCGACGGGCTGGCCGACGTGCCGCTCTGGCGGCCGTCGCCAATGCACGGCAGCAGCAGGATGCCGCCCTTCACCAGCCGGTCCGGCGGCAGCATGTTCACCACCTCCGCGGCGCCGGGATAGCCCACGGGGCCGGCATTGCGGATGACCAGGATGCTGTTCTCGTCGATCGGCAGCTTCGGATCGTTGATGCGGTGGTGGTAGTCCTCCGGCCCCTCGAACACGATGGCGGTGCCCTCGAAGGCGTCCCGGTCTCCCTTGCGCTCGAGATACTTCTCGCGGAATTCCGCCGAGATCACCGAGGTCTTCATGATCGCGGAATCGACCAGGTTGCCGCCCAGAACCGCGAAGCCCGCCTGGTTGAGCATCGGCTTGTCGTAAGTCTTGATGACCTCGCCGTCGGCCTTGATCGCATGACGCAGGTTCTGCGCCATGGTCCTGCCCGAGACGGTCAGCGCATCGCCGTGGATCTTCTTGCGGTCCAGGAGCTCCTTCATCACCGTCGGCACGCCGCCGGCACGATGGAACGCTTCACCCAGATACTTGCCGGCGGGCATGCAGTTCACCAGCAACGGGATGTCGTAGCCGACCTTGTCCCAGTCCTTGTTCTCGAGCTTCACGCCGATGTGGCGCGCGATGGCGTTGACGTGCGGCGGGCAATTGGTCGAGGCACCGAGCGCGCTCGCCGCCACGATGGCATTCTCGAACGCCTTGCGCGTCAGGATGTCGGAAGGCTTCAGGTCCTCCCACACCATGTCGACGATGCGCTTGCCGGTCTCGTAGGCCATCTGGCCCCGCTCCTTGTACGGGCCGGGAATCGCCGCGCAGCCCGGCAGCGACATGCCCAGCGCTTCCGCCATGCTGTTCATGGAGAGCGCCGTGCCCATCGTGTTGCAATGGCCGACGCTGGGGGCGCTCGACGCCACCATCTCGATGAACTTCTCCATGTCGATGCGACCCGCCGCCAGCTCCTGGCGGGCGTACCAGACGATGGTGCCCGAGCCCGCGAGGCCGCCGGCGAAATGGCCGTCCAGCATCGGCCCGCCCGAGAGCACGATGGCGGGAATGTCGACGGTGGCCGCGCCCATGATCATCGCCGGCGTGGTCTTGTCGCATCCGGTCGTCAGCACGACACCGTCGAAGAAATAACCGTAGAGGCACTCGACGAGGCTGAGATAGGCAAGGTTACGATCGAGCGCCGCCGTCGGGCGCTTGCCGGTTTCCTGGATCGGATGGACCGGAAACTCGATGGGAATGCCGCCGGCGTCGCGGATGCCGTCGCGCACGCGGCTCGCCAGGTCGAGATGGTGGCGGTTGCAGGGCGACAGGTCGCTGCCGGTCTGGGCGATGCCGATGATCGGGCGGCCGCTGCGCAGTTCGGCAAGCGTCAGCCCGAAGTTCATGTAGCGCTCGAGATAGAGCGCGGCCATCGTGGGATCGCCCTTGGCGTCGAACCATTCGCGGCTGCGCAACGGGCGCTTGCCGCCGTTGCCGTTCTTCTTGGCCATCCGCTTCCTCCAGATTTGTTGCCGCAACCCTGGGAGAAGGCGCGCGCGAAGTCCAGCGCATGACTTGAGGTTCACCCTGCGGCGTGAGAAATCTCGGCCATGGCACCCTCCCCCGACATCGTCTGCCTCGGCGAACCCCTGATCGAGTTCAACCGCCCGAAGGAAGGCGACGGTCGTACCTGGCTGCAGGGTTTCGGCGGAGACTCCCAGAACGTGGCGATCGCGGCAGCGCGTCAGGGCGCCTCGACCGGCTACGTGACCGGCGTCGGCCAGGACTGGATGGGCGACGCCTTCCTCGACCTCTGGAAGAGCGAGGGCGTGGACGCCTCGCGAGTCACGCGCCACCCGACGGCGCCGACCGGCGTCAGCTTCGTCACGCACAGCGCGGCCGGTCACAAGTTCGACTATCTGCGGAAGAACTCCGCGGCTTCGCTGATGACGCCGGACACACTCGCCGCCGACTACATCGCCGGCGCCCGGATGTTTCACCTGTCGGCCATCGGGCAGGCGATCAGCGACAGCGCCCGCGCGACCTGCGATGCCGCCATCGCCGCGGCGAAGAACGCCGGCGTGAAAGTGTCCTACGACACCAACCTGCGGCTCCGCCTCTGGGACCTCGACGTAGCGCGGAAGGTAATCGACGCCACCATTGCGCGTTGCGACATCGCTCTCCCCAGTCTCGACGATTCCCAGCAGCTCACCGGGTTGCAGGAGCCCGAGGCCATCGCCGCCTACTATCTCGGCCTCGGCGCACCACTGGTGGCATTGAAGATGGGCTCGGAAGGCTCGCTGATCGCCACGCGTGAGCGGCAGGTCCGCATCCCGCCGCACAAGGTCGAGGCGGTCGACGCCACGGGGGCGGGCGACACGTTCGACGGCGCCTTCCTCACCCGCCTGCTGGCCGGCGACGATCCAGGGACCGCCGCACGCTATGCCAATGTCGCGGCGGCGCTGTCGACCACCGGCTACGGTGCGGTCACGCCCATGCCGCGCAAGGCGGACGTGCTCAGCGCGCTGACGCGCGCCGGCTGAACCTCGGCACCAGCGCCCGCACGAAGCGGCCGAACACCGTCACCTGCTGGGCGATCCAGCCGCGACCGTTGTCGCGGTCGGCGACGGCATCGTCGACACCGGTCGGACGGTGCTTCTCGTCATAGATCGCCGTGCCGAACAGGATGTCCCAGACCGGGAAGACCGGCGCGAAATTGTGGTCCTGGATGTGCCGCTCCGTCGGCGTCGACAGGGCATGATGCAACCGGTGGAAGCGCGGACCGACCAGCAGCCGCTCGCCCAGCCAGCCGAAGGACATGTCGACATTGGCGTGCGACCAGCTCTCGACCAGCCGGCCGACCATCAGGATCACGACGTATTCGCCCGGCTGGACGCCGACGAACTGCGAAAACAGCACCAGAGCCAAGGTGACGATCAGGTCGTCGATCACGTGGTTGCGGTCGTCGGTCCAGACCGTCATGCGCCGCTGGCTGTGATGCAGGCTGTGCAGCGCCCACCACCAGCCGAAAGCATGCTGCCCGCGGTGAAGCCAGTAGGCCGCGAAGTCATAGAGCACGAAATAGACGAGGAACGAGAGCAGGTCGTTGTCGCCGATCCACGGCAGCAGGCGCTCCAGGCGTGGCGGCATGTAGCCCCACGTCCGCACCGTCAGTTCGATCTCCTGCACCACCGGGTAGGTCAGGATGAAGATGGCGAGCGGGATGATGCCGAGCTTGTTCAGCACCGTGTAGATGCGGTCGACCATGATCAGCCTGTCGTCCTCGCCCGACTTCTCGAGTGGCCATCGGCGCTCGAAGAAGCGCATGCCGACCGCGATCACGGTGATCTGGACGAGACCCAGCATGACGAACTCGACGGCGCTGTAGCCCGGCTCGTACCAGGCCATGAGGCCGAAATGAAAAAGGACGGGGCTGACGAGTGTCTCGAACAGCCAGGCCTGGGCCCCGACCCACAAGTCGATCAGGTCGCGCACGGGGCGCCTACCTGCGTTCGGCCGCCGTCGACGCCGCCCGGACCGGCGCGCCCGCCGTGACGGTCGCCGTGGATTTCAGCATGAAGACGCCGTGCGGAGACTTGCCCACGGGAATGCTGGCGACGAGTTTGAGCGTCTCGATGTCGACGATCGCGACGCGGCGCAGGAAGCGCTGGGTGACCCAGAGCTCCCGTCCGTCCGGCGTGATGTCCATGCAATCCGGGCCGCCCGGAATCCTGACGGTGCCCACGACCTTCGGCTCGTCCTTGGTGTCGATCAGGGAGACCGTGCCCTCGACCCGATTGCTGAGGAAATAGTGCCGACCGTCGCCCTTCGGCCAGAAGTTGTGAGCCCCCTTGCCGGTCTGCAGGCTGCTCTTGACCGCGCCGTCCTTCGGGTCGACGACGACGATGTTGTCCTCGCCCGTGAGCGCGACCAGCAGGCGCTTGTCGTCCGGGAGCATGACGACGCCGGCCGGCGCATTGCCCACCGGCACGTTCCACTTGAGCGCCTGCGTCGCCAGATCGAAGGCGGCCAGGCGCCCGCTCTGCTGCAGGGTCACGAAGACGGTCTTGGACTCGGCGTCGAAGGCGATGTGGCTCGGAAGGCCGTCGATGAAGATGCGGCCGGCGAGCTTGAAGCCATCCGCGTGGTAGATGTCGACATGGTCGAGCCGGTAGGCCGCCGTGACGAACCACTTGCCGTCCGGGCTGAACCCCAGATGGTAGGGATCGAGGATGTCCTTGACGACGCGCTTGCGCTCGCCGGTCTTGACGTCGAGGCTGAGGAGCTCGTTGGTCGCCGTCGAGCCGATCAGCACTTCCTTGCCGTCCGGCGACAGGATCAGGTGATGCGGTTCCCGGCCGACCGGGAGGCGCACAACCTCGGTCCGCGTGCTGCGGCTCAGGATGCTGTAGGACGCTTCCTCGGAATTGAGAATGATTACGGAATCGGCTCGCGCTGTCCCGCCCATCACGAGCGAAAGCGCCAACGCCGCAAACGACAGCCTGTTCATCGGTAGCCGCTACTCCTTGGTGCTGTCTTGAAGCACCTTTCCCGACATTCCGCTAGCGGCGTTTCAGCGTCGACGCCGTGGCGGCCAGCCGTTCGACGCTTTGCCAGTCACCTGTTGCCACGACGCCACGCGGCGCGACCCACGAGCCGCCCACGCAGGCCACGTTCGGCAGCGCCAGATAGGCCGGCGCCGTCTCCGGCGTGATCCCGCCGGTCGGGCAGAAGCAAAGATCCGCGAGCGGCGCACCGACCGCCTTGAGCCAGATCAAACCGCCGGCCGCTTCCGCGGGAAAGAACTTGAGGAGGCGAAAGCCCTGATCCGCCAGCGTCATCGCCTCCGAGACGGTCTGCACCCCCGGCAGGAACGGCAGGCCCGACGACCGGGCCGCCGCGGCCAGATCGCGCGTACAACCGGGGCTTACGGCGAAGCGGGCACCGGCGCGTTGTACGCGGTCCAACTGGACGGGATTGAGCACGGTCCCTGCGCCCACGACGGCCTCGGGAACCTCGGCAGCGATCGCCGCCAGGGCGGCAAGTGCCGCTTCCGTTCGAAGAGTGACCTCAAGAACCGGCAGGCCCCCTTTCACCAGCGCACGGGCCAGCGGTACGGCGGTCTCGCGGCTCTCGACCGTGAGCACCGGGATGACCGGCGCCAGCGCGGCGATGGCCGCCATGTCCATGGTCAGACGCTCCAGCCGCCGTCGATCACGTTCACCGTGCCGGTCGTGAAGGCCGATTCGTCGCTGGCCAGATAGGTCGCCAGGGCGGCGATCTCCTCGGCCGCGCCGAAGCGGCCGGTCGGCTGGCGCTGCAGGAAGAACTGCTTCGCATCTGCACCGCCCCCCAGCGCCGAAATGCGCTCGTCGAGCGACGGCGTCTGGACGGTGCCAGGGCAGATCGCGTTGCAGCGGACGCCCTTGGAGACATAGTCGACGGCCACCGACTTGGTGAGACCGACGACGGCGGCCTTGGTCGTGCCGTAGATGAAGCGCAACGCGGCGCCCTTCACCGAGGAGGCCGCCGACGACATGTTGACGATCGAGCCGGAGCCCTTCGCCACCATGCCCGGCAGGAAGGCCTGGATCGTCCAGAACATGCTGCGGACGTTGAGGTCGAAGGCGAACTGCCACTGCTCGTCGGTCGCATCCAGCACCGTGCCGTGGTGGACGAAGCCCGCACAGTTGAACAGGACGTCGACCGCCCCGGTCTCCGCCGCGAGTTGGCCGATCGCCGCCTTGTCGAGCACATCGAGTTTGCGCGTGACGATCCCTTCCACGCCTTTCAGCGCTTCGAGTTTCCCGGCATCGACGTCGGTCGCCCAGACCCTGGCGCCTTCGCGTGCGAAGCTCCTGGCCGTGGCCGCACCGATCCCCTGCCCCGCGGCCGTGACGACGCAGGTCTTGCCCTTCAAACGCATTTCGATCTCCCCGGTCGGGCCTTACTTGATGATGCCCTTTTCCTTGTAGAACTTCTCCGCCCCCGGGTGCAGCGGAATACCCATGCCCTTCAGCGCGTCTTCCAGGCGAATGACCTTGCCCTTGGCGTGGCCCGAGTCGAGGAGCTTGCGGGTGTTGGCGTTCCACAACGCCGCCGTGATGGCATAGATCAGAGCCTCGGACTGCTTGATCGACGTCACCCAGAGGGCGTTCACGCTCACCGTCTTCACGCCGGGCGTGTTCTTGTAGGCGTCGTCGGGTATCGCGTCCGTCGCGAAGAAGCTGAATTTCTTCACCAGTCCGTCCGCCTCCGGCCCGGCAATCGGCACGAGGTCGATGCCGGTCGTCACGGCCAGTTCCGAGATTGCACCGTTCGGCCATCCACTCACGCTGAAGAAGGCATCGAGGGTGCCGTCCTTGAGCTTGTCGGCTGCTTGCTGGGTCTTCAGGTACTCCGCCTTCATGTCCTTCTCGGTGAGCCCGTAGGCAGCCAGGATCAGCCGCGCATCGACCAGGGTCCCCGACCCCGGCTCGTCGAGCGACAGGCGCTTGCCCTTCAGGTCCATCACCGATTTGATGCCGGAGCCCTTGCGGGCGACCAGCTGGAAGCTTTCCGGATAGAGGCTCGCGATCGCCCTCAGCCCGTCCGCCTTGGGACGTCCCTCGTAGATGCCGGTGCCGGTGTAGGCCCAGTAGGCCACGTCCGATTGAACGAAGCCGGACTGCATCGTGCCGGCGGCAATGGCATTGGCGTTGGCGACCGAGCCGTTCGAGGCGACCGAGGTGGCGACGAGGCCCGGCACGCCGCAGGATCCGCCATCGGCACAGGCTCGGGAGCCCGGCGGATTCGAGATGGCGTTGGCGATCAGGCCGCCAATCGGGAAATAGGTGCCGGCCGTGGCGCCGGTACCGATGCGAAAGAAGGTGATATCCTGCGCCCCGGCAGGCATCGCGCCGAGGGCGGCGGCACCCAGCCCTCCCAGCAGCGCAGTCCTGCGATTGATCCGCATCGGAGTCTCCTTGCTCTTGATCGATTAAATCGTGTCCCGCTCGGGGCCGCAACGCTCTCCGTTCAATTGACGCCGATCGCCCGGCTCAACGTCGGCCCGATCTCCTTGTGAATGACCAGATCGGCGTCGGCGTCCTGGTCCGTGGGCTCGCGGTTCACGATCACGAATTTCGCGCCGTTGCGCCGGGCCATCTGCGGAAAGCCGGCGGCGGGATAGACCACCAGCGAGCTGCCCAGCACGATGAACAGATCGCAGGCCAGGGTTTCCTCCTGGGCGCGCAGCATCGGTACTTCCGGCATCGCCTGACCGAAGGAAATCGTCGCCGTCTTCACGATCCCGTCACACTTCACGCAGACCGGCACTTCTCCCTTTTCGAGAAAGGCGCGGCGGATCGGGGCGAGTTCGTGCCGGTGGCCGCAATCCAGGCAGGTGGCATAGGTCGTGTTGCCGTGCAGTTCGATGACCTTCGAGTCCGGCACGCCTGAGCGCTGGTGCAGCCCGTCGACATTCTGGGTGATGATGGCGCTCATCCGCCCCTGCTCGACCAGCTTGGCCAGCGCGCGATGACCGGCATTGGGCTCGGCCTTCAGCATGGTCTCGTCGGTGGCGAACTTGCGGCGCCAGGACTCGCGGCGCATCTCGTCGGAGGCCATGAAGTCGTCGAAGTAGATCGGCTTGTAGCGGGTCCAGATTCCCCCGGGCGAGCGGAAGTCCGGGATTCCCGACTCGGTCGAGATCCCCGCGCCGGTGAAGGCCACGATCCGCTGGGCCGCATGGACCATCTCGCGCAGGCGTTCGGCGTCATCCATCGGCATCCTCCTTAAGGGGCGGGCATGGCGGGATTGTGGGCGGCGCAGCCGGCGTAGGACCGTCCTTCGCTGCGCACTTCCACTGTGTAGGCGAAGAGCGAACCCGACAGGGGATCGATGCAGCGTCGCTCCCCGAAGGTGGCGACGAAGCCCGGATCGTCCACCGCCGTGTAGACGACGCTGCCGCCGCCCGACCGCGACAGGCCACCATGGGCACTGCGCTGGGGCGCCGGGCTGCCGGCCGATGCCAAGACCCATGCCGATGCGCTGGCCGCCCAGACCTGGTTTCGCACCGAGCGGCAGAGCTTCATCCCCATGCCCCCGGGACAGGGCGACGGCCAGGCCGTGTTCACGATCCTGGTCGACACCCAGCCGATGAGCCGGGCG
>OFDN01001450.1_pt1 | contig 15373 bp, 6 predicted proteins | sample 1520971 | NCBI WGS metagenome assembly OFDN01 (sample SAMEA94257418, study PRJEB24077) | hot springs metagenome | biome: Aquatic biome; feature: Geographical feature; material: Water | place: India | collected 2012-06-12 | depth 5 m
AGCCGCCACGCCGGCCGCCCCCGCGCCAGCAGCTCCCCGGCCCGCGCGATGGGCACGGCGCACAGTTCCTCGGGGCGCGGCGGCGGCTGGGTGGCGGCCGGGGCGTCGGCATCGATCCGCCGCCAGAAGACCTGGACATCGGTGTCGTCGACGTCGCGGATGAAGGGGCTGACGTCGCTGTCGAAGCCGGTCAGGTCCGGATCGGTGTCGAACAGGTCGAGCAGATCCTTGCGGCGCAGGACCTGCCCGGAGGGCGGCGGCTCCACCGGCGGGGGCAGCAACGCCGGTGCGGCGTCGGTCAACGTCGCCAGGATGCCGCGGGCGGCGTCCAGCTCCGCCGGGCTGTAGGGACGGGCGCCCTTGGTGTCGGCGATGTCGATCCAGCGGACCTCCGCCCCGCCGTCCCCGCATTCGCCGTACCGGTTCACGCGCCCGAACCGCTGCACCAGCGAGGACCAGGGCGCCAGCTCGGTGAAGAGCACCGACGCGGTGATATCCACCCCGGCCTCGATGGCCTGCGTCGCCACGACGATGCGGTCCCGCTCCCCGTCCCCGGCCGGCAATCGGTCGGCGAGCGCGCGCCGTTCCGCCGGGCGGAAGCGGCTGTGGACCAGGATCAATCCGGTGGGAGCGCCCGCGAGGGTCCGCGACAGGGCCGACCACAGACCTTGCGCCCGCGCCACCGTGTTGAGGATCACCAGCGTGGTGCTGCCCGGCCGGTGAGCGTCCAGAACCTCGCGCGCCAGGGCGGCGGCGTAGGCGTCCGTGTCCTTGGCACCGCTCCCGGTCAGAGCGGTGGCCGCGCGCGACAGCCGCTTGCTGGCGCGCAGCAGCCTTTGCACGCGCGGGTCCGCCTCGTCCTCCGGCACGTCCCGCGGGACACGCGACACCGCCGCGGGCGCCGCGTGATCGACCGTGCGCAGCCAGTCCGGCTCCAGCGTGGCCGACAGCCAGAGGGTGCGGGTCGGGCACGCCGTCCCGAGCTTCGCTCTCAGGCCATGGAGCTGGGCCGAGGTGGCGAGCCCGGCGCCCATCGCCTGCACCTCGTCGAACACCCACTGGGCGTCGCTATGGAGCAGGCCGAAATCGACCGGCCAGCGGAAGCGGCTCGTGCCGTAGCCGCGCATCAGGGCGCGGCTCACCAGCATGTCCTGCGTGCCGATCAGGATGGCGGGCCGCTCCGGTCGCATCGTCCAGGGGGGAATCCGCTGATCGCGCTCCATCCCGCCCATCAGGATCGCCAACCCATCGTCGGGGTGGGGGAGAGCGCCGGCCGGCCCGGTACCCTCCAGGTTGCGCAGCCATCCCCCCACGGTGGTCGCGGTCTGCTCCACCAGCGTGCGCATCGGCAAGCACAGGACGAGCCGCCGCGGCGTGCCGGCCGGATCCTCCACCCGCCGCCACAGCCACCCCAGCACCACCGCCGCCGTCTTGCCCAGCCCGGTCGGGGCGATCAGCACCTCCGGCCACTCTTCCACCGCCAGCCGCCGCTGGTAGCCATAGGGAACGGCGTCGGGGCTGCCCATGGCGCGCGTGAAGAATTCGTCGTAGGTCATCGCGAGCGTCCTGAAAGAACGGGCAGGAGGGCCGCCCCGGACCTGCGGCCGATCAAGGCGGAGGAGGAGATCAAGGCTTCGGCAGGAACGGATCGTTCGAGCACGGTAAGGGGCGGACACCCCTTACCCGGCCCTCGCCGCGTCAAGTTTTGGTTCGATCTCGATAAGGCAGCGTCACCGTAGGGGCGTGGCGTTCCGCGTCGCCGTCGGCCAGACCGGGGAGGAAGCGGGTGCGCCGGTCGTCGGGCGGGGCGAATCGGGTCGAGAGTTTGCCGCCGCCGCGGATCTCGGCGAAGCTCTTCAGCTCCGGGTAGGCCAAGCGGCCGTCCTTGGCGAGGCGGGCACCCGTCCCGGGATCGCTGACCGCCAGGAATTCGAGCATGTCGCGGGTGCGCGGCCAAGTCTTGCGCTGTTCCGTCATATGGTCGTGGAACGCTTGCAGGAACGGCTCCATGCTCCATGTCGTGTCGGTGAGCCAGCCCCGTTCGGCGGAGGTTCCCGCACCGGTCAGCCGTTCCCAGTCCTTGGCGGGCTGCGGCGGATACTGTTCCGTGTGGTTCGGCTTGAGATCGAGGGTCAGCGACTGGACCCGGAGCTGACCGGCCCCGAAAGGCTTCCCCCGGCCCATCATGTGCCGAAAGGGCTTCGCGGGATCGCCACCGTGGGTCAGCACCCACAGCAGCGCGCCCAGCTCGACCGGGGAGACGTTGTGAAGGCGGATCCTGCCGGTGAAGGGGATGCCGGCCGCGGGGTCGGCGGGCCTGAGGAAGCCGAGCCTGGATTTCATGTCCTCCGACACCTTCCCGCCGCTCCGTGTGAGCCGGTCGATCTGTTCCTTCAGCTCCTTTCTGATGTTGTCCCAAGCCCCGGCGAGTTGGTCCTGCGGAAAGCGCGGCAGATACCGCTTGCGCCCCGCCAGCATCGTCCCTTCGCGGTCCGACGCCGACCAGTCCTTGAACAGCCCCTTCAGGTAGAAGGGGGCGAAGGAGGCGCGCGGTGCCGCCATGACGGTTTCGACCGTATCCGTCGGCACGGCCGTGCTCCGGTCGGCGACGGTGGCGAACCCGAAGGCCAGCCGTCCCTTGCGCTCCAGCGCGTTGTCCTTCGACGCGCTGCCCGTGTCGACCAGGGCCTCGCCCGGCTCCAGCACATGGCCGAACAGGGCCTCGACGAAATCGATCCGTGCCGGCTGGTCGCTCCCCACCTTGGGTCGGCGATGGCAGAACAGCCGGTCGCGCACCTCCTCGACCGAATGGACGTGCGACACTTTGAAGAAGCGGGTCAGGCCGAACTGCACCTTGAGCGGGCCGTCCTTGTCCTCGATGTAGAACACCGGCACCGGCTTGCCCGCCCTCACCGTCGGCTCCAGCTCCTTCCAGGAACCGTCGGGCACACGCTTGTTCCGGAAGATGCGCGAATTGATCAGCTCGAAATTCGTCCAAGAATCGGCATCGATCGTGATGGTTTCCCCAGGCTTGGATCCGATGAAGACATACTCGCGCTTCTTCGGCTGTCCCGGCCGTCCCTGCCGCTCCAGCGATTGGATCACCGCCGCCGTCGGTGCGGCCGGGGAGCGGTTGGAGAAGACCAGCACACCCTTGACCGGCCCTCCCTTCCGGGGGAGGAGGTCTCCCGGCGATCCTTCCGGGGCTTGGGCGAACTCGCGCGTATGTCCGCCCTTTTCGAAGTCGATCCAGTCCTTATGAACCGTAAATCCGGCCTTGGAGTAGCGGTCACGCAGTTTCGTCCGCAGCCACTCCGCGCGCCACTCGTACTGGTTCTCCCCTTTCCTGAACGGCAAATCGGCGACGGCGATCGTCTTCCACGTTTCGCATGGCACTATCTTGTAGGATTTCGTGTTCGTTTCCTTATCGATGACACAAGACAGCCACCCGGCCTTGACCTTGTCCCTGGCCAGCAGCGAGGCGTTCTCGTCCCCCGGTGGGCGGATGCGCGGGTGGTCGAAGTCGCGCAGGCCGAAGCGGGCGTGGCCGTTGATCGGGGCGAGCCGGCCCGCCGCGACGATCTCCATCGCCGCGCGCAGGCAGCCGCGGATGGTGGCCCCGGGGATCACGTAGTGGGCGCCGGCGCCGCGGCCCATGGTCATCGGCACCACGCTGCCCTTGTCCGGGCCTTCCTCCCCGATCAGGATCGGCGTTTCCGCGACCCAGGTGACGGTGATGCTGCCGCACAGCCCGTCCGCCAGCGGCTGGGCGAGGCCCGCTTCCAACACCTCCGGTTCCGCCTCCGTCACGCGGTCGTTCAGATCCACGAAGCGGAAGGGCGAGGTGAGCAGACGGTCCTCCACCCTTGGACGCGGCTGACCCTTCTGGCGCGACGGGCGCCGGTCCGCCGACGCCGGTGCGGCCGGCACATGCCGGACAAGGATCGCCTCCATCGCGTCGAGTTCGGCGTCCGGATCCCCGCAGAGCCTGTCGACCCGCTCGTAATGCCCGTCCAGAGCGGCTTCGATCGCCACCCCACGCGGTGTGCCGCGACGGAGGCCATGCTCGAACGCCGCGATGGTCGCCGCGCGTGCCGCTTCCAGCCTGTCGTTCGTCATCGGCGCGCTCCGGGGGGCAGGGGCGGACGGTGTTTCCGGTGCGGCAGTAGGACCAGCCCGGCGGCCGTCCGACGGCGCGGACGGCCGGGGCTGCCCAGGCCGGGAGGGGGCGGCCGGACGGTTGGCGGGCCGGTGCACCGGCGGGGAACGGTCGCGGAGCGGCGGCGGGTGCTTCGCCTCCATCTCCCGGCGGATCGCCGCCAATTCCCGCTCGATGCTGGGGCACAGGTGGCGGGCCGCCTCGAAATGCCCGTCGAGCGCCAGCGCCGTGGCGCGGCCATAGGGGGTGCCGCGGTCCAGCTCCTCCGCGAACAGGGCCAGGGTGCGGGCGCGGGCCCGCTTCAGACGCTCGTCGGTCATCGCGCGACCTCCACGCAGTCGAACCAGCCGAATCCCCGGTTGGTGCCATGGCCCAGCAGCAGGCCGTTGTGGTCGATGTCCTTGACCAACTCGTCGAACAGCTTGCGGTCGTCGTCGGTGGGCTTCGCGACCTCCCGGTCCCGCTCCTCCTCGCAGAGGGCGCGGCTGCGGTCGTGCAAGCCCAGGGTCAGGGTCAGCGTCACCCCGACGAAGACGGCGCTGGTGAACAGTCCGCCATCGAAAGGCGCCCCCGAGAAGCGGTCGAGCTTGACGCTGGTCAGCGTGTCCCAGGTGCCGTCGGGACCGAGATCGACGGCCAGCGATTCCACCGACAGCAGGCCGCGGAAGCCGGCGACCCCGAACAGCCGTTCCACCGGGGTGCGGCCGGCGGCGTCGGCGCGCGTGCGGCAGACGGCGTCGCGATTGTCGACCGGCTTGTTGGGGGCCGTCCCCGGTGGCCTCTGCAGCCGATCCAGCTCGGCCAGCCAACCGGCACGGCTGCGCAGCACGCCGGTGATCGACGAGCCGAGGATCAGCGGCGCGCCGTCGTTGATGCGCTGCGCCTTGAGATGCGCCCGCTCCTTGGCCTCGACCTTTTTCGTCTCGTCCGTCTCCCGCTCGTGGAAGCTGTCGACGATCATGAACGGCCCGTCGCACCGCAGGGTCAGCGTGACCCGGTCTACGAGGGTGCCGCCCGGCGTTCCCTCGTCTGCCGCCGGAATGAAGTCGGCAGCGTCGGTCCAGGTCAGGATCCCATCCATGTCGATGCGCCCGGATTCGCACCATATACTGCCGGGCCGGATGCGCACCCTCCCCAGCCCGTCCGCCTGCCCCTTGCCGAGCGTGCTTCCGGCTTCGAGGCGACGCAGTATGGTCAGCATGGCGCGGGCGCGCCGTTCCGCCGCCGCCTCGTCGTCGCCCACGACCAGGAGGTCCAGATCGAAGGACGATCCGGCGGGCACCATCTCCTGGAAGAACAGGCGGTGCTCGGCCGCCGACCCCAGCTTGCGGTCGATGGCGGTGCGGGCGGCCACGAAGGCCCCGTTCCCCAAGCACGCGGCACCGGGACCCTTTTCGGCCGGTGCGGCGCCGGTGCACCGGGCGCCCCATACGAAGACGCTGCCCATGCGGCCGCTGGTGGTATCGAGCACCTCGCCGAACAGATCCCTGACCGTGGCCGGGTCCGGCTCCGCGCGCCGCAGCAGGTTCTTGAGCGTCGATCCCGGCAGGAAGAATGCCCCGTCCTTGTCGCGCACCACCCGCGCCAGCAGCGGGGAGACCGTCTTCCCGTCGATTTCCCGCTCCTTGAGCACGCCCGCCTCAGGCACGCCGGTGCCGACATGCAGCGGGCTCAGAGCCTCCAGTGTGGCGGTGATGCAGTGACGGAACGGGTGCAAGCCCTGCTGCCGCCTAGTCATGGGTCACCCCCGCCGCCAGCGTGGCATGGTCGATGAGGTTGACGGCGATCTCGCCATAGCCGTTCTCCGGCATGTAGGGACATGTCCGCCAGGTCGGTTCGATCACCGCACCCTCCGGCGTCGTCAGCTCTTTCACAGGCAGCCCGCCTGCGACGCGCCCGGCCAGCGCGGACGCCAGATCGCCGTGCAGCAGGAAGACCGAGCCGGGATCGGTCAGCAGGAACGGGTAGTACATCGGCCCGTAGGGCCGGTGCCGCACCGCGATGTAGCCACCGGTCAGCCGCTGGCTGGCGAAGAAATTCACCAGCGTCGCCCCCGCGACCGCCGTCCGCCAATAGTCGGCGTAGGCGGCGAAGGGATCGGGCGGCGGCCCGTCTTCGGGGAGGAAGTCGCGCGGGTCCAGGATCAGCGCCGGGGTCACCAGCGTCACCGCCCACAGGCGCGACCCCGGCACCACCTCCGCGACCCGGCCGGGCCGGGCGACGTGACCGTCGGTGTGGAAGCAGGCGTGGGCGCCGGTGGAGCCGATCCCGTCCAGCCCCTCCTCCTCCAGGATCGCGAGGATCCGGCTGAAAATGTCGGCGTCCGCCCCGTTGCGGTGCAGGGCGAGGTGCCAGTTCCGGCACCGCCAATCCCCCGAGGCGAACTCAATCCGGTGCGAACGCGCCGCGTCCACGAACAGCCGGCCGTCCGCGGCGACGTAGTCGCGGCCGATCTCCACATGGCCGCGCGGCAGTTTGGCGGGCGGATCCTCCGTGGACCAGTCGAGCCGCCTGCGGACCGTACCGGTGTCCTCGTCCTTCCAGTCGCAGCGGAACCGCGGGGCCTCGCCGCCGAGCCGCGGCGCCAATTCCGGCTTTCCGCCGTACAGCCCGTCCGCCACAGGCTTGCCCGTTCCACTCAGGAACAGCGACAGCGGCGGCGGCAGCTCCTGCAACGCCCCGTCCTTGTCGGCCGGGAAGGCGTGGCCGATGCGGATGGTCGCCAGGGCGCGACCGAAGGCCGGGTCCGTCGTGGGGTCCACCCCGGCGCGGGCCAGCCGGTCGGCAAGGGCGCCCTTGAACACGGTGCCGGGCACCACGGCGCTGCCGCACCACACGTTGTCGGCCACCCGCTCGGAATCCACCAGGATGCGGCGGTCGAAGGTGACGCGGTAGGTGCACTGGTCCGCCGCCGCCGGTCTCGGCTGCGGCAGGGCGAGATCGCGCGTCTTCGCCGGCTGCAAGACAGCCGTGCCCGACACCACCTGTCCGAACCCGGCGCTCTTCAATGCCCCCATCGCGGGCACCAGCTTGACAGCCTTGTCGAGCAGCCGGGCGAGCCACGCGGCCTCGTCCGGTTCACCGGGCGGGGCGGCCCTCTTGTGGCCGAGGCGCGCGATCACGGTGCCGGTGAAGGTCACCTCGGTGCCGAGCGGGGCCGCCAGCTCCACGATCTGCAGATGCCCGGTGCGGGCGGCGCCCGTCGCCGGATCGATGTGAACGCGGGTGGCGGTGGACGCTCCCAGCTTGGCCGGCCCCGCCAGATCGCCGACGATCAGCGCCCCGCGGTTGGGCGCGTCCTGCTCGCCGGAGCCGGTCGTGCCGCGCTTGGGGGACTCGGCGCCGAACAGCGCGTCGATGGCATCCTGATCGACCAGCCGTCCGTTGGTGGCCTGGGACAGCGTAAAGCAGGCCGCCCGCAGCAGCCCCTTCACCTGATCGGCGGGCACCAGCGGCCGTCCTTCCTCGTCGCGCAGCGCGGTGGCGTCCAGCCCCAGCCTCCCTGCGGCCAGACCCTGCATGAGGAAGGGGCTGCGCAGCCTGACCGACAGGTCGATCTCGACACGGCGGTTCATGGCGCGTCCTCCCGGCGCGGGCGGTGCGGTGGCCGCGGCTTGCCGTCGAAGGGCGCCGCGTAGTCCCAATACTGGGCGGCAAGGGCGAGGTTCAGGGACAGGGGCCGCGCGGCCTGCACCCCCCAGACGCCGGCGTCCTCCCGCCAGCGGTCGAAGCAATCGGTGGAGAACGCCACGTCGGAGCCGGCGCCGGCCAAGTAAGTTTCCAACTCCGTCCCGACGACGACGTCGGGGCTGCCACCACCGAACGCCTTCCCCTCGACCGCCCGGTCGAGGAGGCGGTGGATCTGCGAGCGCGGCAGGGTCCGCAACGCGCCGCCATCGGGCTGGAACTGGTCGATCAGCCGGGTGATCCCGGCCGCCGGCAGGGTGAAGAGGGCCGCCATGATCCGTTGCTTCTGTTGCTCGTCCTTGATGTGCTCCATCGACCCGGCGAGGCCCGGATAGAGCGCCAGCCGGTGGGCGTCGGCGCCGGCGTCGGGCAGGTCGGCGCTCTCGAACACCTCGAACTGCGCGACGTTGGCGAGGCGGGGCCATTCCAGAACCCGCTTGGCCCCGCGGGCGAGATCCTCGGCCATCGCGGTGGCCTGGCGGATCGGCGTCTTGCGGTCGCACAGCACGACCCCGGCGGCGTGGGTCAGGGGGAAGCCCCCGATGGTCCAGGACCGGCTCAGGCTGAACACGGTCTCGACCAGCCAGAAGGCCAGCCAGGACGGCGCCACCCAGACGATGTCGTCACCGCCCCACAGCAGCGTCTCGAATCGCAGGGCCTTCCCGTCACCCTTGTCGACATAGGCCCATCCACGTTTGCGCGTTTCGGTGTCGGGATCGCTGCGCAGGCCGACGAGAGTCTTCATCACATGGGAGAGAAGTTCCTTCCGACACGATTTGATTTTCTCGGAGAAGATCCGCAGCCCTTCCGTGTATCCATGCTTCGCGATGATGTGGCCGCGGATTTTCGAGAATTTGTTTCCGTCCATGTAAATGACGGCCATCTTGTTGCGGATGGTTTCGGGAGCGTCCTTGGGCGCGTCGTCGCAGATGGACAGGATGGAATCGGTGAAGCGGATCGTCCGCCAATCGTCGGGAATTTCGTTCCGGTAGAACATCTGCCGCATCCGCCGCCCGAAATGGCGGCGTGCGCCGACCGACGGTGAAACCTTCGTCGTCTGCTTCTTGTCGTGGGGTTCCGGTTCCGGCTCGCCGGGAAGCGGGGTCACGCTGTCCGGCGGCATGTGAATCGGGTGGGTGGCCGGCAACACCCGGTTCACCTCGTCCGGCCAATGCGCCGCCGGGTCCATCCGCGGCAGGCACACCGAGAGTTGCCGGTACTGCCGCGCCCGGTTGCGCGCTTCCGCCAGCTTCAGCGCCGCATCGACGTCGCGGCCCCGGACCTCCGCCAGATCGACCACGAAGGTCAGATGGGCCAGGGGGATGACACCCTCCCACTCCTTCCAATCGGGGGCACGGTTCGCGAGATCGAGCACCTTCTCCAGGATCTTGGGGTCCGATCCTTCGGTGGCGAGCGCCTGCCGGATGCGGTCGGCGGCCCGGTCGGCGGCGGCGGAGTCGGCCTGGAAGGTGAAGGCGGCCTGCGACGCGCCGTCGTGGATGGTGGTGCATCCCGTCAGCCCGTCCTCGACCGACAGCAGGTATTCCACACGTTTCATCCCGTACAGGAGGGCAAGCCCGGCGCCGCGGATGCAGGACAGGTCCTGCGTGTCCAGGACGGTGGTCGCGAAGTTCACGCCTTCGACGCGCATCACATACTGCGGCATGCAATCCTCAGGTCAGTATGCCGCGATCCCATCCAGGGTTGCGGACAGAAAATCCTAAAGCAATCTTCCGATGGATGTCCATGCTCCGTATGAGGCGCGCTTTGGACGCATGAAATCGAACAGACTCATACTTTTCGTGCGTATAGTCTCTTGGAAACACGCATCGATCGCCTTAGCCTTCAGGTTGTTCGACCGCATGAGCGGTCTCCCTTTCGGCGGAGGATGTCCCCGGTGCCAGGCGCGGAAACGACCATTGTCATCGACCTCGGCGAAACGCGGGACGCACGGGCCATTGCCGACGAGCGGCAGTTCGTCCATCAGGATGCGCTGAAGCGGTTGCGGGAGCTGCTGCCACCCCTGATCCGATCGGCCGCGCAACCCGTCAACCTCGGGGCTCGCGGTTCCGGCGGGCGGCACGCGGACGCCGAGGTGACGGAGCGGCGCCACGACGCCATCGCCGTGCTGGGGGGACGCGGCAGCGGCAAGACCACCTTCCTGCTGTCGGTGCTGCGCGCGCTGGACGCGGGAACGCTCGGCCTCGTGCCCGAGGGTTGCGCGGTGCGCAGCCTGAACATCCTCGACCCGACCCTGGTCGGCACCAAGGAATGCATCCTCCTGACCATCATCTCCCGCATCACGTCCCTGGTGGAAGCCCACAACCGCCGCTGCGGCCGGGCCGAGGACGACGCACCCCGGCGCGAGGCATGGGAGCGGTCGCTGGAAAAGCTGGCCCGCGGGCTGGCCGTGCTCGACGAGATCGGCACCAACCCGTTGAAGGACGACGGCTGGTCCGACCACAACTTCGTGGTCGAGACCGGCCTGGAGAACGTGACCGCCAGCCGCCTGCTGGAGCGCCGCTTCCACGACTTCCTGGCGGCGAGCCTGGACCTCATCGGGGCCAGCGCCTTCGTCATCGGCATCGACGACATCGACACCGCCTTCGACCGCGGCTGGCCGGTGCTGGAGACCCTGCGCCGCTACCTGACCTCCCCCAAGCTGATCATCCTGCTGGCCGGCGACCTGGAGCTGTTCTCGGCCCTCGTGCGCAAGACCCAATGGGAGAACCTCGGCGACCTCCCCTCCCGGCATGAACCCGACCGCACGGAGTATTACACCGGATTGGTGGACCGTCTGGAAGACCAGTATCTGATGAAGCTGATGAAGCCGGAGAATCGGATTGTCTTGGGATCGGTCTATCGTCAGATCGGTGATGGTCGCGGTACGGTTCTGGTTCGTTACGGAAACGACGACATCCATGATGTAAGACGGATTATGGCTGATTTTTGCGCAACGATACTATGCGTTCAAAGAAACAACGATCACGGGATTTTTATCCGAGTGTTGCTTTCGGAGCCAATCCGCACAGTAGTTCAGTTGTTGCACATTTGCCAGCGCGGGCGGGAGGGCGCTTCGCGGGATGAAATGGTCGACTCCCTGGTCCATGTGTTCGCCACGCCATTGTCGCAGCTCGGTTTGCAGCCACATCGCGTCCGCGAGCTGAAATCCGACGATTTCGGGCCGCTTATTGCGCAGTTGCTTGTCGAAAGGGAGATTATCGATTCGGCCTTCTTCCTTTGGCCCGGCCAGGGGACGTCCATGATCAACCTCGGGCTGATCGCACTTGGCGCCAAACTGTCGCTGATGACAGCCAAAAAGCCCAATGCGGCCCTCGAATACATGTTGAAGGTCGGATTGTCGCGGCAAGTCATGATTGATCTGCCGTGGAGCCGAGTGGCTAAGCAGGTCTACATGACGGTGTATCTGCGGTATACCGGGCTGGATGGATCGGAATCCGCGCTCGGCGTGGCGCGGCGGGCCGGCGTGTTCCTGCACATGCGGCCGGGACAACTCGACCTCAGCATGACGAGGCTCGGCACGGTCGCACTTGTGGGCCGCGTCGAGTCAATCGCCGATCCAATTTTTCTGATGCACGGCGTTAGGCGACGGAGTAGGGGTAGAATAAATCTGAACAAATTTCTTCAATGCGAATTTCCGAAGGAGCTTTACCTATCAAAGTTCAAGGATAGAAATTTTCCTGATAGCTTGGGCATGTTCTACAATGATTTTAGATCTCTTTTCAGTGCGGTTTCTTCTCCTGAGTTTGTCGGGTTGATCAGTCTGGCGACGTCATCTTTTCGCGACGAATCCGGACAGATGCTCCATCTGTTGTCCATCTTCAACATCATCGCTGTGGCGACGGACATCCTGGATTGCGTTACGATCGAGGAGGTCGAGGATGTCCTGCGCCGCGGCGCGCAATCCCGTCTGCTGCCCATGCCCCGTCTTCCGGACGATCGATTCGACACGACCCTGCCGCCGGATGTGTCGAACAAGGTGCGATCGGGAACTCTGGACGGAATCAGGACCGGATGGAAACAGGCCTCCTCCCCGGTGGTCGCTCCGCTCCTGCTGGCCTGGGCGCAAAAGGTTCGTGAGTGGAAGGGGCGGCCATTGTCCGCCCATGCGACCGCCCGTATGTGGTCGCGCTTCGTAGAAACGCTCCAACAGCTCGACGACGACATTGACGAAATGCAGGGTCGCGGCCGCCGCGTCCACGCGGGAGAAGCCCTCCATCACATGATCATCGGCTTTCTCAACGCCGTTCTCGTGGAAGCGGCGGTCGCGGAAGGCATCGGGGGGCGCTTCGAGTTCGACAGCCCGTCGTTCGACAACTTCGCATTTTCATACAACATTCATGCCTTGAAAATTCATGGCGACGACGGGTCGGCATTTCTGTTCCGTATCCTGTGGGCATGCCCGCTCTGGATATTCTATCTTGATCAGCAGAGCGGGATTTTTTCCGAGGTCTACCGGAATCATATTGCCGGACTGTTCCCGCAATTGCGGGAGATGGACCTGGGCGTTCCCTATCTCGTCAACGGCGTAACGGTCCCCAACCTCCACCCCCTCCTCAACACCCTGCTCGTCCACCGTCCCCCCCATCTCAGCGTTCCGCACGACCCGTCCGAAGCCGTCGGCTGACGCGCCATGGATCCGCTCTTCCATCGCTTCATGCTGTCGAGCGGGCGCCTGCTCCGGCACTATCTGGACCGCGGGCCGCCCGACCCGGCGGAGGTGCGTCATCTCCTGTTCCTGGACGAGCGCGATGAGGACCCCACGCGGCCCGACCATCTCTACAAATCCGTCTGGCGCATGGCGTTCAAGGACGGGTCGTCCCTGCGCGGCCTGCTCCGCCTGTCGGTGCGCCGGCTGGCCGAGGATCATGCGGAGTTCCGCCACACCCGCCTGTGCATCCGGGCGGAGCGCTTCGCCGCGTGGCAGCGGCTGATCACGCGGGTGCCGGTGGTGCCGCTGGTGACCTCCGCCCTTCGCGGGGAGTTCGGGCCGTGGGAGCGGGAGACCGCCGCGCGCGCCGTGGACGACAACCTGCGCTGGTCCACACTTCCGTCCGTCGCCATCCCGCCCATCGACGATCTGGTGGAGACCGAAGGGTTGTACGACCTGCACGTCCACCTCAACGGCACCACGGAGGCCTGCCACGTCTGGCAGGACGCGCTGCGCCGGCCCGATCACGTCCATCGGGAGCTGAAGAAGGGCTACCGGACGACGAAGCCGCAGTCGGTGCGCGAGCAGTACGACCAGATCGAGGACGGGCTGACGCCGGAGCGCATCCACCGCCGCCTGCGGCTGGCCCGCTACGTCCGGCACCGGCTGGTGGACCTGCTGTTCGAGGGCCGGGCGCATGATCTCGGCCCCGGGACCCTGCGGATCGACCGTTTCGGCCTCCCCTTCGACGATTCGACGATTCCCGGCCACCGCCATCCGGTGTTCCGCCACGTCGCCATCGGCGACGGGGAGGATGCGGTGCCGGAGGCGCATTTCCTGTGGCGAGCCTTCGACGCGCTGGAGCGGCCCGATCCCGGCGACGATGTGGCGCCCTGGCTGCACCTCTATCTGCTGATCGCGGCGCAGTTCACCCGGCTGACGGTCCAGCAGGTGGATCAGAAGGGCTTCGACCAGTTCCAGAAGATCACGGTCAACGAGGCCCGCAGCCGGTCGGAGCAGGAGTACCGCCGGCGCTTCCACCAGCTCGCCCGCAACCCCCGCAGCGACCTCGTCTTCCTGGAGGGACGCTTCGCGCCGAAGCAGACGGCGCGCGAGAACTGGTGCCTGCTGCACCGGATTCTCGAAGGGTACAACCGCTTCCACGACCCCGAGGCTCCGCGCCTGTCGGTATCGACCGACCGCATCACGACCCGCGCGCGGCTCCGGCTCGGCCTCGTCGCCCACTTCATCAAGGAGGCGGAACGGTCGCCCGACAAGCCTCGCGGGATCTGCCGCCACGCCAACCTGCGCGTGTCGCTGGAGCGCCGGGCGGTCTCCCTTCTGCATCTGCACCGCCGTTCGGCGCTGGTGCAACGGTTCCTGGTCGGGATGGACGCCGCGTCCAACGAGCTGCACGCCCCGCCCGAGGTGTTCGCCCCCATCTTCGCCCGCTTCCGCGCCGCTGGCTTCACCCGCTTCACCTATCACGCGGGCGAGGATTTCCGGCACATCCTGTCCGGCATGCGCGCGGTGATGGAGGCGGTGGAGTTCCTCGACCTGCGCCGCGGCAACCGCATCGGCCACGCCACCGCGCTGGGGCTTGATCCGGCGCTGTGGTGGCGGCGGATCGGCGGCCGGGTGGTGCTGGGGCGCGGGGAGTGGCTGGACGACCTGGTCTTCGCCTACGTCACCCTGGGGGAGGCGCGGGTGATGACCGACCGGCTGATGCGGCTGCGCGACCACATCGGCCGGCATGCCCGCCGGCTCTATGGGGACGATCCGGTGGGGCCGGATGATCTGGTGGCGGCGTGGCGGCTTCGCCGGCTCGACCCGCTGCTGGCGCTGGACCCCGCGCGGGACGCGGCCGACGCCATCGACCCCGCCCGCAAGCGCGCCTGGGCGGCCATTGGAAAAGCCAAGGAAGACGTCTCCCCGGCCGCATGGCGGCTGTTCGAGCGCTACCATGCCAAGACCGTCCGTCGCTGCTGGGACGAGCCGGTGGAGGTGACCGACGAGGTGGTCGATATCGACATGGTGGCGGCGGTGCAGCGGGCGGCACTCGCCGGCATCGTCGATCACGGCATCGTCCTGGAGTCCATGCCGACCTCCAACGTGCGCATCGGCGTCTACGACGATTACGACGAGCACCACATCCTGCGCTGGCTGGGGCTGGAGGGCGACCTGCCGCGGCCGGAGGTGGTGGTGGCCTCCGATGATCCGGGGATCTTCGCCAATTTCCTGCGCGGCGAGTTCATCCACCTGCACCGCACGTTGATGGAGCGGCTGAAGGACGAGGGGCGGGTGATGGACACGCTGCGGGCGCTGAACCGCAACGCCCGCGTCCACCGCTTCCGGTCCGCGCGCGAGGAGGTGGAATAGGCCCTCCCTACGCGGGCACCAGCTCGTAGCGGCCCAGCCCCAGCGCGGTGTGGCTGCCGGCGTGGGTGGTGGCGCCCAGGACGAGCAGCGGCCAGACGGGGGACAGGTCGCCCGCGATCCACAGGGTGCCGGCAAGCCCGCGCATCGGCACCGGGCGCCCGCCCTGGCGGGCGGAGGCGCGGACCCACTGCACCGGGGTCATGGCGTCGGCGTGGAACTCCAGACCGTAGGCGCGCTCCCTCAGGGCGCGCCAGTCCGCCTCCACCGCCACCCCCTGCCAGCGCGCCATGGCGCTTATGCGGTTGGCGAGGCTGGAGAGCAGCGCCGGCCCCTCGGCGATGCTGGTGCCCTCGCGGCGCAGGTGCAGCGGGGTGCGGAAGGCCAGCCCGACCCGCGCCGGCACCGGCGGTACCGCCAGCCGCTCGAACCCCTCGACCCGGCGGTCGAGCGGGGCCAGGGGGGCGCGGCGGCCGGGC
>OFDN01001452.1_pt1 | contig 15345 bp, 17 predicted proteins | sample 1520971 | NCBI WGS metagenome assembly OFDN01 (sample SAMEA94257418, study PRJEB24077) | hot springs metagenome | biome: Aquatic biome; feature: Geographical feature; material: Water | place: India | collected 2012-06-12 | depth 5 m
GTGTTCTGCCGCGGCGATGGTGGCTTCGGCGGTGCGGGGGCCCATCCCCCGCCCGTCGAAGCCACCGGCCCGCAGGCCGTGCCCGAGCGGCCGGCCGACGACGCCGTCACGCTGCCCACCTCTGCGCAATCGGCGCTGGTCTACCGCCTGTCGGGCGACTACAACCCGCTGCACAGCGACCCGGCCACCGCGCGCGCGGCCGGCTTTCCGCGGCCCATCCTGCATGGGCTGGCCACCTTCGGCGTGGTGGGCCATGGCCTGGTCAAGCGCCTGTGCGGCGGCCGGCCTGAGGGGCTGCAGGCTATGGGCGGCCGCTTCTCCTCGCCGGTGTACCCGGGCGAGGCGGTGCGGCTGGAGCTGTGGCGCATCGGCCCCGGTCGCGCCGCCTTCCGCGCCAGCGTGCCGGCACGTGGCGTGGCGGTGATGAACAACGGTTTCGTGGAGTTCACCGAATGACCGCATTGCTCGGCAACATCCGCGTGCTCGACCTGAGCCGCATCCTCTCCGGACCCTGGGCCACGCAGATGCTGGCCGACTTCGGCGCCGACGTGATCAAGGTCGAGCGCCCCGGCGCCGGCGACGACGTGCGCCACCAGGGCGCCCCGCTCAACGACCGCGACGGCCGGCCCACCAGCGACCGCAGCGTGTTCCTGGCGCTCAACCGCAACAAGCGCTCGATCGCCATCGACATGGCCACGCCCGACGGCCAGCAGTTGATCCGCCGGCTGGCCCAGACGGCCGACGTGGTGGTGGAGAACTTCAAGGCCGGCGACCTGAAGCGCTACGGCCTCGACCATGCCTCGCTGCGCGCGCTGAACCCAAGGCTGGTGTATTGCTCTATCAGCGGCTTCGGCCAGACCGGGCCCTACAGCGCGCTGCCCGGCTACGACCTGGTGTTCCAGGCGATGAGCGGCCTGATGAGCCTGACCGGCGTGCCCGATGGCCAGCCCGGTGCCGGGCCGCAGCGCACCGGCTACCCCATTTCCGACACCACGGCGGGCTTCTACGCCTGCATCGGCATCTTGGCCGCGCTGCACCACCGCGACACCGTGTCGGGCGAAGGCCAGTACATCGACCTGGCGATGCTGGATGCGCAGGTGGCCGCGATGTCGTCGATGGCGATGAGCTACGTGGTGGCGGGCGTGATGCCGCAGCGCGTGGGCATCCGCTCGCAGCTCACCTGCCCGTACCAGGACTTTGACTGCGCGGACGGCCAGGTGATGATTGCGGTGGGCAACGACAAGCAGTTCCAGCAGCTGTGCACCGCGGTGATCGGCCGGCCCGAGCTGGCCACCGACCCGCGTTATGCCGACACGCCGCTGCGCGTGGCCCACCGCGACAGCCTGGTGCCGGTGATCGCCGACATCCTGCGTGGCAACACCGTCGACCACTGGATGGCGCGGCTGCGTGCGGCCAATGTGCCTGCGGGGCCGATCAACCGCTTCGACCAGGTGCTGGCCGACCCGCAGATCCAGCACCGCGGCCTGCTGCAGCAGGTGCCGCACACGCTGGCGGGCAGCATGCCCATCATCGGCAACCCGCTGCAGTTCTCGGCCACGCCGGTGGTGCACCGCAAGGGTCCGCCGCTGCTGGGCGAGCACACCGCCGAGGTGCTGCGCGAGTTGCTGGACCTGGAAGATGACGACATCGCCGCCCTGCAAGCGCAAGGCGTGATCGAACAACAAGCTGCAGGAGACCAACCATGAGAGCCGTGCTGTGCAAGGCCTGGGGCCCGCCCGAATCGCTGGTGGTGGAGGAGCGGCCGACGCCGCAGCCCGGACCCGGCCAGGTGCTGGTGGGCGTGAAGGCCTGCGGCGTGAACTTTCCCGACACGCTGATCATCCAGGGCAAGTACCAGTTCAAGCCCGAGCTGCCGTTTTCGCCCGGCGGCGAGGTGGCCGGCACCGTGCTGGCGCTGGGCGAGGGCGTGCAGGGCTTTGCGGTAGGCCAGCGCGTGATCGCCGCCACCACCTGGGGCGGTTATGCGGAAGAGGTGGTGGCCGAGGCCGGCCGGCTGATCCCGATGCCCGACGGGATGGACTTCCCGGTGGCGGCGGCTTTCACGCTGACCTACGGCACCTCGCACCATGCGCTGAAGGACCGCGCGAAGCTGCAGCCCGGCGAAACCCTGCTGGTGCTGGGCGCAGCCGGCGGCGTGGGCCTGGCGGCGGTGGAACTGGGCAAGGCCATGGGCGCGCGGGTGATCGCCGCCGCTTCCAGCGAAGAGAAGCTGGCGCTGTGCCGCGCCCACGGCGCCACTGACACCATCGACTACAGCCGCGAAGACCTGCGCGAACGCATCAAGCAGCTGACCGACGGCCGCGGCGTGGACGTGGTCTACGACCCGGTGGGCGGCGACTACAGCGAGCCTGCCTTGCGCGGCATGGCCTGGAACGGCCGCTTCCTGGTGGTGGGCTTTGCGGCCGGGCGCATTCCCAGCCTGCCGTTGAACCTGCCGCTGCTCAAGGGCTGCGCCATCGTGGGTGTGTTCTGGGGCGCCTTCACGCGCAACGAGCCGCAGCGCAACGCGGCCAACCTGGCCGAGTTGATGCAGTGGATCGGCGAGGGCAAGCTGAAGCCGCATGTCTCGGCCACCTATCCGCTGGAACGCGCGGCCGATGCGCTCAACGACCTGCTGCGGCGCAAGGTGCAGGGCAAGGCCGTGCTGCTGACGGGGCGCTGAGATGGCCGCAGTGAAGAAGATCCTGGTGGTGGGTGCGCTGGGCGTGGTCGGCCGCGCGGCGCTGGAGCGCTTCGCGGCGCAGCCCGGTGTGCAGGTGCTGGGCCTGGCCCGCCGCCGGCCCGACTTTGCGCCCGAGGCCACCTGGCTGTCGGCCGACCTGCGCGACGCCGCGGCCACGCTTGAAGCGCTGGCGGCGCACCAGGACGTCACCCATATGGTGTACGCCGCGCTGAACGAGCAGCCCGACCTGGTGCAGGGCTGGCGCAGCGCCGGCAATGCCGATCTCAACACCACGATGCTCGCCCACCTGCTCGACGCACTGCAAGGCGCGCCGCTGCAGCATGTGACGCTGATGCAGGGCACCAAGGCCTACGGCGTGCACACCGGCCGGCCGATGCCGGTGCCTGCCCGCGAGACCGATGCGCTGCGCGACCACCGAAATTTCTACTTCGACCAGCAGGACCTGCTGGAAGCGCGGGCGCAGCAACAGGGCTTCCAGTGGACCGGCTGGCGCCCGCAGATCGTGCTGGGCGTGGCGGTGGGCAGCGCGATGAACCCGGTGGCCGCGCTGGGCGCCTACGCGCTGCTGCGCAAGGAACAGGGCCTGCCCCTGGCCCCCGTCGGCCATCCGCACTTGCTGACCGAATGCACCGACGCCCGGCTGATCGCCGAGGCCATCGAATGGAGCTGGGGCGCGGCGCAGGCCCACGGCGAGGTGTTCAACATCGCCAACGGCGACATCATCCTGTGGGCCCGCCTGTGGCCGCGGCTCGCCGAGTTCTTCGACATGCCGCTGGGCGAGCCGGAGGATGTGCGGCTGGCCACGGAGATGCCCCCGCTGGCCGGCTTGTGGCGCCGCATCGCCGAGCGCGAAGGGCTGAAGGTGCCCGAGCTGGACACGTTGATCGGCCTGTCATGGCAATACGCCGAAGCCACCTTCGCCTCCCGCCGCCCCTTCCCGGTGCCGCCGCTGGTATCGACGATCAAGCTGCGGCAGGCAGGCTTCGGCGCGTGCATCGCCACGGATGACTGCGTGCTGGCGCATCTGCAGGCGATGCGGGCGCAGGGGTACCTGCCGACTTGACAGTGCCGACTCCAGTCCTTACGATTGTAGAAAACGTAAGGAGCACACCATGACCTCGGAAGCCACGCTCACGTCCAAGGGCCAAGTCACGCTGCCCAAGGAGCTGCGGGCCAGCCTCGGGCTGGAGGCCGGTGCCAAGCTGAGCTTTTCGCAGCTCAGCGACGGCACGGTGGTGATGCGGGTCAAGCACCGCAAGCTCAGCGAACTGGCCGGCATCCTCACGCGGCCGGGCCAACCCTCGGTGCCGCTCAAGGACCTGAGCCGGTGAACGCCGGCATCGCCATCGACACCAACGTGTTGGTGCGGTGGCTGGTGCAGGACGACCCGGTCCAATCTGCTTCCGCCAGCCGCCTGATGGCCACGGCTGAAGAACGCGGCCTGCCGGTGATGCTGCTCTTCGGCGTTCTGCTGGAGACGGAGTGGGTGCTGCGCAGCCGCTACAAGCTCGACAAACACGCCATCGTCAGCGCCTTCACCCAACTGCTCGAAACCGATGGCCTGCAGCTCGAGGACGAGGCTGCGCTGGAAGAGGCCTTGTTCCGCTGGAAGGAATCGAAGGCCGGGTTCACCGACTGCATGCTGGCCGCCAAGGCCGGGCTGCTGCAGCGGCAGCCCTTCATGACCTTCGACGCGGCGGCCGCCCAACTGCCGGGCGCCCAGCTGCTGCGTTGAATCGCCGCGCCCCTCACTCCGCCTTGATGTTCAACCGCTTGATCAGCGAGCCCCACTGCTGGCTCTGCGCCAGCGTGGTCTTGCGCAGGTCGGCCGGGCTGCCGGTCTGCGGCTCGTTGCCGATCTTGCGCATGGCCTCGGCGAAGCTGGGCGAGGCGGTGATCTTGCGCACCGCGGCCGCCAGCTTGTCGACCACCGGCTGGGGCGTGCCCACCGGCACGAACACGGCATACCAGGTCTCGCCCACCACGTCGGGGTAGCCCAGCTCGCGGAAGGTGGGCACGTCGGGCATCAGCGGCTGGCGCTCGGCACTCAGCACCGCCAGCGCACGGTACTGGCCGGCGTTGACGTTGGGCACCGCGTTGGTCAGCGCCTCCACGTTGGAGTCGATCACGCCGCCGATCATGGCCATGGTGGCGGGGGCGGCGCCCTTGTAGTGCACCTGGGTCATCTTGGCGTCCAGCCCGGTGGCGATCAGCTCGCCCAGCAGGTGCACCATGCTGCCCTGGCCGTTGGTGGCGTTGTTGATCTTGCCGGGGTTGGCCTTGGCATAGGCCGCGTACTCCTTCAGCGTCCTGGCCGGGAAGTCCTTCTTCACCACGAAGGCGAAGGGCACGGTGCAGACCGGCGCCACCGGCTCGAAGTCTTCCAGCTTGTACTGCAGCTTGTCGTTCAGGTGCGGGTTGACGGTGAAGGTGGTGCCGGCCGACAGCAGCACGGTGTACCCGTCCTTCGGCGCGCGGGCCACCAGCGTCGCGCCGATGGCGGTGGCGGCGCCGGCCTTGTTGTCGACCACCACCACCTGGCCCAGCTCCTCGCGCAGGCGCTGGGCGAGCTGGCGGCCCACCACGTCGCTGGTGCCGCCGGGCGGGTAGGGCACCACCATGGTGATCGGCTTGCTGGGCCAGTTGTCCTGGGCCTGCGTGGCGGCCGGCGCCAGCGAAGCGGCGAGGGCGGTGCAGGAGGCGGCCAGCGCCAGGATGTGTCGGCGTGCGTGCATGGTCGTCCTCATACGGTGGCCACCGGCGTGGCGGGCGAGCCGACGGCGCCGGGCAGGCGCAGCGGCGGTGCGGTCAACAGGAAGGTGGAGCGGCGGTTCGCGCGCAGCCACTGCGCCAGCTCGGCGAAGTACCAGAGCTCGCCCAGGTTCAGGCCCAGCTTGAAGAGGCAATGCGCATGCAGCGGCAGGCCGGGGTAGTGATCGCCCTGGCCCGGCTGGGCCGGGTAGGCCTCCACCGCGAAGTTGTCGGCGCAGATGGCGACGATGCCCGAGTCGGTGATCCACTGCAGCAGCTTCTCGTCGCGGCCATCCAGCACCGCGCAGCTGTTCTTCAGCCGGTCACCGTCAGGCTGCTTGTTCATCTCCAGGATGAGGTCGGCGAAGCCGGTGTACAGGCACAGGAAGTCGCCCGTCTCCACCGTGGCGCCCTGCCGCTCCAGCGCGGCCATCAGGCCGTCGTAGCCCACCAGCGCCCGCTCGCGGTGGTGGATGGCTTCCAGGTCGACCAGCACGCCGCGGCCCTGCACGCCGGCGGTGGCCAGGCGCTCGATGCCGATGGCGTGGGCGCCGTAGTCGTCGTCCACGTCGTCGGGGCCCACCACCTCCACGCCGGCGCGGTAGCCGTTGTAGTAGACCTTCTCGGGCAGGCCGTCGCCGTCGGCATCGAACATCTGGCCCACGTGACCCAGGCCGTCCCATTGGGTGCTGTATTGCGTGTACAGCATCACCGCGTCGTCCGACACCACGTCGGAGAAACAGCTGCAGACGCTGGAGAGCTTGAAGTTGAAGTTGAAGCCCTCGCCGCGCCGCTCATGGAAGAAGCGCGGCGCCTTCCGGTGCTGGAAGAGGGTGTTGCCGCCGGGATAGTCCAGCGGCAGGCTGAGGCAGAAGGTCTGCCCGTGCTGCACCGTGCGGATGGCCGCCAACCGCCGCTCGGGCGTGAGCAGGTTCATGCGGCCGATCTGGTCGTCCGCGCCGAAGTCACCCCAGTTCGAACCCTCGGGCCGCTGCTTCCATCGGGAATTGCTCATGCGCACTGCTCCTTCGTTGGAAGGAACATACCAGTAGGTATGAGTGCGCCGGTATCGGTGTTTTCACTGCGCAGCCGCAGCAGTGAACGGCCCTACATACCTGTGAGTATGTAGGGCCGACCGCAGGGGAGATCAGCGGTGCTCGTCGGTCTTCTTCTTCGAGCCGAACGGATAGGCGCCGCCCTGCTGCGCACCCTTGGGCGGGATCTTCAGCGACAGGATCATCGTGACGGCCAGCGTCAGCGCGGTGAAGCCGAGCGACACCGCCACCGGGATCTTGTAGACGTCGATCAGCAGCATCTTGGCGCCGATGAACACCAGCACGATGGCCAGGCCGTAGCTCAGCAGGTGGAAGCGCTCATGCATGTTGGCCAGCAGGAAGTACATCGCGCGCAGGCCCAGGATCGCAAACACGTTGGAGGTGAGCACGATGAAGGGGTCGGTGGTGATCGCGAAGATCGCCGGGATGCTGTCCACCGCGAACACGATGTCCACGATGCCGATCAGCAGGATGACCACCAGCAGCGGCGTGGCCATCTTCACGCCGTCCACCATGGTGAACATCTTCTCGCCGTCATAGGTGGGCGAGATCTTGAAGCGTCCGCGGATCCACTTCAGCGCCGGGTTGTTGTCCAGGTCGGGTTCCTGGCCGGCGGCCCACCACATCTTGATGCCGGTGAACAGCAGGAAGGCGCCGAACACGTACAGGATCCAGTGGAACTGCGCGATCAGCCAGGCGCCCACCAGGATCATCACCGCGCGCAGGACCAGCGCACCCAGGATGCCGATCATCAGCACCCGCTTCTGGAACTCCGCCGGCACCGCGAAGTAGGTGAACAGCATCAGGAAGACGAAGATGTTGTCCACCGCCAGCGCCTTCTCGATCAGGTAGCCGGTGAGGAACTCCAGGGACTTGTCGTTGGCCACCGCACGGGCGGCCTCGTCGGTGCCGGTGCCGCCGAGGTACCACCACATCCAGCCCATGAACACGAAGGACACGCCCACCCAGACCAGCGACCAGATGGCCGCCTCCTTGGTGCTGACGCGGTGGGCGCCTTGCTTGCGCATGGCAAAGAAATCGACGAACAGCGCGACGAGCACGAACGCCGAAAACAACGACCACATGAGTGGCGAACCGATGGATTCCATGACCTGCCTTTGAAGTGAGTTGCGAGCGCCGACACACCGCTTGCCGAAGCATGAGGCGGTGGACGACATCAAGGACCCAAGGCTGGTCTTGCCTTGCCGACGATGGAGGGGCCAGGGCGACCCACATCGTGGCCAGCAGTGCCGGGGTGCAGTGAGGGCCACTACACCCGTATTGACGACACTGCGCCGGAATGACGTCCTGACTGCGACGTGACCCGGTGGCTACTCCCCAACACAAGTGGGGCGGAGTCTAGCAGCGTGCTGCAGGAAATGTCACCGTTGTGATTCCTGTGCAACTGGCCGTGGCACGGTGGCCAAGGCCGCGGCCGCCAGCAGGCCGATGGCGCCCGACAGCAGCAGGGCGCCCGCGCCCCAGGCGTCCAGCGGCAGGCCCATCAGCAGGTGCAGGCCGGCCGACGCCATGCACGCGCCGCGCCAGCCCAGCTCCGCCTCCAGCAGCGTGGACAGCGGCCAGCCCACGGTGCTGGCAAAGCCCGCCACCAGCGTGATGCCGGTGATCGCGGCACGCGACTGCGGCCCGTACAACCGCACCAGCGCCGCGCCGGCCGCCTCGTACAGGCCGCCGCCCATGGCGACGCCCATCACCACCCAGGTCGCGAACAGCCCGGCTGGCCCTTGTGCCCAGGCCAGGCCAGCCAGGCCGAGACCACCAGCGCCACCGGGAAAGCGGCAAGGACCGTGGGCACGCCGACGCCCAGGTCGCGTGCCATCGGCCCGGCCAGCATGGCCGGCAGGTAATAGCTGGAGGCCCAGGCCAATGTCCGCGCCGTGCCCAGCGCCGCGATCGTGCCGTTGCGGCCCAGCGCCATCGTCAGCCGCAGCAGCCGGCCACGGCCACGGCCGCGGGTGCGGGCCGCTGCAATCGCACCGCTAGCGCGCCGACCGCGGCGAGGGCCCGCGCACGATGCGCGTGCGGCTGGCCTCGCTGTGCAGCCAGGCGAGGAAGGCCACCACCGCCGGCCGGCGGGCATGGCGCGCCGGATACACCGCGAAATGCGCCTTCACCTTCAGCGCCTTGTCGAAGCCGAACACCGGGCGCAGCTTGCCGTCGGCCAGGTGGCCGCCCGCATTGATGGCGCTCTCCAGCGCCACGCCCAGGCCCTGGGTGGCGGCGTCCAGCGACATCTGTGCGCGGTCGAAGCGCACCGCGAAGCGCTCCGGCGCTCGCTTGTCGCTGAAGGCGCGGAACCAGTCCGACCACTGCACGATGCTCACGTTGCTCTGCACCAGCGGCACGTCCAGCAGCTGCTCCACGCGCTTGAGCCGGTGCTCGCGGATGAAGGCGGGGCTGGCCAGTGGCAGCACCGGCTCCTCGAACAGCGGCTCCACTTCCAGGTCGGGCCATTGCGGCACGCCGTAGCGGATGTCCACGTCGGCCTGGCCCAGGCCGAAGTCGCTGTGGGTATGTGCCGCCGACAGGTTCAGGCTGATGTCGGGATGGGCCTGGGCGAAGCCGCGCAGCCGCGGCATCAGCCACAGGCTGGCCAGGCTGGGCGCGGAATGCACGTACAGGCTGTTGCCCACGCCCTGCTTCAGGTCCTCGGTGGCGGCCACCAGCGCGGTGAGGGCGCCCGCCACGCGGGCCAGGTACAGCTCGCCGGCCTGGCTCAGCCGCACGCCATGCGCGCTGCGCTCGAACAGCCGCACGCCCAGCTGCGCCTCCAGCTTGGTGATCTGGTGGCTGACGGCCGATGCGGTGAGGTGCAGCTCGGCCGCGGCCAGCGCGAAGCTGCGGCGGCGGGCCACTGCCTCGAAGGCCAGCAGGTTGGCGACGGGAGGGACGGCGGCCATAGGGTGAACCCCATCGTTGGATGACGATTCGTCATCATAGGTTGACAACTCGTCGCTTGTGCTCAGGGGGTGCCCCCACGAAGATTCGGCCACCCCATCAAGGAGACGAAGATGTTGCTCAAGGACAAGGTGGCCGTCATCACCGGCGGCGCAGGCCTCAACGGCCTGGGCTTCGCCACGGCGCGCCAGATGGCCGCGCAGGGCGCCCGCGTGGTGCTGCTGGACCTGGAACGCGCCGCGCCGGCGGCCGCCGCGGCGCAGCTGGGCCCGGCGCACCTGGGCCTGGTGGCCGACGTGACCGACAAGGCCTCCTGCGATCGGGCCATCGCCGCGGTGCTGGAGCAGTTCGGCCAGGTGGACGTGCTGGTCAACAACGCCGGGATCACCCAGCCTGTGAAGACGCTGGAGATCACCGGCGCCGACTATGACCGCATCCTGGACGTGAGCCTGCGCGGCACGCTGCACATGTCGCAGGCGGTGCTGCCCTCCATGCAGGCCCGCCGCAGCGGCTCGATCGTGTGCATCTCGTCGGTGTCGGCGCAGCGTGGCGGCGGCATCTTCGGCGGCCCGCACTACTCGGCCGCCAAGGCCGGCGTGCTGGGCCTGGCCCGTGCGATGGCGCGCGAGTTCGGCATCGACGGCATCCGCGTCAACTGCATCGCGCCGGGCCTGATCGAGACCGACATCACCCAGGGCAAGCTCACGCCCGAGCGCAAGAAGGAGATCGCCGACAACATTCCGCTGGCGCGGCTGGGTGCGGCTTCCGACGTGGCCGGTGCCTGCGTGTTCCTGGCCAGCGACCTGTCGGCCTATTGCACCGGCATCACGCTCGACGTCAACGGCGGCATGCTGATCCACTGACCGCCGCCACCACAACAGGAGACAAGCCATGCAACGCAAGACCTTCCACCGCCTGGCGGCCGCCGCCGCCTTCGCCCTGCTGGCACCCGCGCTGGCCGGGGCCCAGCCGGTCAAGCTCACGCTGGGCCACGGCGCCGCGCCAGGCAATCCGCGGCATGAGGCCGCGCTCAAGTTCGCCGAGGTGCTGAAGACGAAGACCGCCGGCCGCATCGAGGTGCAGGTGGCGCCTTCGGCCCAGTTGGGCGACGACGCCGCGATGGTGACCGCGGTGCGCACCGGCGCGCTGGACATCACCGCCAACTCGCAGGGCGCGGTGGCCACCGCGGTGCCGGAGTACGCGGCCTATGGCATGCCCTTCCTGTTCGCCAGCTCGGCCCAGGCCTTCAAGGTGCTGGACGGCGCGCTGGGCAAGGAGCTGGCCGAGAAGTCGGCCGCCAAGGGCATGGTGGTGCTGGGCTACTGGGACAACGGCATCCGCCACATGACCAATGCCAAGCGGCCGATCGCCAAGGTGGAGGACGTCAAGGGCCTGAAGATGCGCACGCCGCCGGACGCGGTGCTGGTCGACATCATGCAGGCGCTGGGGGCCGAGGCGCAGCAGATCAAGTTCGCCGAGCTGTACGTGGCGCTGCAGCAGGGCGTGGTGGACGGCCAGGAGAACCCGCTGGCCAACTTCCACGCCAGCAAGCTCTACGAGGTGCAGAAGCACCTGGCCCTGACCAGCCACATGTTCCAGATGACGCCTCTGCTGATGAGCAAGCGCAGCTGGGACCGCCTGTCCGAGGCCGACCGCAAGGCCGTGACCGAGGCCGCGGCCGAGGCCACCACGCTGCAGCGCACGCTGTCGCAGGAGGCCGACGAGAAGCTGCTGGCCGACCTCAAGGCCAAGGGCGTGCAGGTCACCACCGTGGACAAGGCCGGCTTCGAGAAGGCCACCGCCAAGGTGGAGGAGAAGTGGGCCGCCGGCCCCATCGGCCCCTATGTGAAGAAGGTGGTTGCCGCCGCCCGCAGCAACTGAAGCCGGAGGCCCGCGATGAACGCAGTCGAACGCGCGGTGGTGGCGCTGTGCCGCCTCGTGCTGTGGATCAGCACGTCCGTGATCTTCGTGATCCTGGTGGCCAACACGGCGCTGCGCTATGCCACCGGCGCCAGCCTGCAGTGGGCCAACGAGGTGCCCGAGCTGTTGTTCCCGTGGCTGGTGATGGCCGGCGTGGTGCTGGCCGCGGCCAGCGGCGCGCACATCACCACCACCTTCCTGGTGGAGGTGCTGCCCGAGCGCGCGCGGCGCTGGGTGGCGGTGGCCAGCTGGCTCATCGTGGCCGGACTCTATGCCACGCTGGGCTGGGCCACCTTCCAGATGCTGGAGATCGTGCACGACGAGCGCACGGCCATCCTGCAGATCCCCGGCTCCATCACCTATGCCTGCGTGATGGTGGGCATGGTGCTGCTGGCGGTGCTGGCGCTGCAGTCCGCCGGGTCGGCGCTGCTGGCAGGCCCGCCGGCACCGCAGGCCGAGGGCGAGCAGCCCGTGCCTTCCGCCCACTGGTAGCCCAGGAGACACCGCCATGACTGCCTTGATCCTGTTCGTGTTCCTGGGTGGCGCCGTGATCGCCATGCCCATCGCCCATGCGCTGCTGGTGGCCGCACTGGCGGCCGCCGCCAGCTCCGACCGCGTGCCGCTGGACCTGCTGGTTCAGCAGATGGTGGCGCAGGTGCAGAGCTTTCCGCTCATCGCCATCCCGTTCTTCATGCTCACCGGCTCCCTGATGATGGGTGGCAAGCTGGGCGAGGCGCTGATCGGCGTGCTGTCCACGCTGATCGGCCGCTTCCACGGCGGGCCGGCCCAGGTGGGGGTGATGTCGTCCACGCTGTTCGGCGGTGTCTCGGGCTCGGCAGTGGCCGATGCCTCGGCCATCGGTTCGCTGCTCATCCCCTGGCACAAGCGGCTGGGCTATCCGGCGGCCTTCTCGGCGGCCACGCTGGCGGCGGCGGCCACCATCGACATCCTGATCCCGCCGTCGATCCCGCTGATCCTGTTCGCGCTCAGCGCCAATGCGTCCATCGCCTCGCTGTTCGTGGCGGGCGTGCTGCCCGGCATGCTGATGTGCGGCGGCTTCATGGCGGCCTGCTGGTGGGTGGGGCGGCGGCGCAACTTCCCGCGCGACACATCGCCGTTCAATGGCCCGGCCTTCCGCCGCCATCTGCTGTACGCGCTGCCGGCGGTGGTGCTGCCGGTGCTCATCATCATCTTCCTGCGCTTCGGCATCGCCACGCCTACCGAGGTGGCCGTGCTGTCCACGCTGTACGCCGGCCTGGTGTCGGCCGTGATCTACCGCGACCTGGGCTGGAAGCGGCTGAACGATGCGGTGGTGCATGCGGGCCTGGCCACCGGGGTGGTGCTGCTGGTGATCATGGCCTCGGCCGCCATCGGCTGGCTGCTCACCTACGACCAGATGCCCACCGGCGTGGCCAACTGGGTGCAGCAGAACGTGCATGCGGCCTGGCTGATCGTGCTGCTGATGAACCTGATGATGCTGTTCCTGGGCATGTTCATCGACCTGCCGGCGGCGGTGCTGCTGCTCACGCCGGTGTTCGTCCCGATGGCCAATGCGATCGGCATGGACATGACGCAGCTGGGAATCATGATGGTGGTCAACCTGGCCATCGGCCTGTACACGCCGCCGGTGGGCACCACGCTGTTCATCACCAGCGCACTGGCCAAGGTGAAGGTGGGCCAGACGGTGCGCGAGCTGGGCCCGTTCTACCTCGTCGCCTTCGGCGTGCTGGCACTCGTGTCCTACGTGCCGGCGTCCATCCTCAAGTAACTCCCTTTCCGGAGACGTTCCATGACTGAGCAAGAACACTTGCTGGCGCGGCTGCGCCAGAGCGCCTGGCGCATCCGCCGCTATGCCCTGCGCATGGGCGAGGTGCAGGGCCAGGGCTACATCGGCCAGGCCCTGGGCTGGGCCGACGTGCTGGCGGTGGCCTATGCCCATGCGCTGAAGCTGCGCCCGGCCGAGCCGGAATGGGAAGGCCGCGACCGCTTCCTGCTGTCGCACGGCCATTACGCCATCGCGCACTATGCGGCGCTGATCGAGGCGGGCACCATCGCCGAGGAGGAGCTCGAGACCTACGGCAGCGACGACAGCCGGCTGCCGATGTCGGGCATGGCCACCTACACGCCAGGCATGGAGATCTCCGGCGGCTCGCTGGGGCAGGGCCTGCCCATCGCGGTGGGCATGGCGCTGGCGCTGCGCCACAAGGGCAACCCGGCCTTTGTCTACAACTCCATGTCCGATGGCGAGCTGGACGAAGGCTCGACCTGGGAAGCCGCGATGGGCGCCGCCCACCACCGGCTGGCCAACCTGGTGTGCCTGGTGGACATCAACAACCAGCAGGCCGACGGGCCTTCGGGCAAGGTGCTGGGTTTCGAGCCGCTGGCCGACAAGTGGGCCGCCTTTGGCTGGCATGTGCAGCGGGTGGATGGCAACGACCTGGCCGCGGTGCTGCGCGCCTTCGATGCCGCGCGCCACCTGGCCGAGCCGCGGCCGCGCGTGATCCTGTTCGACACGCTGATGGGCAAGGGCGTGCCCTTCCTGGAGCAGCGCGAGAAGAACCACTTCATCCGCGTCGATCCGCCCGAGTGGCAGCAGGCGCTGCAGATCCTGGACCAGACGCAGCCCGAGGAGGCCGTGCAATGAACACCGTCGCTGACAAGAAGCCCCGCCTCACCACCTCGGCGATGATCGCCTCCATCGCCAGCGAGGGCCAGCGCGTCAAGGCTGCGCCCTTCGGCAAGGCCCTGGTGGCGCTGGCCGAGCAGCGGCCCGAGATCGTCGGCCTGACCGCCGACCTGGCCAAGTACACCGACCTGCACCTGTTCGGCCAGGCCTATCCCGAGCGCTTCTTCCAGATGGGCATGGCCGAGCAGCTGCTGATGGCCGCCGCCGGCGGCATGGCCAAGGAAGGCCTGCTGCCATTTGCCACCACCTATGCGGTGTTCGGCACCCGGCGCGCCTACGACTTCATCCACCAGGTGATCGCGGAGGAGAACCTCAACGTCAAGCTGTGCTGCGCGCTGCCGGGCCTGACCACCGGCTACGGCCCCAGCCACCAGGCCACGGAAGACCTGGCGCTGATGCGCGGCATCCCCGGCCTGACCATCGTGGACCCTTGCGACGCGCTGGACATCGAGCAGGCGGTGCCGCAGATCGCGGCCCACACCGGCCCCGTCTACATGCGGCTGCTGCGCGGCAACGTGCCGCTGGTGCTGGACGAATACGACTACCGCTTCGAGCTGGGCAAGGCCAAGCTGCTGCGCGACGGCAACGAGGTGCTGGTGATTTCCAGCGGCTTCATGACCATGCGCGCGCTGGAAGTGGCCGAGGCCTTGCACGCCGACGGCATCGGCGTGGCGGTGCTGCACTGCCCCACCATCAAGCCGCTGGACGAGGCGGCCATCGTGGAGGCGGTGCGCTACAAGCACCGGCTGGTGGTGGTGGCCGAGAACCATTCGGTCATCGGCGGCCTGGGCGAGGCGGTGGCCGGCGCGCTGCTGCGCCACCGCGTGCAGCCAGCGGGCTTCCAGCTGGCGGGCCTGCCCGACCGCTTCCTCGATGCCGGCGCGCTGCCCACGCTGCACGACCGCTACGGCATCAGCACGCCCACGCTGTCGGCCCGCATCCGGGCCTGGCTGGGCTGAGGCCGCGCCAGCCGCTAGTGGCTAACCGGTCGCGGCATGCGCATTGCCCCTGCGCGAAGAGACATGCGTTCACCACCAGAGGCTTCATGACCGATTCCACCGATCCCCGCGCCGAGGCGCCTTCCCGCCGCCGCTTCCTGGCCGCTGCCAGTGCTTCCACCGCCGGCGTGGCCGTGTCCCCGCTGCTGGCCGCCGGCCCGGCCGCGGTGCAACCCTCGGGCACCCGTCCCACCGACAAGGCCGGCGACCTGGCGCACGAGACCACCGTCGATGCGGGCCAGCAGCTCACCAGCAACCAGGGCCTGAAGATCGCGGACAACCAGAACACGCTGAAGGCCGGCGTGCGCGGCC
>OFDN01001453.1_pt1 | contig 15340 bp, 11 predicted proteins | sample 1520971 | NCBI WGS metagenome assembly OFDN01 (sample SAMEA94257418, study PRJEB24077) | hot springs metagenome | biome: Aquatic biome; feature: Geographical feature; material: Water | place: India | collected 2012-06-12 | depth 5 m
CCCCACCCCCGCCCCCTCCCCAGCGCGGAGGGGGCTCATCTCAATAATCCCTACTCACCTGCACCAGCACCGAATCGCGCCCGATGGTCGAGACCGTGTCGAGCAGTGCCAGCCAGCTGGTGATGCGGTATTCGATCTGGGTGGCGCTGTAGCCGCGCCCGTCGGTCACCAGCTCGACATAGATCTGCCGGGTGATGTTCTTGCCGATCGCGATCCCGGTCTGCCGCCCGGTCAGCGGGTCGGCGCTGACGATGCGCAGCTGGTCGAGCCCGATCGAGCGCCGCAGGCTCCCGATCGGGTCGAGCCCCCCGCCCCCACCCTGCAGCGCTGCCAGTGCGGCCGCCAGTTGCACCGCGTCGGTCGCCGACAGCGAGGTGACCGACCCGCCGAACAGCAGCCGCGCGAGGATCTCCTCCTCGGGGAGCGGGGGATCGCTCGAAAAGGCGATTGCGGGCGACTGGGCATTGCCGGTGATCGCGATGTCGACATTGGTGCCGTTCTTGGCGGTCTCGGCAAGGATATCGAGCCGCGGGTTGATCGCCTCGCCCACGTCGAACAAAATCCGCCCGCGGGTGAGATCGAAGCGGGTGCCGGCGAAGGTGTAATCGCCGCGCACCAGCCGCGCGGTGCCGCCGATGCGGGGGTCTGTGACCGTGCCGCGCAGCGCGATGTCGATGCCCCACTCGCTCTCCAGTCCCAGCCCCTCGACTGCGACGCGCCCCGGGGCCGAGGCGTTGACGAGATAGCGCCACACCGCATCGCGGCCCGAGGCCTGCGCCCGCGTGCGCCCCTCCTCGTCATTGATCTCGCGGGTGGCGATGCGCGGCAGGGCGCGATCCTCGGCGGCGTTGCCCAGCGCCCAGCGCGCACGGTCGACCGTCACGCGACCGGCAATCGTGCCGCCTACCCCGTTCGAAACGATCCGCAAGGGGCCGGTGATGGTCGCCTCGAGCCCGTTGGCATCGAGCAGCCGGGCATTCCTCACCGCCGCGCGCAGATCGAGCGTCGGCCCGCGTGTGCGGCTCATCTGCGCGAGGTCGACCGTGCCGCTGCCGCTGACCGAGCCGCCGCCGCCGGTCTGCCCGGCGAAGCTCGCCAGTTCGAGCCGCGATCCGGCAAAGCGCCCGCGCGCCCGGACGCCGGTGATGCGGGTGCCGGTGAGCGCGCTCTGCACGGTCAGGTCATCGCTCGCGACATTGCCGGTGATGCGCGGGTTGGCGAGCGTGCCGGTCGCGCGCGCATCGATCCGCACCGGACCGGCAAGGTCGAAGGCCGCGACCGCGGCGAGCCGCCACAGGGTCTCGGCCGCCCCGTCGAACAGGAGCCGCGCGCCGAGCCGTCCGCGCATCACGCGGTCGGCCAGCGCGCCGTCGGGGGCAAGGCCGAGCACCGCGAGCGAGACATCGCCGCGCCGCTCCTCGCCCTCGAACAGGCGCGCGGCGGCGGTCAGGCGATCGGCCCGCAGGTCGACCACGGCGAGCACGTTGACGGGCTTGGACGAGAGCACCAGCCCCGCCCGGCTGAAGCGCTCGATCCGCCCACGCGCACGCGCCGTCGGCGGTTCGCGGCCCTCCTGGCGGTAGTCGATGATCCCGGTCAGCCGCCCGCCAAGACCCAAGTCCGCACCCGCCAGATCGAGCAGCCTGAGCGGCATCTTGGAAAGCTGGAGATTGAGCACGGTCGCGCCGCCGCCGAAGCTTCCCTCGGCGATCGCGAAACCGCCGCCGAAGCCGATCTGGGTCGGCGCGAGGCTCCACCCGCCGCTCTCCTGCGCGGTCAGCACCGCCCGGCGCGGCATGGTGATCTGGGCATTGCCATATTGCCCGCGCGCCGCCGCCGCGATCCGGTTCGGAGCGACATTGGCGTCGAAATTGAGCGCGAAGCGGTCGGCGCGCCGCCCCGAAACCGTGCCCGTGACCTTGCCGCGCCCGTCGGCGATCGCGGCCTTGGCGGTGAGATTGGCGAGGTAGAGCCCGCCAATTTCGAAGCCGCCTGCGGTGATGTCGGCATCGACGGTGGCGCTGCCGTCGGCATAGCGGCCGGTCGCGTCGATGTCGGCGCGGGCGATGGAGATCGGGGTCGCGCCGCCGAAGCTTGCATTGCGCACCGCGAGATCGACCGCGAAGCCGATCGCGTCGCCGGGCTGCGGGCGGAAGGCCAGCGTGCCGTTCACCCCGCCGCCCGCCAGCCGGAGATCGCCCGAGGCGCCTTCGTCCAGCAGCACGACCTCGCCCGTGACATTGGTGCGGTAGACCTCGAGCCGGTTGATCGCGATCCGCGTGGGCGCGTTCTCGGGCAGGAACAGCTCGAGCGCGCCTTCGAATTCGCCCAGCAGCGATTGGCCCGCAACGTCGAGCCCGAAGCCCTCCTCGCTGGGCGCGAGCGCGATGCGCACGTCCTTGAGGCCCGCGGCGGGGTAAGGATCGGCGAGCACCAGCACCGCGCGCGGGCCATCGCTCGCGATCTCGGCGTCGAAGCGGAACGGGCCATATTGCGCCTGCCGCCCCTGCCCCGCGAGCACGGTGCGCGTCACCCCGCCCCCGGTCACGACCTTGCTGTCGAGCGTGGCGGTGAGGCGCGGCGCGGTGATCGTGGTGTTGCGGAAGACAATTGGCTGGCCCGCCCCCATGCCGAGCTCGCCCTTGAAGCGCACCTGCGGCCCTGCGAGGTTGACGATGGTGGCGTTGCCGATCCGGCTCAGCACACCCGCCAGATTGGCGCGCAGGCTCCACGGCACGGCGGGGCCGAACTTGGCGAGGATCTTGGCGTTCGCGGTCACCTCGCCCGCGCCCTCGACCCTCAGGCGCTGCGCGGTCACCGGCCCGGCGATGGCATAAGCCTCCGCAGGGATGTCGCCTGCCAGCGAGAGCTGCGCCTCGAGCCCCGGGAAGGATATGTCGGTGCGCTCGGCCGCGAGCACGCCGCGCGCGAAGTCGTAGGTGAGTAGGCCGCTCGCGCGTCCCCGCACCAGACGCGGATCGGCCTGGGCGATGCCGGTCGTCACCCGTTCGGCGGTGAGGGCGAGCGGCAGGCTCAGCACCGATCCTTCGAGCCGGGCACTGCCCTCCTGCGCAAGGCCGGTCGCCGTCACGCCCGAAGCGGCGAGGCGGCGCACCGCGATCTCGTGCTTGATGCCGAGATCGTCGAACGCCCCCGTCAGGCTGGCGACCGCCGTGCCGCCCTCGATCCTGAGGCTTGGCCCGAACAGCCCGGGATCGCGCAGCGCGAGCCGCACCCGCGCGCCGTCCACCACCTTGTCGGCCAGATCGGCCCCGCCGGTGACCCGCGCATCGAGAGCGTCGGAAACCGCCGCCGCGCGGCCCTCGATCACGCTGTCGGCGAGGGTGAAGCTGGCGGCGAGCGCGGTGGCCTCCCCCAGCGCGCGGCCGGTGAGGGTCTCGGCCCCGAGCCCGGCGCGCAGCTCGCCCAGCACGCCATAACGGCCCGCGTCATTGGTGATGAGGAAGGCTGCGACCGGCTCCTCGGCAGCGCCGCCGATCGCGCGCGCCACCGCCGCGCCGCGCCAGCGCGTCCACGTGCCGTCGCCGACGATCCGTGCAGAATAGCCGCGCTCGAGCTTCGCCAGCCCCACCAGCACGCCGCCGGCCGGGGCAAGGGCATCGCCCGAAAGCTCGAACCTGTCGCCATCGGGCTCGGCATCGAGCAGCAGCGCAAAGCGATCGCGCGCGCCCAGCCGGCCATTCGCGTCGATCAGTGCGCGGCCCTCGCGGATGTCGATCTTGGCGGTGAGGTTCGCCCGCTCGTCGCGCGGCGTGGCGAGGCCCCTGGCGATGGTCAGGTCCTCGATCACCAGCTTGTCCACCCGGATGTCGAAATCGGGGAGCAGCGGCGCATCGGGATCGCCGGGGAGCAGCTCGGGCAGCCGCGTCAGCCGCCCGCGGCGCGCGGTGACCTCGCGGATGTCGAGCCCGCTCCACAGCCAGTTCAAGGGCCGCCAGTCGAGCCGCACTTCGGGAATGGTGAGGAAGGCGCCCTTGGGGTCGCTCACCGTGACCTGACGCAGCACCGCCTGCCCATAGATGTCGCCCTCGATCCGCCCGACCGTGAAGCGCAGGCCCGAAGCGGGGGCGGCGGCCGCGATCTGGTCGGCGATGAAGCGCTTCCCGATCGGCGTGGCCAGGAACAACGCGACGAGCAGGAAGGGCGCGAGCAGCAGGCCCAGCGCCCAGCCGGTGCGCTTGCCCCAGCGGCGGCCCCGCGAGGCCCTGCGCGGCGGCGTCGCTGCCCCGGTCTCCGCTCCGGTCTCCACCCCGTCCGCCATCAGAACGCCTGCCCCAGGCTGACATAGACCACCACCGGGCTGTCGAATTCGGTCGGGTTGAGCGGGGCGGCGACATCGACGCGGATCGGGCCGAAGGTGGTCTTGTAACGGATGCCGATGCCGGCGCCCCAGCGGATGTCCCCGAAGGTCGGGGTCGAACCGCGGCTCACCGAGCCCGCATCGATAAAGGGCACGACCTCGATCGCGCCGCCGAACAGCGGGGTCGGGATGCGCGCCTCGGCCGAGAGTTCGACCAGCGAGGCCCCGCCGGTGGGATTGCCGAACGTATCGCGCGGGCCGACGCCCTGGAACCCGTAGCCGCGCACCGAGGCACCGCCTCCGCCGTAGAGCCGCCGCGAAGGCGCGATCACGTCGATACCCGCGCCCTGGATCGTCGCCGCGCGCACGCGGCCCGCCAGCACCAGATCGCCGAGCGACTGGTAGTAGCTCGCATCGCCCTGCGCGCGCAGGTAGAAGCTCTCCGCCCCGTCCTGGCGCGAAACCTCGGGGGCAAGGAACAGGGTCGCGCGCCAGCCCTCGCTCGGGTCGAGCAGATCGTCGCTCTCGTCGAGAGTGATGCTGCCGAACAGCCCGCCGATCAGATAGGCCTGACGCGGCACCTCGAAGCCGGGCGCGGTGCGGATATTGCGGTTGCGCTCATCGGTGTAGAGCACCTCGCCGCCGATCTGCCAGCTGACATCCTTCTGGAACAGGATGTTCGAGATCTTCTCGAAGGTCGCGCGCACCCCGCCACCGCGCGAATCGACCGCCTGGGTGGTGATGTCGCTGGCGAAGAGATCGGCCGTGAGCACCTGGTCGCGGCCGAGGAAGTTGTTGCGGCGCACGCCGATGCTGCCGAGCATCTCGCGCGTGCCGAAGATGCCGCGCAGCCGCAGCGTGCCCTCGGGCGGGAAGAGGTTGCGGTGCTCCCAGCGGCCTTCCACCTTGAAGCCGTCCTCGGTGCCATAGCCGATCGCGCCGGCGATGGTGCGCAAGGGTGCACGCTCCATTGCGACGTCGAGCGCGACCTCGCCCGGCTGGCCCTCTTGCGGCGCGCGGGTCTCGCGCGGGGTGACGGTGACGCTCGAGACGAGCCCGGTGGCGAGGATCGCGCGGCGCAGGTCGGTCTCGAGGCTCTGCTGGAAGGTGTCGCCCGCATCGAAACGGGCGATCCGCGCCAGGTGCTTGCCCGACAGGAAGCGCGGATCGTTGCTGACCACTTCGCCGAACACATACTTGCCCCCCGGCCGCGCCGCGAGGGTGAGATCGCCCTCCTCTCGCGCGTGATCGATCAGCAGCTGCGGCTCGTCGACCTTGGCGAAGGGATAGCCGCTTTCGCCCAGAGCGACGCGCAGTTCCAGCTCGCGCTCGACGATGCGGTCGGCATAGAGCGGGTCGCCGGTCTGGATGCCGAAGGCCTCGATCAGGCGGCTGGCGTCGGGCTCGGGCAGTGCGGGGATCTCGCCGAGGTCGATCCGCCCGAAGCGGTAGCGCGGGCCCGGCAGGATGTCGAAGCGCACGCTCGGCTCGCGCGATGCGGCTTCGGCCTCTTCCTCGCCAGCCGCCTCGCCCGCGCGCCGCCCGCCCGAAAGCTGGCGCACCACCTCGCCGTCGTAATAGCCGTAGGTGCGCAGGATATCGCCAAGCAGTTCCTCGTCGGCGCGCGCGCGGGCGGCGACCTGCGGGGTGGCCTCCTCGCCATCGTCGAGTTCGCGCAAGGTGGAGAGGTCGCGGAAGCGGCCCACGAATTCGTCCTTCTCGGGGAAGGCTTCCGGGTCGGCGGGGAGCGCGAGCACCAGGGTGGAGCTGACCCGCGTCTCGGCCAGTTCGGGCGCGGCGGCGAGCGTGGGGGCGGCGATGCTGGCCAGCGCCTCGAGCTCGGGATCGGGGGGGAGCGGCTGGGGTTCGGGGATCGCGAGATCGGCGAGCGCGGCCTCGCCTTCAGGCAGGGAGGCGCTGTCGGGTGTGCCCTCCAGTCCGGCGAAGGCGGCCTCGAAGGCGGGATCGGGCGCCGCGGCCAGGGGGTCGAGCGATTCGGCTACCGCCGCAGGGTTCGCGACGCCGCCCGCCGCCCAGCTCTCGGGATCGGTGAGCGCGGCTTCGGGGATCAGTTCATCGAGCGAATCGGGGACAGGCTCGGGCTCGGGCACAGGTGCGACAACGGGTGCGGGCGGCGTGGCAGCAGCGGGCGGAGCCGCCTCCTGTTCCTCGCCGGACTCCTGCGCCGACGGTTGCGCGGCAAGCGAAGCCGCAGCCAGAGGCGCGCCGTTCAGCGCGAGCGCGCTGTGACCCAATCCTGCGGCAATGGCGAGACCGAGCGAGAGACGCGCGCGCGTCTCAGGTCGCGGGGAACTTGACAGGCTGGCCATCCTTGCCCCGCGCGCCGGCGAGGCGTTCTTCCTGCGGCCGGCGCGGCGCTGTCGCTGCGGCGATCAGGCGATGCTGCTCGCCCTCATCGATCAGCTGCCAGCCTTCGCGCGTCAGGCGCTCGAGCGGGCGATAGCGAACCTTGTACTGCATGCGCGGCGAGCCTTCGACCCAGTAACCCAGATAGACGTAGGGCAATGCCTCGGCTGCGGCGCGGCGGATATGATCGAGGATAATAAAGTTGCCGAGCCCCGCGCGTTCGGGGTGATCGGGCTCGTAGAAGGAGTAGATCATCGACAAACCGTCGCCCTGCCGGTCGGTCAGGCAGGCACCCACCAGCCGCCCCGGCTTCCCGTTGGGGCCAGGCTCGCGATATTCGGTGACGACGCTGGAGACGGGGGTGTGCTCGATCATGTCGGCATAATCGAGCTCGTCCATCGCCGACATGCCGCCATCGGGATGGCGCTGGCCGAGATAGCGCGCGAGCAGCTCGAACTGCTCGTCGGTCGCCCAGGGGCGGCATTCGGTGACGATGAGATCGCTGTTGCGCTTCAAGTCGCGCTTCTGGGTCGAGGACGGCTTGAACTTGCCTGCCACCACCCGCACCGAAACGCAGGCCTGACAATCGAGGCAGGAGGGGCGATAGGCGACCGTCTGGCTGCGGCGGAAACCGATGCGCCCGAGCGCCTCGTTGAGCTGGTCGGCATGCGGCCCCTTCAGCTCGGTGAACACCTTGCGCTCGCTCTTGCCCGGCAGATAGGGGCACGGCGCGGGGCTCGTCACGAAGAAGCGGGGGAAGCGGATCGGTGCCGTCACGGGTGGGGCCTGTCCTTCGTGCGATGAATCGCGAGTGGGAAAGTGTTAAGAAAATCTTATGCCCACACCTTCGCTCCGGTAAAAGTCCCTTAACCATGAAAATGTCGCGAAAACGACTTGGGAGTGCGGGCGGCAGCGGCAAAGCGTGCCCGCAATGGAGCAAACCGGGACACAAGCCCCGGCGCATCTGCTTCAATTGTCGGAGAAATCAGCCGAGTTCGACCAGCTGCACCGAATAGCCGTTGGCGCGCAGGCCCTCGACCAGCCGTTCGACCTGCTCGGCATCGCGCGCCTCGCATTCGATATCGGTGATCAGGCCCTTGGCCGGCAGCGTGGTGAAGATGCGCTGATGATAGATCTCGATGATGTTGACGTTGTGCTCGTCGAACAGGCGCATCACCCGGAACAGCGCGCCGGGGCGATCCTGCAGCGTGATCCTGAGGCGCGCGAGCCGCCCCTGCCGGGCGAGATCGCGCAGCAGCACGTTGGCGAGCAGGCGCGTGTCGATATTGCCGCCGCACAGCGCAAGGCCGATGGTCTTGCCGGCAAAGCGCGCCGGATTGCGCAGCACCGCGGCGAGCCCCGCCGCACCCGCGCCTTCAACCACGGTCTTCTCGATCTGGAGCAGCAGCGCCACGGCCTTCTCGAGCGCGGGCTCGTCGACCAGCAGGATGTCGTCGACCCGCTCGGCGATCACCTTGGCGGTGAAATCGCCCGGCACCTTGACCGCGATGCCTTCCGCGAGGGTATCCCCGCCGCAGGGCAGGTTCGCGCCCTTGATGCGGTCGAACATGCTCGGGAACAGGCCCGCCTGCACGCCGACCACCTCGATCTTCGGATTGATCGCCTTGGCGACCGTCGCCATCCCCGAGATCAGCCCGCCCCCGCCGATGGGCGTGACGATGCAATCGAGATCGGGCTTCACGGCCAGCATCTCGAGCGCCACCGTGCCCGCGCCCGCCGCGACATGCGGATCGTCGAAAGGATGGACGAAGGTGAGACCGAGCTCGCCTTCGAGCTTGCGCGCATGGGCATAGGCCTCGTCGAAGGTCTCGCCTTCGAGCACCACCTTGCCGCCGACGCTTTCGGTCTGCATCACCTTCACCGTCGGCGTGGTGCGCGGCATGACGATGGTGACCGGCACACCGAGGCGGGTGCCGTGATAGCTCAGCCCCTGGCTGTGGTTGCCCGCCGATGCCGCAATCACGCCGCGGCTGCGCTGTTCCTCGGTCAGCAGCAGCAGCGCGTTGAGCGCCCCGCGCTCCTTGTAGGCGGCGGTGAACTGGAGGTTCTCGAACTTCAGCCAGATATCCGCGCCGGTGATCTCCGACAGCGTGATCGAGTGCATCATCGGGGTTTCGACCACCGCGCCCGCGATCCGCGCGGCGGCGGCGCGGACGTCGTCGAGGGTGAGGTCGGCGGGCGACGCGGCGGCGCCCTTGGGGTGCGATGCGGAGGCTTGCTGCAACATGATGCCGCCGCAGTTAGAGCTTCAGGGGCGCGAGGGCAATCGGCAGGCTTACGGATTCGTACGCGCGCACCAAGGCATTGGCGTGCATTGGCAAGCGCGCGGCAAAGCGATAGCACACGCCGCCGATACCTCTGCTCAAGGACCGCCATGCTCCGTTCCGCTTCCGCCGCCATCTCCGCCCTCGCTCTCGTCCTCGCCGCGCCCGCATGGGCCGACACGCTGGTCGACAATGTCGACGGGGTGACGATCGACGCCGAGGGCAAGGTCAGGCGCTTCTCGGGGCTGGTGTTCGACGAGGACGGGACGATCACCGCCGTGCTCGATCGCGCCGACAAGCGCCCACAGACCGATTACCTCGTCGATGGCGGCGGCAAGGTGATGCTGCCGGGGATGATCGATGCGCATGTCCATGTGATGGGGATCGGCTTCGGCGCGCTGACATTGGACCTGTCGGACACGAATTCGCTCGAGGAGGCGCTCGCGAAGATCAAGGCCTTCGCCGCGGAAAACGAGGGCCGCCCATGGATCCTCGGGCGCGGCTGGAATCAGGAGAAGTGGGGCCTCGGGCGCTTCCCCACCGCGGCCGAGCTCGATGCCGTGGTGGCCGACCGGCCGGTGTGGCTCGAACGGGTCGACGGCCACGCCGCCTGGGGCAACACGCTGGCAATCCAGACCGCAGGCGTCACCGCCAAGACCGCCGATCCGGCGGGCGGCAAGATCATTCGCGATGCCAAGGGCAATCCGGCCGGCGTCTTCGTCGACAACGCGGCGCTGCTGGTGCAGAAGGACGTCCCCGCCCCGCGCCCCGAAGACCGCGACCTCGCGCTTGCCAAGGCGCAGGAGGTGCTGCTCGGCTACGGCGTCACCGCGGTCGCCGACATGGGCACGACGCTCGCCGACTGGCACACCTTCCGCCGTGCGGGCGACACCGGACGGCTGATGATGCGCATCATGGCCTATGCCGACAGTATCGACACGCTCGAGACTGTCGCCGGGCCCGAGCCGACCGTGTGGCTGTATGACGACCGGCTGCGGATGGGCGGGATCAAGCTCTATCTGGATGGCGCGCTGGGCTCGCGCGGGGCGGTGCTGAAGGCGCCCTATCACGACGATCCCGGGGCGAAGGGCCTGCCGCTGCTCAGCCCCTCGCAGCTCAGGAACCTGATGAGCCGCGCGGCGATGGACAACTTCCAGACCGCGGTTCACGCCATTGGTGACGCCGCCAATGCCGAGGTGCTGGGCGCGATCGAGGAGCTTTCGGAAAGCTACAAGGGCGACCGGCGCTGGCGGATCGAACATGCGCAGATCGTCGATCCCGCAGACATCGCGCGGCTCGGCCAGCACGGGGTGATCGCCTCGATGCAGCCGCTGCACCAGAACTCCGACCGGTTGATGGCCGAGGCGCGGCTGGGGCCCGATCGGTTGGCGGGGGCCTATCCGTGGCGGAGCGTGCTCAAGGCCGGAGGGCGCCTCGCCTTCGGTTCGGATGCGCCGGTCGAGCCCGCCGACCCCTGGGCCGGAATGGCCGCCGCAATCAGCCGCACCGATGCCAAGGGCGAGCCTTTCGGCGGCTGGTTCCCGCAAGAGGCGGTAAGCCGCGAGCAGGCGCTCGCCGGGTTCACCGCCGACGCTGCCTTTGCGGGCTTCGCCGAGGGGCGCTTCGGCCGCCTCGTCCCGGGCGAACGCGCCGATTTCCTGTTCGTCGACCGCGACCCGCTGTTCGCCTCGCCGGAGGCGCTGCGCGGGACGAAGGTGCTTCAGGTGTGGATCGGCGGGGTGAAGGTGCGGGAGGCGGAGTAACTACTCCGCCGCCGCACGCTCGGCGTTTTCCTCGGCCTCGCGTGCGGCCTTGTCGGCAGCAACGGCCTTCTCCTGCAGGCGCATCAGCACCAGCGAGACCTCGAACAGCAGCCACAAGGGGATCGCCAGCACCAGCTGCGAGCCCGGGTCGGGCGGGGTCACGACCGCGGCGATGATGAAGATGCCGACGATCACGTAGCGCCGGGCGGCGACCATCTGCTCGCGGCTGACGACGCCTGCGCGATGCAGCAGCAGCAGCAGCACCGGCAGCAGGAAGGTCAGCCCGAAGGCGAGGATGAACTGCATCACGAGGCTGAGGTAGTCCCCCGCGCTCGGCAGCGCCTGCACGTCGAGCCCCCCGGTCACCCCGCCGAAGCCGAGGAAGAAGGTGAAGGCGACCGGCATGACAACGAAATAGGCGAGCGATGCGCCCGCGCCGAACAGCACCGGCGTGGCGAAGAGGAAGGGCAGGAAGGCCTTCTTCTCGCGCGCATAAAGCCCCGGGGCGACGAAGGCCCACAGCTGGTTGGCGATCACCGGGAAGCTGACCATGAAGCCGGCGAACAGCGCGACCTTGAGCTCCACGAAGAACACTTCCGGAAGCTTGGTGAAGATCAGCTGGCCCTGTCCTTCCGGGAAGGCGTCCTTCAGCGGCTGGACCAGGATGCCGAGGATCTCGTCGGCGAAATAGAGGCAGACCGCAAAGCCCACCCCCAACGCCAGCAGGGCGCGGATGATCCGGGTGCGCAGCTCGATCAGATGGTCGAGCAGCGGGGCGCGGGTCTCGTCGAGGTCCTTGACCTCAAACATCCTCGTCTCCCGTGTGCGGCCGCGCGGGCAGCATTGGCGGGCGCGGCGTGTCGGGCTCGGGATCGAGCGCCGGGCCGCCGACGGTGACGGTCGCGATCGGCGCGGCCGGCTTGTCGAACAGCGAGGGCTGCGGCGCAGGAGGCGGCGGAGGGATCGGAGCCTCGTCCGCAGGCCCATCCGTGACCGGCGCGGCGACAGGCGGCGCCGTCTCGACCGCCGGTGTCTCGACCGGCGGTGTCTCGACCGGCGGCTTTTCCAGCGGAGGCGGCCCGGTCATCACCGGCGCGCCTGCTTCGGCTGCGGTCAGCGCGGCGGAGCGGCGCATGATTTCCTCGTTCTGCGCCTTCCACTTCTTCTCCATGTCCTCGAGCTCGGCCTCGCGCACCATGGCGTCGATGCCGGAACGGAAATGGGCCGAGACGCGCCGCACCTTGCCGATCCAGCGGCCGGCAGTGCGCATCGCGAGCGGCAGATCCTTGGGCCCGATCACCACCACCGCGACGATCAGGATGACCAGCAGCTCTCCGGCGCCGACATCGAACATGGAATGGGCGCCTCGGCTGCCGTCAGGAGGTCAGGGACGCTGGCTCAGGCGCCGGTGCCGTCGGTCTTCTCGGCCGGGGCGGCGGCCGGGGTCTCGGCCGGGGCGGCGGCCGCGGGCGGCTCGATCCGGGCGGCCTTGGCCGCGGTCTCCTCGGTCTCGTTGAGGCCCTTCTTGAAGCTCGAGATGCCCTTGCCGAAATCGCCCATCATCTCCGAGATGCGGCCGCGTCCGAACAGGACCAGCACGATCAGCAGAACGATGATCCAGTGCCACAGCGAACCAATACCCATTGTCTCAACTCCTGAAATGCGGCGGGGCGTGGGGGATGCCGCAAGGCCGGGGCCAGGCCCCGGCACTCGTTACCCGCCCATTTAGGACCGTTCTGCGGCAATTGCGAGTCAGTCCGCCAGATTCTCGTCGTCCTCGGGCTCGGCCGTGTCGGGGTCATCGTCGGGTTCGAAACGCCCGAGGCGGTCCAGTTCGGCCTCCATCGCCGCGTCGACCGGATCGAGCAGGCCGGCGGCGCGCAATTCGTCGATGCCGGGCAGGTCGCGGCGGCTGGAGAGGCCGAAGTGGTCGAGGAAGTCGGGAGTGGTGGCGTAGATCACCGGGCGCCCCGGCACCTCGCGGCGGCCCGCGGGCTTCACCCACCCCGCCTCCATCAGCACGTCCAATGTGCCCGCGCTCGTCTGCACACCCCGGATCGACTCGATCTCGGCGCGGCTGACCGGCTCGTGATAGGCGATGATCGCGAGCACCTCGGTCGCGGCGCGGCTGAGGCGGCGAACCTGCTCCTTCTCGCGGCGCAGCAAGTGGGCGAGATCGGGCGCGGTCTCGAAATGCCAGCGCCCGCCGCGCTCGACGAGGTGGATGCCGCGATTGCGGTAGCGCGCCTCGAGCAGCCCGAGCGCCTCGCGCACGTCGCCGCTCGCAAGTCCGCCGAGATGCGCGGCGAGCGCCTCCACGCCCATCGGGGTCTCGGCGGCGAACAGTGTCGCTTCCACCGCGCGTTCGAGGGTGCCCGGTTCGTCGCTCATGCGGCGGCATCCTTGAGGCGGCGGATGCGCAAGGGGGCGAAGGCGCCGTCCTGTTCGATCTCGGCCCGCCCCCGCTTGGTGAGTTCGAGCGCGGCGACGAAGCTCGAGGCCAGCGCCGAGCGCTTCAGGGCCGGCGAGGCGTGGGGCGGGAGGAAGTCGCGGATGTCCATCCACTCGAGCGTAACCCCGAGCATCGCCGACACCCGCTCAAGCGCCGAATCGAGCGTCATCACCGGGCGGTTGGCGACGTGATAGATGCGCGGAGCGGTGCGCGCCTTGACCTGACCATAGGCCTGGATGAGGCTGAACAGGTCGGAACGCCACACGGTCTTGCGGTCGGTGCGCAGACCCTCCGGCGCGCCGCGCAGGAACACCTCGCGCCCGATCCGGTCGCGGCCCATCAGCCGCGCGGCCGCCTCGCGCATCGCGCCGAGACGTTGCAGGCGGATCTGGAGGCGCAGCGCGAGCTCCTCCGGCGAGGGGTCCTCCTGCTCGGCCTTGGGCAGCAGCATCGCCGATTTGAGGTAGGCGAGCCAGGCCGCCATCACGAGGTAATCGGCCGCCAGTTCCAGCTTCAGCGCGCCCGCCCGCTCGATGTAATTCAGATACTGATCGACCAGCGCGAGGATCGAGATCTGGCGCAGATCGACCTTCTGCCGCCGCGCGAGATCGAGCAGCAGGTCGAGCGGGCCTTCCCAGCCGTCGAGCTCGAGATAGAGCGCGTCCGTCTCTGGCCGTCCGGCATCGGGGGCGAGCATGAAGGGCGGCTCGGGCGCGTTCATGCGGTGAGCGCCAGCAGGGCGTCGCGCTTGGCGAGGAGTTCGGCGGCCTCTGGCGCAAGGCTCTCGGCGACGCGGGTGCCGGCCAGCGCCCGGTCGAGCCGCGCGGCGGTGGCATCCGACATCGCGGGGAGCGCCGCGCAGATGCCTTCCATGTCGGCCATCTTGGCCCAACAGTTGAGGATGATGTCGCAGCCCGCCGCATGGGCGCGCGCGGCGCGGTGGGGGATCGAACCGCCCAATGCCTCCATGTCGATATCGTCGGTGAGCAGCAGGCCATCGAAGCCGATCGCCCCGCGGATCACGTCGCGGATCACGGTTTCGGAGAGCGTCGCGGGGTTCTCGGCGTCCCAGGCGGTGAAGACGAGGTGGCCCGTCATGCCGACAGCCGCGTGGTTCAAGGTGCGGAACGGGGCGAGGTCGTCTTCCAGTTCCTCGGCCGAGGCGGTGACCGTCGGGAGCGCCTTGTGGGTGTCGACATCGGTGCGGCCGTGGCCCGGCATGTGCTTGATGCAGCCCGCAACCCCTCCCGCCGCGAGGCCTTCGAGGGTCGCCCTCCCGAGCGCCGCCACCTGCATCGGGTCGCTCCCCAAGGCACGGTCGCCGATCACGTCGTGGGCGCCGGGCAGGCGCAGATCGAGCGGGGGATGGTAATCGACCGTGATGCCCATATACGACAGCTCGAGCGCCATCGCCGTGGCATTGGCGCGGGCCGCCTCGATCGCGCTGGCGGGGGCAATTTCGTAAAGCTTTGCAAAGGCTTGTGCTGCCGGATAGCCCGCCCAATGCGGCGGGCGCAGCCGCGCGACACGGCCGCCTTCCTGATCGATCGAGACCAGCAGGCGGTCGCGCCCGTGGATGCTCCTGAGATCGTCGGTCAGCGCGCGCAGCTGCTCCGGGTCGATGATGTTGCGGCCGAACAGGATGTAGCCCGCAGGGTCGCAGTCGCGGAAGAAGGCGCGCTCGTCCGCAGTCAGCTGCGGGCCCAAAATGCCGAAGATCGCCGGAGTCATAAGACCCTCAGGGTCGCATTGTGGCCGGGGTCTCGCAAGGGTCCGGCAGTGTCAATGACGGGGAAAACGCCTCGCAATGCCCCGTCATCGCCCCTGCAATAACCCGGCAATGACACGGCAATGACCCGCCAACGGCCTCGCGACCAGACGACGCGATCACTTGACCTGGCAATCGACCCCGTCGGCCTTCAAGGCGCGGCACAGGCTGTCGGCCTCGGCGCGGGTACCGACCACGGCCTGCAGGCGGTAGACGGTGCCGATGTCGACCTTGCCCTCGACCACGCGGTACTTGATGCCCTTCAGCGCTTCGGTGCGGCGCTGGGCGTCGCTCCAGCCCTGCTCGGCGCGGGCGCGGGTGCCGTAGGCGGCGAGCTGGACGCCGACGCCGCCGGTCGCGGGGGCCTGCCCGGCGGCGGGCGCG
>OFDN01001457.1_pt1 | contig 15320 bp, 12 predicted proteins | sample 1520971 | NCBI WGS metagenome assembly OFDN01 (sample SAMEA94257418, study PRJEB24077) | hot springs metagenome | biome: Aquatic biome; feature: Geographical feature; material: Water | place: India | collected 2012-06-12 | depth 5 m
GCCGACCTCCGACGAAGACGAGGCCGAAGCCGGAGACGGCCTCCTCCGGCATCGGCTTGCTGAACAGGTAACCCTGCATCGAGCGGCAGCCGGCCGAGCGCAGCAGCAGCATCTGGTCGAAGGTCTCGACCCCCTCGACGACGCAGTGGAGCCCGAGATTGCGGCTCATATCGACGATCGAGCGGATGATGCTGAGCGAGGTCGCGTCGTCGCCGAGCGAGATGACGAAGCTGCGGTCGATCTTCAGCCGATCGAGCGGCAGCCGGTGGACGTAGCTGAAGCTCGAATAGCCGGTGCCGAAATCGTCCAGCGCGATGCCGATGCCCAACTCCTTCAGCGTGGCGAGCGAGCAATGGGCCTCGACGAGATCGCGCATCAATCCGGTCTCGGTCACCTCGAAGACGATGCGGCCCGGGTCGAGGCCGCTCGCAACGACGAGTTCGGCGAGCCGGGCGACGCTCGCGGGCGAGGCGATGTCCTGCGCCGACAGGTTGAAGGAGAGCCGGACATCCTCCGGCCAGGTCCGCAGCGCCGCCAGCGCCTTGCCGAACAAGATCGGGGTCAGGTCACGGATCAGACCGGTCTGCTCGGCCACGAGGATGAATTCGGCCGGCGAGACGCGGCCGATGACCGGGCTGTTCCAGCGTGCCAGCGCCTCGTAGGCCTCGATCCGGTGGTCGACGGTATCAATGATCGGCTGATAGTGCAGGTCGAACTCCGCCGCGAGGTCGGCCCGGCGCAGGGCCTGCTCGATCATCGCGATGTCGCGCAGCCGCTCCTCGTGTTCCGGCGCGAACGAGACGGCGGTGCCGCGTTGATGGATCTTGGCGTGGTAGAGCGCGAAATCCGCTCGCTCCAGGAGCATCTCCGGTGACGTGGCGGCATCCGGATAGCGCGCGAAGCCGATCGAAGCGCCGATCTGGGCCGTCCCCTCGCGCAGGGGAAAGGGTCTCGCCAAACCGCCGCAGATGCGTCGCCCGATCTGGGCGAGGTCGGCCCCGCCGCGGGCGTCGATGCTGTCGTCGCCGTCACGGCCCTCGATCACGTCCTTGCACTCGGTCCCCAGCAGCGTGTCGGCGGCGGCCGTGCCGGTGATCTGCGTAAACTCGACGACCGTGAACTGCGCCATCTGCGGCGTCGCCGTCATCCCGTCGCTGATCTCGTAGCGCAGCGTCACCGGGCCGAACTGGCCCGGCGTCGGCGTGAACAGCCAGCCTTCGGCGACGCGGGTGAGCTCGCCGCCGCTGACGCGCAGATTGCTGACGCTCAGCGCATCGGCGTCGGCGTCGCTGGCCCCGGCCAGCAGCGCGGCCAGCGTCAGCAGCAGCGTCTGGCAGCCGGCGATGTCGTGGAGATAGACCGGCCCGGCGACGCGGGGCGCGCGGTTGGGCCGGGGATCGACCGGGTTCTCGCCGCCCGGCCCCTCGTCATCCTCGCCCTCCTCCTCGCCGTCCCCGGCATCCGGGCCGATCGGCGCGACGACGATGACGGGATTGAACGGAGCGCTCACGCTCGGCGGTTGGTGTCGTGGACCACCCAGACCAGCGCCGCGTCGTCGACGATCTGAGCATGGGCCTTGGCCAGCAACTCATCCTGCTTGGCGACGTCGAACGTCTTCATCGCCTCGTCGAGCAGTCCGTCTACAACAGGGCTGGCATAGGTTCCCCAGTTCACGCCGACGGGCGCGACCTGGTTGGAATGGAAGAACCGGATGATGGCGTAGAGCGGATCGGATGTGACATAGGCGATGTTGTTGGATGAGACATCGGCGTTCATCTCGTCCTTCGCGCCCTTGCGCCAACGCGTATAGAGCACTTCGAGCTCGACGACCTTGAACTCCAGCTCGATCCCGACATCCTTCAGATTTTGCTGGATGAACTCGTTCATCGGCAGCGACTGCATCTGGCCGGTGCCGCCCTGGGCGATCACGAAGGTGGCCTTGAGCGGCTTCTGCGGCGTGTAGCCCGCCTCCGCCAGCAGCTTGCGCGCCGCGTCCGGATCATACTTGATCGCGAAATTCGGCTTGCCGAACCAGGGGCTGGTCGGATCGACCTGCCCGGACGCCGGCCGGGCCAGACCGTTGAGCAGCTCGACGATGCCGTTGCGATCGATGGCCAGGTTCAGCGCCTTGCGCAGCCGATGATCGGTCCAGGGCGAGCCGGGCGCGACGCTCAGATGATAGTTCCAGACGTGCGGCGTGACGTTTTCGACGATTTTCATCCCGGCCTGCTTGAGCCGCGGAACCGTGTCGGGCGCTGGAGTCTCGATCAGGTCGACCTGCCCGGCGATCAGCGCATTGGTACGCGCCAGCACGTCCGGCATCGGGATCAGAACCAGCCGGTCGACCTTTGCGAGTCGGCTCTTGTTCCAATAGTCCGGGTTCTTGACCAGTTCCGCCCGTTCGCGCTGGACCAGCTTGTCGAGCTTGAACGGACCGGTTCCAGAGGGCTGCAGCGCGAACTTGTCCCAGTCCTTGCCGAGCTTTTCATACTGCGCCGGGCTCGACACCAGGAACCACAGCATCTGGTAGGGAAAGAAGGAGTCGACCGCTTTGGTGGTGATCTCGACGGTTTTCTGATCCACGGCGCGATAGCTCGCCACCGAGGGCAGACGCGGCTTGACCTGCGCAGCCTGGCGCCGATCGAAATGGAGCGCCTTCTCGTCCAGAACCTTGTCGAGGTTCCAGATGACGGCGGCGGCGTCGAGCACGCTGCCATCGTGGAACTTCACGCCATCGCGCAGGGTGAACAGCCATTTGCGCGGGTCGGACGGGTCGACCTTCCAGTCGCTCGCCAATCCCGGCACGAGCTTGCCAGGGCGGTCGGAGATGTTCATTTCCCACGCCACCAGCGGGTCGTAGAGCGTGTAGCCAGTGAACTTGTAGGCGCCTGCGCCGCGGTCGGGCTGGCCCGAGGTCAACGGGATGTCGGACAGCGAAATCCCGTAGCGAACGACGGATTCCGCCTGCGCCATCGCAGGCAAGGCAAGGGCCAGGGCGGCCGATAGCAGGAAGCGTATGAGCATGCAGCACCTCTGAAGACGGAAATGGCGAAGAGGTCAGCAAGCCGCGTGCCATCGGAGCCAGCCGGCTCACCATCTAACGAAACGGTGAAGCGGGCGTCGGCGCGACCGGACAAAAATCCGCCGAGCCCCGGTTATCGCGCACCCCCAGGAACGAGTGCCCGGCAATGGGCGTTGCAGCGCCATGGCCACGCTACGCTCGCAGAACATGAATCCCGTCGAGGTTCTCGCCCGCATCGGTTATGCGGCGCGTGGGCTGGTGTACACGCTCGTCGGGTGGCTCGCTGTTTTGGCGGCGCTTGGCCGCTCTGTCCGCGCGCCCGACAGTAAGACGGCGCTGTCTGCCATCCTGACACAGCCTTTCGGCGCGGTGCTGCTTGGCTTGGTCGCGGCTGGCCTCGTCTGCTTTGCCATCTGGCGCAGCGCGCAAGCTGCCTTCGATGCGGATCGTCTTGGCACGACAGCCAAAGGCCTGATCCGCAGAGCTGGCTTTGCCGTCAGCGCGATCATCAATGTCGGTCTCGCACTCTCAGCCGTACAGATGATCATGCGGACGTCTGCCGCAGGAGGCGGGGACAGCGCAGCCCGCGACTGGACCGCCTATTTGCTGTCCTTCCCCTTCGGGCAAATCTTGGTTGGCGTCGTCGGCGCTGTTGTCTTCGGCGCAGGGGGAGCGAACGCCTGGAAAAGCTATAAGGGCCGCGTCACAGATCGCATCTCCGCCGACGGAAAGGTGGAACCCTGGCTGGTCAAGCTAGGACGGGCCGGCTACCTCGCCCGTGGCCTCGTATTCGTGCTCATCGGCGGCTTTTTCATCAGCGCGGCTTACCAGGCCAGCGCCAGCGAGGTTCGGGGCCTGGCGGGTGCGCTTCGCGCATTGCAGGAGCAGCCCTATGGCTGGGCCTTGCTGCTTGTGACCGCGCTCGGCCTGTTTGCGTTCGGCGCCTTTCAAATCGCTCTTGCGCGATACCGCCGGATAAATCCCCCGAGCGTTGCCGCCGCAATTTAGCTTCGGATCGAGTTCGCCGCGCCGAGTCCTGTCGTGGATCAGGCAGGCGGCCGCTGGATATTTTCATCCGGGGCGACCCCTTGCGTCTCAGATGACGGGGGTCATCGCCTGCAGAGTTACATCTCGGGCCGGCGGCCGGAAAACACAGGCGGGCGTTTCTCCAGAAAGGCGTCCATGCCTTCCCTGAAATCCTCGCTCATATAGCAAAGGAGGATCAATCGATCGCCTTCACTGCGCGGGACCGCCGGCCGAAGGTGACGCAGCGCCTGCTTGGTGGCCTGGAGGGTGAGCGGCGCGTGCTTCGCCACCATCCGTGCCAGCTCCTGCGCCCGCGCCATCATTGCTTCTGGGGTTGCGACCACCTCGCTGACCAGCCCGATCGTCATTCCCTCTTGAGCCTCGATCAGACGAGAGGTGAAAATCAACTCCTTCAACCGCGCTGTCCCGACCAGTTCGGCAAAACGCGCATAGTTCGACATCGACAGACAATTTCCGAGCGTCCGGGCGATCGGAAATCCGAACTTGGCATTGCTGGCGGCGATGCGCAGATCGCAACAGGCGGCGATCGCCGCCCCGCCGCCGGTGCAGGCCCCGGCAATCGCCGCGATGGTCGGCGCCCGACAGGTTTCGAGCGCGCTCAACACCCGATCGATCCGAGCTTCGTACCCAAGCGCATCGTCGGGTGTCTGGAAGTCACGAAATTGCGCGATGTCGGTGCCGGCGGCGAAAGCACGGCCGCCGGCGCCAGTGAGGATCACGGCTCGGATGCCTGGGTCGGCATTGACGGTTTCACAAATCTCGATCAGCCGCTCATACATCGCGAAGGTAAAAGCGTTGCGGGCATCGGGCCGGTTAAAGGTAACCGTCGCGATGCCGTCCACCAGCTCATACAGGATGGTTGGCGCAACCCCGTCGGTCGAGCTGCCGGTTTCGGACATGGTCGCATCTCCTGCCATCAGCGGCCCTTGAATACGGGCTTTCGTTTTTCAGCGAAGGCGCGCCGTCCTTCCGCATAATCCTCGCTCGCGAAGCAAGCCTTGACCAGGCGGTCGCATAGGGCGAGATCGCGGTCCGCTTCGTCCTTCAGCGCTTCGTTGACGATCTGCTTGATCGCGGTGACCGTCAGCGGTGCGTTGCCGGCGATGGTGCGGGCGTACTCAGTGACGTAGGCTTCGAGTTCGGCCTGCGGCAGGATCCGATTGGCCAGTCCCATCGCAAGCGCCTCATCGGCGTTGAACTGGCGGGCGGTAAAGAAAATCTCTTTGGCGAAGGAAGGCCGCACGACCTCCATCAACCGCCTGATCCGGGCGTAGCCGTAGCCAAGTCCCAACTTGGCGGCGGGAATGGCAAATTTGGCGGTCTCGCTGCAAAGCCTGAGGTCGCAGCAGATGGCGAGGTTGGCGCCGCCGCCGATGCAGTAGCCTTGAATCATCGCAATGGTTGGCTTCTCCATGGCGCGCAGCGCGCTATAGGTTCCCTCCGTCGCCTCCTCATAGCGCTGCACCGCCGCTTCTTGAGCGCGCTCATCGTCGAATTTCGAGATATCTGCGCCCGACACAAAGGCCTTTTCGCCCGCACCGCGCACCACCACGACGCGCACCTCCGGGTCGGCGCGGAAATCGGCGATGATTGCGATCGCCGCCTCCCACATCTCCAGCGAGACCGCGTTATGCCGCTCGGGATTGTTGAAGATCAGCCAGCCAATGCCATCGGCCTTGCGTGCTATCATTTTGTCGGTGGTCATCGCGAAAATCCTAGCTGTGGCTGGCGAACGTTCAGATCGTTCCATTACGCCGAAAGCCCGCGATTTCGGCCGGCGAAAAGCCGATTTCGTCGAGGATTTCGTCGGAGTGCTCGCCGAGTTCAGGAGGCGGGGTGCGGATTGCGCTCGGCGTGTCGCTCAGCAGGACCGGCTGCGCGACCAACGTTATGTCGCGCTCAAGAGCCGGCGAATGGATGCTTTGCGCTATGCCGAGATGCTGGACCTGGGGGTCGGCGAAGACCTGATCGATGCTGTTGATCGGGCCGCACGGCACGCCGACCTGGCTGAAGCGTTCGATCCAGTAAGAACCGGGCTGCTCCCGCAGGATCATGTTGATCTCCGCCCCCAGCGCATCGCGATTGCGCGAGCGCAGCGCCGCGCTGGCATAGTCGGCATGAGCGATGAGGTCGGGGCGATCGACGGAGCGGCAGAAGCGCTCCCAGATTGCTTGGCCGGTGACGGCGATGTTGATGTGACCGTCCGATGTCTGGAACACGCCGGTCGGAATACTGGTCGGGTGATTGTTGCCGGCCTGCTTGGGCACCTCTTGGTCGATCAGCCAGCGCGTCGCCTGGAAATCCAGCATGGCGATCTGAGCCTGCAGCAACGAGGTCTGGACCCACTGGCCTTTTCCGGTCTCCTCGCGCGCCAGCAGAGCGGCCATCACGCCGAGGGCGCAGTACAGGCCGGCAGTCAGATCCGCGACCGGGATGCCGACCCGCACCGGGCCCTGCCCTGGCAGACCCGTGATCGACATGAGCCCGCCGAGCCCCTGCGCGATCTGATCGAACCCGGGCCGAGAGGCATAGGGGCCATCCTGTCCAAAACCCGAGATGCTCGCATAGACGAGCCTGGGATTGATCTCATGCAGCTGCGCGAAGCCGATGCCGAGCCGGTCTTTGACGTCCGGCCGGTAGTTCTCGACCAGCACATCGGCTGTGGCGACGAGCCGGTGCAGGATGGCCCTCCCCTCTTCCGATTTGAGGTTGAGCGTGAGGCTTCGCTTGTTGCGATGGAGATTCTGAAAATCCGAGCCGTGACGCGGTCCGCCGGGCCCTTCGCCAGTCTCCAATGCCTTCGGCGTCTCGATTTTGATGACGTTCGCGCCCCAATCCGCGAGTTGGCGCACGGCAGTGGGTCCCGACCGCACGCGAGTCAGGTCCAGAACGGTAAAGCGGGACAGGGCCCGGGACGCGGGTGCGAAAGGCATCGACCTCCTCCTTTCGACCAACCTGAACACCCAAGTGCAAACTGTCAACGATTACGCGGCAACTGTTGACAGTTGCCGGATGCGGGTCAACGATGTCGGCATGTCCGATGTGATGTCTGCCATTGCTCAGCGCCGCACACAGACCCTGACCGGGATCGTTCAGGCCGAGATTGAGCGCATGATCCTCGCCGGCGACCTTGTCGCCGGTGAACGCATCAACGAGCAGGCGCTGGCGAGCCGGCTAGGCGTCAGCCGCGGCCCGATCCGCGAGGCGACGCGGGGCCTGGTCCGAAGCGGCCTGCTCAACTCCGTGGTGAATCTCGGCGTGTTTGTCCGCCAGATACCGGACGATGAGGCGAGCGAGATCTATGACGTCCGCGCTGTCGTGTTCGGCTTCGTCTGCCAACGCCTGGCATCTCGGGTTACGCCTGCGCAGCTTGAAGCGCTCTGGGCGCTCGTCGCAGAGATGGACGACGCGATCGGGCGCGAGGATGGGGCGGGCTATTACCGGCTGAACCTCGCTTTCCATGATGCCTTGCTGGATTTTGCCGCCCATGGCCGCGCCAGGCAGACCTATGAGGCGCTGATCAAGGAAACCCACCTCCTCCGGCAAAGCGCGCTCGGCGCGGCTGCCAGGATGCGCGAGTCCAACGCGGAACATCGCGAAATCATCGCCGCCATAGCGGCGGGCGATGGCGAGACGGCAAGGCTGGTGGCGGAACGACATGCCCATGGCGGCAAGCGGCGCTGGCTCGATTCACGCACGGAATCCCTGCGGCAGGATTCGGAGGGTCGCAACTCAGCCTAAATCGAAACTGGGAACGAGCCGAAACAAGGCCGCCCTGACACCGGAGGAGGAAACACCATGATGTCACGTCAGAGGACCATCCGCTTCGTTTCGCGAGGCGGATTTGCAACGAGCCTCGGTTCATTGGGCTTGGGTTTCGGCCTCGCCTTGTTGGCTGGCGCGGCGCAGGCGCAAGAGAAATTCCCAGCCAAGCCGATCGAGGTCGTGACCCATGCCGGCGTCGGCGGCGGCACCGATCTGACCGCCCGGATGATGATGGTTCAGGCCCCTGCCGCATTCGGCACGGAACTCGTCGTCGCCAACAAGACCGGCGGAAGCGGGTCGGCCTCGCTCGCTTACGCAAATTCGCGCGAGAAAGATGGCCATACCATCATGCTGATCACGCAAACCCACCTGCTCACGCTGCTGCAGGACAAGGGCGGCGCGGTGAAGACTGGCGATCTCATAGGCGTCGCGCGCGCCACCGAAGACCCTCAGGTTCTGATGGTCGGCGCAAAGAGCCCCTATAAGACCGCGCAGGAGTTCATCGAAGCCGCCAAGTCCAAGCCGATGAAGTTCGGCACGACGCAGCTCGGTAGCGTCGATCACATCGCGGTCGCCGGTTTCGCGGCCAAAGCAGGGCTCGCCAAGCCGGTCGTCGTACCTTTCCGTGGCGGGGGTGACATTGTCGTCAACCTGGTGGGCGGCAATCTCGATGGCGCGCTCCTGAATTATGCTGAGGCGGAATCGCAGATCAAAGCGAATGAAGTCCGAGCTTTGCTCGTCTTCGCGCCAACCAAGATGGACTCGCTGCCGCAAACGCCCACTGCAACCGAGATCGGCATACCCGCCGTGTACTCGACCACCCGCGGCTTCGCGGTGTTGAAGGGCACGCCCGAGGACCGGATCAAGGTGCTGGAAGCGGGCTTGCTCAAGGCGATGCAGGGCAAACTGTATCAAGACTATCTGAAAAGCTCGGGCCAATCCGGTGGCAGCGTCGTCGGGCGCGCAGAGTGGCAGGCGCAGATCGACGATTTCCTCAAAACCGGGAAGGAAGCGCTGGCCTCGCTCGGCATCGCGAAATGAGCATGCCAGACACGCAGAACCCGGATGCGTCTGTCAGTGCGCATCCGGTCGGCTCGGATGCGTCAGCATCAACTGCGACCGGGCCTCGGCCCCGTCGCAGCTCCGATGTGGTGACGGGCCTTACGATTGTGGCTCTGGCGCTGCTCGTGTGGGCCGGCACGACGACGTTTGATGACGTTCCCATCGCGCTGACGCAGGGCACGGGACCGGCAGCCTTCCCCCGGCTCGTGCTCGGCGTGATCATCGGGCTCGCCCTGTTGCTGGCTTGGACCGCGTCTGGTCGCGAGCCCCTGGAATGCGAGGCGGTGCATCCCATGGTCTACGCCACGCTGGCCGCCATCGGATTGGTGGCCGGCGCGCTGCTCCTCTTCGGCATCCATGGCGTCGTTCTCGCCTCCTGTGTCGGCATCGGATGGCTCTGGGGAGAACGCAGACTGATGCTGCTCGCGACAATTGCGGTCGGCATCTCCCTGGCGATCCATTTTGCCTTCGTCCGCGGCTTCGGCGTCGGCCTGCCGCGGGGCGTCCTGCAGGGCTGGCTCAGCTGACGGCTCACGCAACATTGGCGCTCGCGCCTTTCACATACCGGCACACGAGGGTTATCGATGGACGGCTTCCTGACCGGCATGGCGATCCTGGCCGATCCGTATATGGTCGGAATCATTCTTGCGGGAACCGTTCTCGGGGTGATTGTCGGCGCGTTGCCCGGCCTCAGCGGCAGCACGACGGCGGCGCTGCTCTTGCCCATCACGATCACCATGTCGCCCACGGCGGGCATCGCCTTTCTCGGGGCGATCTACTGCGCCGCAAATTTCGGCGGCTCGATCACCGCTATCCTCATCAACACGCCCGGCGACCCCTCGGCCTCGGCCACTGCATTTGACGGCTATCCGATGGCGCGACGGGGCGAGGCCGGGCGCGCGCTCGGCATGTCGACCATCGCCAGTGCGATTGGCGGTATTTTCAGCGTCTTCGTCTTGATCGTTGCAGCGCCTCTGCTGGCGAAGGCGGCCTACAGCTTCGGCCCGCCGGAATATTTCGCACTCGCGATTTTCGGCCTGTCGATGCTGGCGGCTGTCGGCGGCACCAATGGCATCCGCAACCTGATCACGGGAGCGTTCGGCGTCTTGCTGGCGACCATCGGGCTCGATCTGATGACGGGCGTCGACCGCTTCACTTTCGGCGTGCCGGAACTGACCGAGGGGCTTGGGCTGGTGCCGGTGCTGACCGGCCTGTTCGCGATCAGCGAGCTGCTCGTGCAAGCTGGTCGTCTTCACATCATCCCCGAACGCCTTGGCATCAGCGCGATGAAACTGCCCTCGATGGCCGATTATCGCAAATGCGCGAAAGCCATCGGCCTGTCGAGCGTGCTGGGCACATTCATCGGAATCCTGCCGGCGTTGGGAGCGACGACGGCGGCGTTGATCTCGTACAACGAGACCAGGCGCTGGTCGAAATACAAGGATGAATTCGGCAAGGGCTCGATCGAGGGCATCGCCGGACCGGAGGCCGCAAATAACGCTGCCGTCGGGGGCAGCATGGTCCCGACGCTCGCCCTCGGCATCCCCGGCAGCGCTACAACCGCGATCATCCTGGCCGGCCTGATCGTGCAAGGCGTGCGACCCGGTCCGCATTTGTTCAACGAGCAGCCGGCCTTGCTGTACGCGGTTTTCGCCTCGATGCTCGCCTCGAACCTCATGTATGTCGTGCTGGGCCTGTTCGGCGCCAAACTCTTCGCCCGGATCACGTTGATCCCCGATGCGTTGCTCTGGCCCGCAGTCCTCGTCTTTGCGATCATCGGCGCCTATGGCCCGAACCAGTCGCTGGTCGACGTCTGGGTGATGCTCGGTTTTGGCGTGATCGGCTATGTCATGCGCCGCTATGGATTTTCGCCTGCGCCGCTTGTCATGGGGCTCGTACTCGGCACGATGATCGAGGAAACGCTCAAGCAGTCTCTGCTCATCTTCGATCACAATTGGCTGATGTTTTTCACCCGGCCGATCGTCGTCGCATTATTCGCCGTAACGCTGCTGAGCATATCCGCGCCTTGGCTTGCACGCGTTGCGGTCGGAGCATTTCGGCGCTCGGCGCAGCTGCGCTCGTCGGCGAAGTGACTTCTGAGCGCCATCCCGTCACCAGTCCGGCCGCGTCGACGAATGACGCCGTCCCGTTCGCGCCTCGCGCGCAGAGTCGGGCGAGGTCTCGGCGACGCGCGCCAGGCGCTCGCGCGCAGGCTCGTCGACCCATTCCGTGATGTGAGTGGTGGGGCTGGCTGACGACGCAGTCGGCGGCGAACCGGTCTGGTCAAATTCTGGGCGGAACCCGAGTGTGATTTCGCTGTTCTGAGGGAAATCTGCAGGGAAAATCGGAGCTGAGGGGCGAGCTTCCAGCGGCCGCCTAGGCTGAGCGGCTGGTTAGGCAGGGACACTCCCTTTGTCAAAAACCTAAATTCTATCAGATGCTTGCAGCCCATTCTGCGATAGTGTAAGTGTGATTCTGTCTAGCGGCAGATTCCTTCGGGAGCAATCGCGGACAGCCCTCGACCCATCTGGGTCGGACCAGCGCGGATCGCGGTGAACGTTGCCGGGATTCCTCGGTGCGTGGGCTGCCCTCATGCTCCGAAGGATCAGTGTTATGAGCGAAAATCTCTCTCGTAAGCTCCACATCTCCCCGAAAGACAACCATTCGAAACCGCCGCCGCGTCCGCGCGTAGCCAAGAGCACAGGGTCGAATAAAACGGCCGAGGCTCTCTTCCGCGACCTTAGGCTGGAGGTCGAGCAGGTCTCGATTGCTGGCCTCAAGCTGTATAGCCGCGCCCTGCGCGAACACACGCCCGAATACATCGACGAGCTGAAGAACTCGATCCTGGTCTTTGGCGTGGTGCAGCCGCTCGTGATCGATAGGGAAGGCGAGGTCATCGGCGGTAGCGGTCTGTTCAAGGCGGCCCGCGCGCTGGGCTACACGACCGTACCCGCCGTCCGGATCGGCCACCTCGATGCGGTGGAAAAACGCATCTTGCGCCTTGCCCTCGGAAAACTCGGAGAGAAATCCGGCTGGGACAAAAAGCAACTCGGTTTGGAGTTCGGCGAGATCCTCGAGATCGAGAGCAAGCTTGAGCTCGATCTGGGGCTCGCGATCACTGGCTTTGGTTTTCCCGAAATCGATCAGCTGACTCAGGCCTCCTTGGGGGAACGTGAAGAGGAGGCGGACAATGCCTTGCCCGACGACGCCCCCGGCACGCCGGTCAGCCAGCTTGGCGATGTTTGGCTGCTCGGTGAGCATCGCCTGATCTGCGGCGATGCGCGCGATGAGGCAACCTACGCAGCCCTGCTGGGCGACAATCGCGCGGCGATGGGTATCCATGACGCGCCGTTCGATGTGCCGATTTCGGGCCATGTCGCCAAGCCCGGTAAGCACCGTGAGTTCGTGATGGGCTCCGGTGAACTGGGAGCCAACTTCATCCCGTTCCTGACCGCCTTCCTGACCGCGAGCACGGCCTTCCTCGTGCCGGGCGGATACCAGTATTGCTTCATGGACTGGCGCCACATCGGCGAAATGCTCGCTGCTGGAAAAGCGGTTGGCCTGGAGTTGAAAAACCTCTGCGTCTGGAACAAGGGCTCCGGCGCGATGGGTTCGCTCTACCGTTCCCAGCACGAACTTGTATTCGTATTCAAGGAGCCGCGGCAGTCGGGCGTCAACAATGTGCAGCTCGGTCGGTTCGGCCGAAACCGCACGAATGTCTGGGACTATCCGGGGGCAGCGAGCCTGCGCCAGGAGCTTAAGCTGCATCCGACGCCGAAGAACGTCGCAATGATCGCTGAGGCCGTACGGGATGTCACGCATCGCAATGACATTGTCCTTGATAGCTTCTCCGGCTCTGGCACGACGATTATCGCTTGCGCCAAGGTCGGGCGCCGCGCCTACGCGAGCGAACTCGATCCGCACTATGTCGATGTCGGCGTTCGCCGCTGGGAGACATGGTCCGGCGATTACGCTCGCCACGCCACGACCGGCTCGACCTTCGCCGAGATGGCCGAGCTCCGTCGGCGTCAGGTCGTGACCGAGACCCTGGAAGCCCAGCCGAGCTTCAAGGTGCGGCAGCGGTCGCGGCGGGTTGCGTGAGGTGACGTGCCATGACCCGCAAGACCCCCAAGACGCCCGCGACCGACTATGAGGTCGGTCGCGGCAAGCCCCCGAAGGCCTCCCGCTTCAAGCCTGGGCAGTCCGGCAATCCCGGCGGACGCAAAAAAGGCAGCCTGAACTTCAAGACGATGCTCCTCGAAGTGCTCGAAGCCGAAATGGAAATCACTGAAAAGGGCCGCGGACGGAGAATACCCACAGTCCAAGCTCTCATGCTCAGCCAGGTGCAGGAAGGCTTGCGGGGGAAGTTGCGCGCCATCGATAGCATGCTCGATCGTTATGAGCGCTATGCTGACGTCGATGCCGACCAGGACGATGAACTGCCGGAAGACGATGAGGCGCTGTTGCAGCGTGTTCTCGCCGACCACGCCCGCCAGAAGACGCCGGCTGCTTCAAAATCCGTGATCCCGCTGCAGCAAGCAGATGATGACGACGCTGAGGAGCACGATCATGGCTGATCGCGCTCGCATTCTGCGGATGTTCCTGCGCCAGAATCTGTCAGTGTTCAGCCAGAAGGTCTTTGGCACTCTTGAGCCGGGCACCCCCTACCTACATAACTGGCACATCGATCACCTGTGCTGGCAGCTGATGCGGGTCGCACGTGGCGAGGTTCGCCGCCTCATCATTAACGTCCCGCCGCGGTCAATGAAATCCATCACCGTGTCGGTCGGCTTCACAGCTTGGGTAATGGGCTTGGATCCGACCAAACGCATCATCTGCGTCTCCTATGCCGATGATCTCGCCCGTAAGCTCTCGGTCGACACACGCACGGTGCTCGATAGCCCGTGGTACAGGGCCCTTTTTCCCAAGCTCCAACTCGCATCCAGACGTCCGCGCAACATGGAACTGATCACAACGGAGCAGGGCTATCGTTTTGCAGCCGGTATCAACGGCGCAATCCTCGGCCGCGGGGCGGATCTCATTGTCGTCGACGATCCGATCAAAGCAACGGATGCTTTGTCGGAGAAGGAGCGACGGCGGGTAAACGAGGCTTTTGACAACACCCTCCAGACCCGCCTGAATGACAAACGAACCGGCGCGATTGTGATCATCATGCAGCGCCTACACGAAGACGACCTCGTTGGGCATGTCGTCGGCCGGGAAGATTGGGAGGTTGTCTCGATCCCAGCGATCGAGACCGATGCCAGAACCTATCAGCTCACCGATAGGCCGGGGCATGTTTATGTCCGCCAGCCCGGTGAGGTTCTTCATGAAGCGCGCGAGCCGATGGCCGTTCTGGAGCAAATGCGGCGCGCGCAAGGGTCGCTCACCTTCTCCGCTCAGTATCAGCAAGCGCCCATCCCCCCTGAAGGGAACATTGTCAAGCGCGAATGGCTGCGCTCGTATTGTGAAACACCCGAATACTTTGACTTCATTATCGCCAGTTGGGACACCGCATCGACACTGTCGGAAAGCGCGGATTACTCCGTCGGCACCGTCTGGGGCGCAAAGGGGCTCGACTTCTACCTGCTTGATTTGGTGCGCGAGCATCTTGAAGTGCCAGAGCTAAAGCGGGAGATCGCCCGCCTGTCCAAGCTTTGGAAAGCGGACCAGACGGTTATCGAAGATACCGACATCGGCCGCGCGATCACGCAGGACTTTCGCCGGTCAGGCGAGTGGCGCGCCATACTGCGTAAGCCACGTTACGACAAGCAGACGCGGTTCATGATGCAGTCGGCACGCTTCGAGTCGGGCCAAGTGCATGTTCCGCAGGAGGCGCCATGGCTTGCCGGCTGGATCAACGAACTCCTCGCCTTTCCAAATGGGCGCCACGACGATCAAGTCGATTCCACTAGCCAAGCTCTCAGCTATCTCACCGCGCGAACACACACTCCACATGCGGCGCAGACGCCGCGAGAACGCCCGCAGCATATCCGCAGACCCGCAGGATACGCGCGCTCTATGAGACCCTAATCGGAAGCGAGTGGATCAAAAATTCATGCGTCGAATGGAATTTCGTCACGCTTTTTTGGTGAGCCAATCAACTAACCCGTCGCGCAGCAAACGCGGTGGGAGATCACATGGCTTAGATACCTGATGGTTGTTACTGGATTTTCCGATTGCTTCAGTGGTTAGTTCGTAATGAGGCAAGGTGAATCGCGCAATAGCAATGCAGACTCCTGGCGCAAAGCCGACGAATGCGCCATCCTCTTCGAGCATGGATCGAGTGAACGCGCTCATCATGATCAGAATGTCGCTGACGCATTCCCGAGGCAGTCGACTAGTCAATCAAATTTTTTTGTCTGGTTGATTTAGGCAGTTCCGTCTGGAACTGTCTAGACTGGGTAGATATATCAAAGACTGC
>OFDN01001459.1_pt1 | contig 15319 bp, 11 predicted proteins | sample 1520971 | NCBI WGS metagenome assembly OFDN01 (sample SAMEA94257418, study PRJEB24077) | hot springs metagenome | biome: Aquatic biome; feature: Geographical feature; material: Water | place: India | collected 2012-06-12 | depth 5 m
AAACTACTTAGAAAATTTTTAAAAAAAATTTCATCAAAATTGAAATTATTCCCCTTCAAAATTGGGTAAAAATTATGCACGAAACCAGTTTTTTTAAACTTTTCAGTTTGCTGAAAAAAAAGGAAATCCGGCTTTTCCAAAAGTATATATCCTATATGTATGAGGATCAGAAAATGGCCCTGCATGTACTCGAATACTGTGTAAATCACCCGTTAAAACCAGGCTCGAATAAAAGCCTTGAAATGGAGGATGTTTACCCGGCGATTTTTGGCCGTCCCCTTGACGAAGGCAAAAACGACCGCAAAAATTTGCTGAATACACTCTCAGACCTCCACCTGTACCTGAAGGAGTTTTTAATGAACCGGACACTGAAAAGCAATAAGTTCAGCCGCGATCTGGTCTGGATTCTGACGGTTATGGAAGACCAAAGGCTTTTGGACGAAACGATCAAGGTCAGAAAAATAAGGATACAGGTGAATAAAGAAACGAGGACAAGTTCCTTTGACTATCTGAGAGGTATGGTAGCCAACTATATTCTGCTGCAACATGAAAAACCCTCGCTGGATATTGACATCGTGAAACAATTCAGCACCGACCTGGACAATTATTATCTGCTGCTCAAAATCAAAACGGCTTGTGAAATTGCAAATTCACAAAACCTGAACCCGCAGCAAATTGATGATATGCTGCCGTTTACTTTAGTCGGTATGATCCAATCGGTACCTGTTGCCCGGCAACCACTGCTCCATATTTACCTCGAAGTCTATCACTTGCTGATGGATGAAACAGATGAGGCTTATGACAAAACCACCAACCTGCTGGTCTTTTTTTTCAACCAGCTGCCGGCCGGTGAAACGCATCAGATATTACGGTATCTGCTCAATTTTGCTGCTAAAAAAACAAAGATAGGCGTTAATGCCTACTGGCCAAAGGCACATGAACTGAATAAGTTTACCCTGGACAAAGCCCCCGACGTACTGTACCAAACCTTGTCATCGGGGCAATATCTTAATATCATCACCTCCGCCGTTCAGTCGAAAGATTTTGGCTGGGCAGCAGATTTTATGAATGAAAAAGGACCTTACCTGCCGGCCGATCAAATCACCGAAACAATGTTGTTGGCAAAAGCTGTTATCGTTTTTGGTAAAAAGGATTTTAAAGCAGTGCAAAAAATGCTGCTGGGTGCAAAATTTGAGGTCATTTCCAATGAAATAAGAGCAAAAACCATACTGCTGATGGTCGGTTTTGAATTAAAAGCAGACCCCGATATACTGCTCTCAGACTGCATAAAATTTGAATTGTTCCTGCTGCGTCATGATAATATATATCAAAAAGTCTCCCTCCCTTTCCGATCTTTTATCAAAATACTGAAATTATTGATAAAATGCAAAGATCCCAAAGACCTCCTGCTCAAAAAACTGAATGACGACAGGCCGTTTGCTTCCCATTGGTGGCTGGAAGAAAAAGTCGAATCTTATCAGCAAAAATTTTTCCGGAAATAGCGTAAAGAAGGTTTGATAATTACGGCTGCGGGTACGTCTGAATGATAGCAGCCCACACTAAAACGAACCCGCTGCCGCAACTATCACCTGCCCTCAGACAGGACTATCCAAACATCCTCTTACATCATGATATCGTCAATAATAACATACCCGCCGCCTTCAGCACACACTGTCTCAAAATAAAAATCATAACTGCCCGACGGGAGGTTGCTGAAACTCATAGTCGTGCTGCCGGTGCCGAATTCCTGGCTGCCATCCGAACCGTTGCGGATATACCACACCTTGTAACCCGTGGCGCCGCTCACGGCATCCCAGGCAAACGAAATAGAACCTGATGATTGGGATGTAATGGATACATTCGGGCCGGGACAGGTGACGGTTACTGAAACCGGATTCATGTTTACCGGAGCGCCTGGCATGGCAAATGTGGTAACGAGAAAAAGGGAAAACAAACCTGCCAGACCGGCTTTAATTGCGTTTTTCATGCGTGTTTTATTTATGTAGTGAAAAAAATCACCGACGCACAGTGCAGGCCAGCAGGAAAAGGACATGCCTCTGCCTGTCCGGGAAGTACCCGGAATTCCAAGTCATCAAAATCAGGGAAATGTCGGCGCCAACGCCCCTGCAGCATGATTCAGCAAAAGCGAATCTTTTTGTGCTGTCTGAAACTGTTTGTCAGATTTAACAGTACAAAAGTCCGGAGTGCCTGTTTACCGTTTCCGGCAAGATGCGTTCACAGTCACTCACATGAATTTACATAAATTCACGGCAGTATAATTATTTGAAAATCAATTTATTGGTGCAAAAATGTACGCTAAATTTTTTTAGCGTCCCGCATAAACATCATCATGGATTCGCGGTACCGGCTGAATAAATGCTGCTGGTGCTCCCTGTGAATTTCCAGCACCGGACAATGTGCCCGCCGAATGCCGAAGAGGTAAGGCGATGCCAGTATTTTAGCGTCGGGAGCTCCGCCGTCCACCATCAGAAACATGCCGTACGGAATGTGGCGGTACAGGTACAGTTCAAAACGGCCTTTGAGATTCATGGCTTCAATGCTGTCGCGGACGCGCTGCAGATCATTAATCACAATGCGCATTTCATCGATCGATCTTTTTTCGGCGGGCAGAAATGTTGCACGGTCGGTAAAGTACATACTGGCTTCCTGCGAATCGGGATCAAGCAGGTAGGCCTTAAAGTTAACCCCGTTTTTAAGCCGGTCCAACAGGTCATTTTGATAATCGTCTTCTTTGTGGGAATTAAAAAAATCGGCAAAAGCCCTGAGGCGGAGGCCCACCTCGATGATTTCTTCGTTGGCGGTTTTGATGAAATCGGCTTTTTCGCGGGCGTTAAATCTGCCGGTTTTGTGAATTTTGAGTCCGGCGTATTCGTCATCGGCATGGTCGGGCAGGCGAATTTCAGTTTTGTTGTTGTTGCTGATTGAAGGTTCGGGTACGAATTGGCCGGTGGAAGTATTGCACAGGAAAGGCAGTTCCTGTTCCACCACCGAAATGATGCCGTCGGATGCAGTTTGCAGCAGCGGGGTCGATACGTTTCTGTCTTTCAGAATATTGGTGAGCGAGGCAGGAGCGATTTCATTTCCAACAGCTTTTAGTTTTTTCTGAATGGTGTTTTGGGTGTAAGATTTTTCGGATTTGAGCAGATGTACGCCACTTTTAATAATCAGGCGGAGGCGTTCGGGTTTAGTTAGTTCGGTCATCGTAATTTAATTTTTAAGGTTGTTTTTGCAAATTTATTTCTTTTCCCGAAAAATCATATTTCGCGCACTACTGCATTTCCAAAAATATCTACATTTGACGCCGCCTTTGACGGCACATTACTTTTAAATTTATGCAGCCAACAGATATCTCCAATCCCGAGTATTTCCACAAAGTGGTCGATTGTCAGTATGCCTGCCCGGCACATACGCCGGTGCCCGAATACATCCGCCTGATCGCAGCCGGAAAGTACACCGAGGCGTACATGATTAACTGGGAATCCAATGTTTTCCCGGGTGTGCTCGGACGCACATGCGACCGTCCCTGCGAACCTGCCTGCCGCCGCGGCCGTGTAGAAGAAGAGCCCGTAGCGATCTGCCGCCTCAAACGTTCTGCCGCCGATTACAAGGACGATATCACGCAATTTTTGCCTAAAGTATCGGCGCCGAACGGCAAAAAAATCGCGCTCATCGGTGCAGGCCCGGCTTCGCTTACCGTTGCGCGCGACCTTGCTCCGTTGGGTTACGAAATTCACCTCTACGACAACCTGAGCAAAGGTGGCGGTATGATGCGCAGTCAGATTCCTTCGTTCCGCCTGCCCGAAACGGTGCTGGATGAAGAAGTCGGCTACATCCTCGACATGGGTGTGCATACACATTTCAATACCTATGTGTCGAGCATGAAAGATTTGCTGGGCAAAGGCTACGATGCCATTTTTGTAGGCACCGGCGCTCCGCGCGGCCGTGACCTGCCCGAATTGCCCGGTCGCAAAGAAGGTGATGCCAATATCCATATCGGTATCGAATGGCTGGCCAGCGTGGCTTTCGGCCATACCGAAAAAATCGGCAAAAAAGTGATCGTTCTGGGTGGCGGAAATACTGCCATGGACTGCTGCCGTACTTCCCGCCGACTTGGTGGCGACGAGGTAAAAGTGCTGGTGCGCAGTCCGTTCTCCGACATGAAAGCATCGCCGTGGGAAATTGAAGACGCCAAACACGAGGATATTCCGATCATGAATAACCACGTGCCATTGTCTTTTGAAATCAAAGACGGCAAACTGATCGGTATGACTTTCGAAAAAGTCGAACCGAAATACGACGAAAAAGGCAAACGCAGCCTCGTTCCAACCGGCGAACCGCCTGTTTTTGTAGAGGCTACCGATGTTATCATCGCAGTGGGCCAGGAAAACAGTTTCCCCTGGATCGAACGCGACCTCGGTATGGAATTCGATAAATGGGAGGTGCCGGTGGTCGACAAAAATACTTTTGCATCTACTGTTCCCGGTGTATTTTTCGGTGGCGATGCGGCTTTCGGACCCAAAAATGTCATCACTGCTGTGGCCCATGGTCACCAGGCTGCCATTTCCATCGACCTGTATTGTCAGCAAAAAAATATTGCAACTGAGCGGCCTTCACCATTCACCAATCTGGTTTCCCAAAAAATGGGTATCCATGAGTGGATGTACGACAGCGCCGTGGCTGCCGACCAGCGTTACGCAGTGCCGCACGAAAGCAAAAAACTCACACTCTCCAACCGGAAAGTGGAAGTGGAACTCGGTTTCGACGAGCAACTGGCTTTCAACGAAGCCCAGCGCTGCCTCAACTGCGACGTGCAAACGGTCTTCAACACCGACCGCTGTATCGAATGCGACGCGTGTATGGATATCTGCCCGACATCGTGTATCACTTTTACAGAGAATGGGGAGGAAGAAGACCTCCGTACCCGACTGCTCGCTCCGGCGAATGAACTGACGCAGGACTTATACGTGTCAAGCAACCTCAAAACAGGTCGGGTAATGATCAAAGACGAAAACGTATGTCTCCACTGTGGTCTCTGCGCCGAACGGTGCCCGACTGCCGCCTGGGATATGCAGAAATACCTGTACAACGAGCAAAAGGCTTGTGGGAAAATCTATATTTAACGATGAGATATAAGTGATGAGTGATGAGTTTCGTGATGCCCTCCGCGGTGAGTAATCCGAAATTTACTTCTTGACAGAAAGTGTCATAGAGGACATCACGAAACTCATCACTCATTACTTATAACTCATCACTCAACAAAATGAAGTGGTTCATCATATCAATATTCACCCTCGCAGTATTGGGGTTTACGTGGGTGATGGCGGGCAATGTGTTTCCGTACTACAGTTTTGAATATGCGATGGGATTTTTGGGAACGAAGACGGATAAGGTGTTGATGAAAACGCAGTTTCAGTGGGCATTTTACACGCATATTTCGAGTAGTTTGGTGGTGTTATTTGCGGGAATCTGGCAGTTTATTCCAACGGTTACCCGTCGTTTTCCAAAATTTCACCGGTGGAGCGGCTATGTTTATGTGGGGTTGATTCTGGCAATTGCGGCGCCATCGGGCTGGGTGCTGGGGTTATATGCCAATGGCGGGTTGGCATCGAAAGTGGGGTTTGTTTTGCAGAGTACGGTGTGGTGGTTAGTGACCCTGGCGGCATGGTGGGAGATCAGAAAGCAGCGGTACCTGCGGCACACCCAAATGATGGTGCGGAGTTTTGCGGTGACTTTGGCGGCCATGAGTTTGCGGACGGAAAGTTATGCGATGTACTACTATTTCGGCACCAAACCTATTGAAACATACCTTACAGTAACCTGGCTTTCGTGGGTGGGCAATTTGCTGATTGCTGAAATTTTAATTTACGCCGGTTTGCCTCAAAAATTAATAAAAAATGCAATTTAAAAAATATGAAATACACCTTCAACATCCTTAAAATCACCTTTTTATCTATTATTATCTGGCAATGCCAGCCGAACAAACCACAGGTGTCTGTTACGCCTGATGTGGTGACATTGGCCCGCCAGACGCACAAAGAAGCAGTCGATACCTTGCGTGTGGACACAACGGCAGCCATTGTTCCTTCGGTGCATAAATCGTTATCGCTGGCCGAATCAAAAGCACTGATCGACACTGCTAACCTGGCCACACTTTTCGTGGGAGGTTGGCCCGATAATGGTTTTTACGGGCCCGATAATTATCGAATCGAGTTCATTATCACCAAAATGGAAAAATCGGCAAAAGACCCGTTCATCTATTTTGTAGAGGGTAAAAATAAATTCAAAAAGACGATTTCCACCTTCAAAGGATCGATGGTTATCCAAACCATTACGGAATTCACTGATCCTAATCTCGACACCACAGAAATCGAAGGGATGAATATTTTGAAGACCTACTCGATGTCGGGTACATTCAGATTTAATGAAGATTCCACGTTGAATACCTCCGGACTTTTTGCCGGAACATTCAAAGCAGACTTTTCAAAAACCACCGACCGCGGCCTGGAACTTTGGTTTTTTACGGATGATACACCCGCCAGAGGCTCCGGCTACCGCTTTGATGGCAACTGGACCAGCTACAAAGACGCCAACCAAACTAAACCGGTACTGTGGTCGCGCGACCTGTTCCGTTTTGCCAACGACATCCTCGAAAATTTCTCCTACGGTGAGCGCGATATCGAAATCAACCCGAAATACCGCTCGCTGGGCTGGGATAATTTCTGGGAAGGTGACGAGTGGTGGAATGAAACACCTAATCAGTAAATTGACGATTAATTCGATTGACGATTGACGAATCCCCAATCCACCAACTCAACGAATTTACGAATTTAACAAATAAATGCACCAGTTAAACGCGATTAACGACTTCGTCGTTCGGTTTGCCAACGTGAACGGTACGGGTTCAGCGTCGGCAAACCTTGTTTTTTCCAAATCCGTATTCAGGATGGGAATTCCGGTTTCGCCAAAGAACATTTTCCCGTCCAATATTCAGGGTTTGCCTACCTGGTATGAAGTGCGTATTTCCGAAAAAGGATACCTCGGCCGCCGTGCCGGCATCGATATCATGGTGAGTCTGAATCCACAGTCGATGATGAAGGATGTGGCGAGTGTAAAATCGGGCGGATATTTCATGTATGACAGCACCAAAATGCTGCACAAGGAATTTCTGCGCGAAGACATTTCCTATATCGGGGTGCCGATGATGGAAATGTGTCTGCAGCATTTTACCGATCCGCGCCAGCGCCAATTGTTGAAAAATACAATTTATGTGGGCGCGCTGGCAACATTGATCGACATGGATATCGACGTGGTGAAATCGGTGATTACCGAGCAGTTTAACGGCAAGGAAAAAGTAATTCAGGTCAACTTCAAAGCGCTGGAGCTGGGCATTCAATATATCAAGGAAAACTATCAGTATCCGCTGGGGCTTCGCCTTGAAAAACGCGATCTCGTGGGCGATGCCATTATGATGGACGGCAACTCGGCCTGCGGCCTTGGCGCCGTTTATGCAGGCGCTACTGTGGCGGCATGGTACCCGATCACGCCTTCTACCTCTCTGGTGGATGCGTTTGACGACTATGCCCGTGAACTGCGTGTTGACCCGGAAACGGGCGAAAATAACTACGCCGTGGTGCAAATGGAAGACGAACTGGCCGCTATCGGTGTGGTGGTGGGTGCAGCCTGGAACGGCGCCCGGTCATTTACGGCCACGAGCGGTCCGGGGGTTTCGCTGATGAACGAATTTTTGGGGCTGGCCTATTTTGCCGAGATCCCAACGGTGCTCATCGACGTACAGCGCGGCGGCCCATCGACGGGTATGCCCACGCGTACGCAGCAGTCGGATATTCTGATTGCGGCTTATGCTTCGCATGGCGACACCAAACACGTTCTGTTGTTCCCATCCACGCCGAAAGAATGTTTTGAAATGACCGCCGATGCGTTTGATTTCGCTGAACGCCTTCAGACGCCGGTTATCGTAATGACCGACCTCGACCTCGGCATGAACGAAAATATGTCGCCGCCGCTTCAATGGGACGACAGCCGGGTATATGACCGCGGTAAAGTACTCGATGCGGAAGGTCTGGAAAAAGCTACCAAATGGGGCCGCTACCTCGATATTGACGGCGACGGCATCTGTTACAGAACCATTCCCGGCACGCATCCGGAGAAAGGTTCGTTTTTCACCCGGGGTTCCTCCAAAGATGAATTTGCGCGTTACACAGAAGAAAGTGAAGCGTATGTGCGCAATATGACCCGGCTTTTGAAAAAATGGAAAACGGCAAGTACCGTGGTTTATAAACCGGAGTTTTTCCAATCGCAAAATACTTCCAAAGAAGGCATTATTTTCTTCGGCACCTCTGCACATTCGACCCGCGAGGCTATTGATTTGATGAAAGCTAATGGCAGGAATTTTGATGCCATGCGGTTAAAAGCATTCCCATTCGGGGAAGAAGTAAAAGCCTTTATTGATGCACACGAAACGGTATTTGTGGTGGAACAAAACCGCGATGCTCAAATGCGCACTTTGATCATGACTGAACTCGGCATCAATGCCGGCAAACTGAAATCCGTACTCAATTTCGACGGCGCCCCGCTGACTGCGGCGACGGTGGTCGAGCAGATTGGGTAACCGCTTAAACATTTTACGATCATGAGCTTTATCAGACCCATATTTCACCACCCCGATCTGCCAAAAAACAAAATCGGCTATACCCAAAAAGATTATGAAGGTGCGCTTTCGACCCTTTGTGCCGGTTGCGGGCACGACTCGGTGAGCGGCGCTATCATTCAGGCTTGTTTTGAATTGTCGATAGAACCGCACCGGGTGGCCAAACTGTCGGGCATCGGCTGTTCGTCCAAAACGCCGACCTATTTCCTCGGCAATGCCCATGGCTTCAACTCCGTACACGGTCGTATGCCTTCGGTAGCTACCGGCGCCAATCTGGCCAACCGCGACCTGACGTATATCTGCGTTTCGGGCGACGGCGACTCGGCTTCCATCGGGATGGGGCAGTTTGTGCATGCTATCCGCCGCAATCTGAATATTACCTATATCATCATGAACAATGGATGTTACGGCCTCACCAAAGGCCAGGACTCCGCTACTGCCGATCTGGGTTCAAAAGGAAAATCGGGTGATGCCAACCCATTCGGCCCTATCGATATGGCCGGACTGGCGCTGGAACTGGGCGCCAACTTCGTGGCGCGCAGTTTTTCGGGTGATAAAACGCAGTTGATTCCGCTCATTCAGGCGGCCCTGTCGCATCCGGGTTTTGCACTGATCGACGTAATTTCTCCCTGCGTGACCTTCAACAACAATGTCGGTTCCACCAAATCTTACGACTATACCCGCGAGCATATCGCCAGCACCGGCCAGGTGGATTTTGTGCCGATGATGAGTGAAATCACGACCCAGTACGATGAAGGTTCCACAAAAATGGTACGCCTTCACGACGGCTCGTACATCCAGCTGCACAAACTCGCTCAGGACTGGGACCCTACGGACAAAGAAGCGGCTATGCACCGCATTTATGAATCCAAAATTAAACAGGAAGTACTTACCGGTCTGTTGTATATCAATCTGAAATCCACTGATTTACACAGCGTACTGAACACATCGGCCACGCCGTTGAACCAGTTGAAAAAAGAGAAACTCTGTCCGGGCTCGTCCGTGCTGGAGCGTATAAACGGAGAACTTCGTTAGCTATAAGCTATAAACGATGAGCTATGAGCTTTGTAGAGTGAACCCCAAGAAGGACGCTCAGGAATAACTACCTCACAAACTTCTTGGGGTACACTCTACAAAGCTCATAGCTCATCGCTCATAGTTTATAGCTCAAAATAAAGGATCGATACCGCTCGTCCATCCCCAAAAGGTTTTCGTCGCCGAGCATGATAAGGTATTTCCGGGCGCGGGTGAGTGCCACATTAAGTTTGCGATCGACACCTTCCGTGGAAAGATTGACGAGTGCTTCGAGTTGGTAGGGCGAATTGACGCAGCAGGAAATAATGATGATGTCCCTCGCTCCGCCCTGATAACGCTCCACCGTATCGATGGTAATTTCATGGGGATTGATGCCTGCCGTTTGTAAACTGTCGCGGAGTTGTGCAATTTGAGCCCGCCACGGTGTAATAATGCCCAAAGTTTTTAACGGGTGCCACTCCCGACCTTCCTGTTCCCATATTTTTTTGAAAAACAAAACCAGTTCGACGGCTCGTTCGGCCTCGGCCTTATTTGTTTTTTTATTAAGCGAAAGTTCGGGCGCCGGCGGTGTGGCGATGAATTGTACGGGCGGAATGCCTAAATGATCACTTTCCGGGTACATGGCTTTCAGAAATCCGCCGTAAAAATATTGGTTGGGGAATTCCATAATCTCGCTGTTCATCCTGCCCTGAGCACTTAATCGGCCGAAATGCTCGTGCAAATTGTCTTTTTCGCAACGGCGATACAGTCTTTCAAAATACGACTCACGCAAATCGGCCAGGCCCAGTGCATTCAGTTCCGGGTCATCCACGCGGCTCCATTCGGGGCGCTGGGCAGTGACGGCGGGCAATTGCCGGTGATCACCCACGAGGATAAATTGCCCGAATTTGTAAAGCAAACCGGTTAACTGCGGTTCCAGAATCTGGCTGGCTTCATCGATGACTAACCGCTGGAACCGTTTGATTTTCAGCAAGTTTTCATTTTGGGAAAAAGAAGCGACGGTGCTGACAAAAATCCGGTGGCCGGAAAGCACTTCGATCAAAGCAGCCCTCGTACCGGCATCGGCTGTTTTACGGGAAAGCAGTTGTTCACTGAAATGTGACGCCGTGGCGTGCTGCGACCCAATCCGCAAATATTTCGAGCGAATGTCGCCGCCGATGCTGTCCAGTGCTTCGCAAATTTCATCAACGGCCCGGTTGGTATAAGCCAGCAGCAGCAGGTTGTCTTCCGATTGTTCGAGCACGGCCCGGGCAAATTCACGGAGCATTACACTGGTTTTGCCGGTTCCGGGAGGCCCCCAGAGCAGGAAATAACCCGGCGCATTGTACATTTTTCCAAGCAACAATTGCTGCTCATCGGTCATTCCCGGCACAACGGGCAATTCCACCAGCGGACGGTGAATGGCCGGAATAGCCGGGTCGGGGCGCGGATTGTCAAACAGGCTCCGGTACATGGCCGAAAAACTGGTTTCGATCATATCCGGCTCCAGGTTCCACAACGCGTCGGTAGCAAACGGTTGTAAATTAAACTGCCGGAAACGCAATTGCAGTCGCACCTGTTTGTCGTTGATTTCCGTAACGGTGCATTTGATCACCTGATGGTGCAGCAAAGTATCGTCCTGCGCTTCGGCCGGGTAAAGCACCGCAATGTCGCCCGTCCGGAAATTGCACAGGGTTTCACTTTCCTCTGTCCGGTTAAAAACGATGTACGGATCGGGCCTGTCGGCGTGATTTTCAGCGATTTTGAGGTGGCTGAGGATATTGAACGATGTCCTTTTTTCCTCGATATCGTGGCGCCAGAGAGAGGCGTGACCGCTGGTTTGCTCGTTGCCGTGTTCGCCCGATTTGGCCAGCCACTGCTCGCGGGCGATAAAGCCGGTAAACGAGTGAAAATATTTGCGTTCCACCGCCGAAAGCGATTGGTATTTTTCCTGAAACTTGATCATGTCGCGTTCCAGAAATCCTTTTCCTTTGAAGGCCGCCGGCGATAAACGATTCAGCAACGGCACATCTTCCTGACCGGGCCTGATCTCTGCGAGTAGTTTTTCAATGGCGACCATCTGGTTCCGCACCTGGATGGCTTCCCATTGTTCCGATTCGATGGTGGGAGCAAAACACAACGGCTTTTCGGGCTGGCCGGAGTAAAGAATGTATTTGGCCGGGTCGGTCTGTCGGCCGTACACTGAGCGGATCAACAAGTCATAGAGCAGGGTTTGTGCAAAATGCGAGCGGTTGATGCCGTATTTATTGGGTTTAAAAACCGCGCCGCTTTTCAACTCCACGATCGCTGAACTGTCTTCCGTGTGGTAAAACAAATCGAGGCGCCCCTGAATGCCGTACTGGCGACTGAAAAAAGCCGGTTCGAGCACCGAATGTGCCGGGTCGATATTCTCCTTCAGCAGTCCGCCGTTGGCCATGGCCTGTAGCGTAACGAAGTGTTTCTGTGTGCGTTGCGACACTTCCCGCACTTCCGCATCGGTCATTGGGGCATAGACCAGGGGCCATTGCCGGAAGGTTTCGCGGAAGAGATCGGGGAAACGTACATCGGGTTCGGTGAGGAGCCGGTCGAGGAAAAAGTTGGCCACATTACCGACGTGTTTGGCCGGGTTGATTTCATTGGGCAAAAACTTTTTCACCAAAAAACTCAGCGGTTCGGGACCGGTTTCTTTGAAACAATCGGCAATAGCAGAAATATCGATCAGGTAATCCGGCTCGATCACGAATGCTTTCGGGCGGTAATCGCCGTTGCGGTCGATATCCACTTCCAGCAAATTCAGCGTTACCGGAAAACCGAAAACGCGCTGGAGCAATTGCACCGACGGTTTGAAATTTTCATTGCGGTCGGGCAGGTCGTAAAACACATATTTTTCTTCGGTGGGCGATTCTTCATCGATTACCACGAGGCGCTTGTGCTCCGGTTCGTCGCGGAGTGCCACCACCTGGGCTACGGCTTTAAAATCCCAGACATCGGGCGGCTGAAACTGCCATTCATCATCGCCCGGAAAATAAGCCAGCAGGTCGGGCAGCAGGGCTGATTTGTACAGCACCAGCACCATTTCTGAGAGGGCTTTGACGCCGAGTTTGACGTCTTTGCTCCGTGCTTCACGGCCCAGCCGGATCTTCGATGCCATGCGCCGGAAAGTGTGTACCACCTGCAATGTTTCCTGGCGGAACTGGTATTTGTGGCCCACATAACACATCCGGGCGAAGAGTGTGCTGAAAGCGATTTGCTCCTGTTTGGTCGCATCCACGAGCAGTCTTTCCATCACTGCAAACAAGGACAGCACCTGATCGCGGTGTGTCGGATCGGTCGCGGCGGCGATTTTCAGAATTTCCTGGTAAAGTGCGGGAGCGGGTGACATGGGCCGGCAAAGATCGTTGATTTTTTTGATCTACCTTTGCATGATGAAAATCGGTTTGTTTTTCGGCTCTTTTAATCCCGTTCATACCGGGCACATGATTATTGCCAATCACCTGGCCACCCAAACGGATCTGGAAAAAGTGTGGATCGTGGTGAGCCCGCAGAATCCGTTTAAACCCAAAAAAACGCTGGCTCGCGACCACGACCGCCTGCATCTGGTACGGTTGGCCATCGGCGAAAACACCAATCTCCAGGCTTCCAATGTGGAATTCGACCTGCCGAAACCTTCCTACACCATTGACACGCTCACTTTTTTGAAAGAAAAGTACCCACAGCACGAATTTGCGCTGATCATGGGCGGCGACAATCTCGCCAATTTCCACCTCTGGAAAAACTACGAGCAGATACTCGCCCACCACGATATCTACGTCTATAAACGACCCAATTACGACCTCGGCGAACTGGCCTCACACACCCGTGTACACCTGTGTGAGGCACCGCTACTCGATATTTCGGCGACGTATATCCGGGAGTGTTTGAAAAGCAAAAAGTCGGTGCAGTACCTGGTGCCGGATGCGGTTTGGGAGTATTTGGAAAGCAATAAAATGTACAAATAATAACTCCGTGTACCTCCGTGTGTACCTCTGTGCGCCTCCGTGTAACTTCTCTCGTCCTTCCAAAGCACAGACAGATATTTTAGTCAAAAGCCCGGGTGTGCTGACAGGGACGATGGAAATTTACACGGAGGCGCGCGGAGTTACACACGGAGGTACACGGAGTTGCCTATCTTTGCCCCTCTTTTTTTCACAAACTGCCGCCTCCGTTTGTATGGTGTGCGGCGCCCGTCTTTCGTTTGGGCGGGTTAAAACAACTTTTTTATGATTAACATCACTTTCCCCGATGGCAACGTTCGTCAGTATGCTGTCGGAACCACCGCAATGGATGTTGCAAAATCCATCAGCGAGGGTCTGGCCCGCAATGTATTGGTGGCCAAAGTAAACGGAGAGGTCCGCGATCTCCTCCGCCCCATCAAAGAAGACAGTACGATCACTTTCCTGAAATGGGAAGACAAAGAAGGCAAACAAACCTTCTGGCACTCCTCCGCTCACCTGCTCGCTGAAGCCCTCGAGGCGCTGTTCCCGGGTACCAAATTCGGTATCGGACCAGCCATCGAAAACGGTTTCTATTACGATGTGGATACCGGCGACCGCCCTTTGACTGCCGCCGACCTTTCCAAAATCGAACAAAAAGTGCTCGAACTCGCCCGCAACAAAAGTGAGTACCAGCGCACCGAAGTGAGCAAGGCCGACGCCGTAAAGTATTTCACCGAAAAAGGCGACGAGTACAAACTCGAACTGATCGAAGGCCTCGAAGACGGCCAGATCACTTTTTATCAGCAGGGCAACTTCACCGACCTATGTAAAGGCCCGCACATCCCGAACACAGAACCTATTAAAGCGGTGAAAATCACCAATTTAGCAGGTGCTTACTGGCGCGGCGATGAAAAACGCAAACAAATGACCCGGGTGTACGCGATTACCTTCCCCAAACAGAAGGAACTCGACGAATACCTACACATGATCGAAGAGGCGAAAAAACGCGACCACCGCAAACTCGGCAAGGAAATGGAACTGTTCATGTTCTCCGAACGCGTCGGTCAGGGCCTGCCGATCTGGTTGCCGAAAGGCACCGCATTGCGCCAGCGCCTCGAAGATTTTTTGAAAAAAGAACAGCTCAAGCGCGGTTACCAGCCGGTGATCACGCCGCATATCGGTTCTAAAAAATTATACGTCACTTCCGGTCACTGGGACAAATACGGTAAAGATTCGTTCCAGCCCATCCTGACACCCGACGAAGACGAGGAGTTCATGCTCAAACCTATGAACTGCCCGCACCACTGCGAAATTTTCGGCCACCGCCCGCGCTCTTACAAAGAATTGCCGGTGCGTATTGCCGAATTCGGTACCGTTTATCGCTACGAGCAATCGGGCGAATTGCACGGACTGACCCGCGTGCGTTGTTTCACACAGGACGACTCGCACCTGTTCTGCACTGAAGACCAGTTGAAAAGCGAGTTTTTGGGTGTGCTGCAATTGACGCAGTTCGTTCTGGCTAAATTAGGTTTCGATAAATTCACCGCTCAGATTTCGCTCCGCGACCCGGAAAATCCCGGTAAATACATCGGTACCGACGAAAACTGGCGCAAGGCCGAACAGGCCATCATAGATCGGAAGA